>Ga0334883_1002553_pt1 | contig 22046 bp, 14 predicted proteins | sample GraSluR1_MG_6_FD_207230 | JGI IMG/M metagenome (GOLD analysis project Ga0334883, IMG submission 207230) | Sludge microbial communities from methane-producing bioreactor in Wageningen University, Netherlands - Granular Sludge_09_05-R1 | ecosystem: Engineered > Bioreactor > Anaerobic >...
GCTGAAACACATTTTTCATCGGGCACCTCGATACAATTCGCTCTTGGGAGCGAATCACTCGGTGTCCGGAGGCAATCGGACATCGAGTGAATTGCGACGATTGGAGTAATTCGTATCGAGATGTCCGGAATGTAAGGCTTCGCTGAAACACATTTTTCATCGGGCACCTCGATACAATTCGCTCTTGGGAGCGAATCACTCGGTGTCCGGAGGCAATCGGACATCGAGTGAATTGCGACGATTGGAGTAATTCGTATCGAGATGTCCGGAATGTAAGGCTTCGCTGAAACACAGTTTGTCATCGGGCACCTCGATACAATTCGCTCTTGGGAGCGAATCACTCGGTGTCCGGTTTCGATACAATTCGATCTTGGGAGCGAATCACTCGGTGTCCGGTTTCGGTACAATTCGCTCTTGGGAGCGAATCACTCGGTGTCCGGAGGCAATCGGACATCGAGTGAATTGCGACGATTAGAGTAATTCGTATCGAGATGTCCGTAGTAAAACGCTTCTCTCGAACAGAAAAACGAGTTTTTTCTACGTATTATTTCATGATTTTCTCAAGATATAGCACCACCTCGTTGTTTTCGAATTGGCGGGCAATATCAATAGGCAATTTGCCATCGTTGTCTTTAATATTAGGATCTGCCTTGGCTTTTATCAGTTTTTTCACAGTATTGATACTCCCCTGCGAAGCCGCGGCAAAGTGCAGTGCAGTGTATCCCATTTCGTTACGATGGTTGATATCGTGTTTTTTCTTAACGAGGGCATCAACAATCGATAAGGAGGCACCTGTGAGACAGGCATAATGCAGGGCTGAGTTTCCGGTTTCTTTGTCGAAGCGGCAGTATATTCCATTTTTAATATTAGCAAGTATCAATGCGTCGAAAACCTGGGTGTTACCGTAGCTGTATATTGCTTCAAGAGGAATGAACTCAGCCGCAACAAATACAAGGGAGTCGTATATTACATCCTCGCCATAGATATTTGTTCTCACATAGGCATATATCTCCGGAATCTCAAATCGTAGCGGAGCAAACACATCGTAACCGTGTTTTACGGCGGTGGCAAGAACCGAAAACAGGGTGTCGTGGCTGTTGTTATACAGTGAAGGCAGTCCGTCAAAGTCCTTCGTAATACTGTTAAACAAAATTGCAGCAAAGGGCAGGTTATTTTTAGAGGAAATAAAGTCGATTTTGGCACCTTGCTCAATCAGTATTTTTGCAACTGCGGGGTTTGCCTCTGCCTGATAGTCGATGTTATATTGAATGCAACCTGGGCAGTAAATACCGCTAAGGGGTGTGTGCCCCATTAGGTTTACAGCATTGCAGTCGGCTCCTGCCGTAACTAAAGCTAAAATAATCTTAGGGCTTGCCCCAACGGCAACGGCATAGTGCAGGGCTGTGTTGCCAAGACTGTCGGTGTCGGTGTATTGTCCACGCAAAATGTTCGCAACAATCAACTCCTCGAAGTCGATCATTTTGTTGTGTTTTGCAATTAGGTAACAAGGCAGAAACGTCACAACAGCCTCCGATTCAACTACTTCGACAAATTCATCCTCAATCGAAAATTCCAAAGTGTTTATATAACGAAATTCGAAATTGTTGAATATGTTAAAACCTTGGGCAGTAGCCGCATGTAATATTTTAAACAGGTCGTTGCGGCTGAATGGCGGCATGATACTCACAGGTACTTCGATGCCTTCGATTGCTGCCATAATCTGAAATATAAACAGAGGTATTACACCATTGGTTGACTGCATTACGTTGGCACCGGCTTCTATCAGGCTTACTGCAACACGCGGGTCGGGTTTCAGGGCAGTTTCTGCAAAAAAACCCGTTTCATACGGATTTGCAATAACATGCAGGGCAGAGAGCTCGTTGTTGTTCCTTTTTTTTACAGAGGCACCATTTTTCAGCAGGGCCTCAACAATAGCAAACGAAGCGCCTGAGGCAGCCGCGTAATGTAAGGCTGTGTTGCCTGCTGTGTCGGCACCTGTGCAACGCCCTGCCTGTATATTCGCAATAATGGCTGATTCAAATTCGGCCAATCGGTTGTGAGCCACTATCAGTTCAAAAGGCAAAATGCCAAAAGAAGCCTCAACCAGCGTGTCGTAGAGCTCCATATTGCCATACCAGTCGTCGCGCATAAACACCGAATTGACATGTGCTACCGCCGTAACCGGTTTGAATACATTAAAACCCTTTTTTGTTGCCTGCAGCAGCAGTTCGAAATTGCTGTTGATGCGTTGCTCAATGTCGTAATCTGTAGCTTCGGGCATGCCTTGTAAAGTAAAAACCCCATCCGACGGGTAGGCAATCATAAAACAGGTGGCAAACAAGGGCGAGCTCATACTGTCGCCAAGTGGCTTACTGTAATCGAGGCCTTGTTCTATAATCATGCTTGCCTGTTGATAGTTGCCGGCGGCGCAAGCATCGTAAAACGCAGTGTTGTTGTTCTGTGCCAAAACACAATTGCATGCTATTATGCAAGTTAGGCTAAGATTCAGAAATATTTTAATCATGATTCAACAGGTATTAATTTTTGTATAAAATAACATGAAAAAACAATAGCATCCAAAAAAGATAGTTTTTTCGAATCAAATATTTCGCGATTTAGCAGATGTATTCAGACTAAAACCCATTTTTGATAAGCCATAGCTTTTGTTATCTTTGTTTTTTAAAATTACACAATGATAGAATACGAAAAATACAGTCTTTCGAATGGTCTTAGGGTGATTCTTCACCACGACAACAGCACCCCCATGGTGGTGGTAAATGTGATGTATGATGTGGGTGCCCGCGACGAAGACCCCGAAAAAACCGGTTTTGCCCATTTGTTCGAGCACCTGATGTTTGGAGGTTCGGTGAATGTTCCCGAATACGATCGCATTGTGCAACAGGCCGGAGGCGAAAACAACGCCTTTACCAACAACGATATCACCAACTACTACGTCAGTTTGCCTGCCGAAAACCTCGAAGCCGGGCTTTGGATAGAGTCGGACCGTATGCTTGAGTTGGCTTTTAGCGAAAAAAGCCTCGAGGTACAGCGCAATGTGGTGGTAGAAGAATTTAACCAACGTTACCTGAACCAACCTTACGGCGATGTTATGTTGCATCTGCGTCCACTGGCTTATAAGCAGCACCCCTATCGGTGGAATACGATTGGCGCGAAAACCGAACACATTCGCAATGCCACACTCAACGACGTAAAAAACTTTTTCTTTTCGCACTATGCTCCCAACAATGCTGTGCTGGTGGTAGCCGGAAAGTTCGACTCCAGCGAAGCGAAAACACTTATCGATAAATGGTTTGGGAGCATTCCCCGCAGGGATATTAAACCGCGACTATTACCGGCAGAGCCACCGCAAACCGAAGCACGCACGCTGCATCTCGAACGACCTGTACCGCAGGATGCTTTTTACCGGGCATATCACATGCCAGATCGACTCCACCCCAATTACTACGCTTGCGACCTCATCAGCGACATATTGTCGAATGGACGCTCGTCGTGGTTCCACGAAGTATTGATAAAACAAGAGCAACTGTTTTCGGAGGTAGATGCTTACATTATGGGAAGCATCGATCCCGGATTGTTCATAATCAGTGGGAAACCACTCCCTGGAAAAACTTATACCGAGTGCGAAGCAGCCATCAACAAGTTGCTGCACCGCATTATGGCAGGTGATTTCACCAACATGGAGCTCGAAAAAGTGATCAATCGCGTTGTTGTAGCCCGCAAGTTAGAGTGGACAGGTGCATTGAACAAAGCCATCGATCTGGCTTTTTTCGAACTAACACACAATGCATCCGGCATAAACGAAGAAGAAGACAACTACCGCAAAGTAAGCAGGATGCAAATTGTGGAAACAGCCACAGTATTGTTTTCACATCATAACTGCAGCACATTGTATTACAGCAAAACACAGTAAATTATGAATAATTTCAGAAAGCAAGGGGCACATATCCACAACTTCGAAGCCAAGGTGTTGAACCCTGCCATTACTACTCAGCTCGATTGCGGCATACCGGTATACCTCATAAAAAACAATTCGATTGACATCAGCCAGATTGACTTTATTTTTGATGCCGGAATACAATATCAGCAAAAGAAACTGGTTCCCCATCATTGCCTGCCCATGATGCGAGAAGGATCGAAAAAACATAATGCTGCCGATATTGCCTCAATACTCGAGCATCATGCCGTGTACACCGAAAGCCTGATGAACCGCAAAACAGCCGGCATGGGTTTTTATATCCAGAGAAAGTTTATTTCGGAAGTATTGCCTGTTATTACCAACTTCATGTTCAGTCCCTCTTTTCCGCAGCAGGAGCTCGACATATTCAATAAGAATATGCACCAGCGCATGAAAATTGAAAACGAAAAAGTCAAGGTAATGGCAGCCAAACGTATTGCAGCAAAAATATATGGAGAAAAGCACCCCATGGGTATGGTAATTGAGCCCGACGATGTGTTCAGCCTTAGCGCCGGCGATTTAATACAATATCACAACGCAAGATATCACCACGGCAACTGTCGTCTGGTGATTTCGGGATTTTACGATGATGCACTGCTTACAGAACTCAACAATGCCATAAAACCCTATGTATCATCTAATTCAATCGATGACCAATTTTCGATTGCTGAACCTAAATCAGAAGCCGAAACAAAATTTGAATATCTGCACAAGCAGGGTGCTACGCAGGCTGCCATTAGAATGGGAAAACTCATCGATATGGGAACAAAAAGCGATTATCATCTCCTAAAAGTACTTAACACGCTTCTGGGTGGGTATTTCGGATCGCGACTGATGAAAAACATTCGCGAAGACAAAGGATACACCTACGGTATTGGGTCGGCAGTGCAATGGTTCGGGGGTAAAGCGTTGTTTAACATTATGGCCGAAGTTAACTCAGATGTATGGAAAGACGCTGTTGAAGAGATTAACAAAGAAATATACAATCTGCACAACGGAACCATACCCTTCGATGAACTGAACATGGTAAAAAAGACCATGCTTGGCGATATTCTTGGAATGTTCGACGGTGCTTATGCCTCGGCTCGGGTTTTAAAAAGCCTGATGGAAGCCGAACAAGACTATAGTTTTTTGGAAGCTACTATCGAGGCTATTCACAACGCCGACGAATATTCGTTGCAGCAATTGGCAAAAAAATACCTGAAACCCGAAGACTTGTTTGTGGTAGTGGCCGGAGCATAACGGATTACTCATCGAAATTGTCACCCTTCGATTACCGCTTCGCTACTCAGGGTGACAAATTCGATTACCGCTTCGCTACAACCAATGACGTATTATTAAATATGGGAATTCAGAATACAGGAGACAGAATACAGAAGGGGCTTTTCGTCGTGCTAAAGATATCTGTTACCCCGAGAAGGTTCTAAAAATCCAGCCAGAGAAGAATAATTGATAATTGCCAGTTGCCCCCTTCTGAATTCTGAATTCTGTATTCTGTATTCTGATTCCAAACCACGTCATTTCATATTGCTTTTATTGCCCCAATAATCAGCCTTCAGGGTTACAACGAGCAGAGTGACAAGTTATTATTGTAAACAATTAGCCCTTGTTCTGGTTTTAAATAAACAAAATAAAACTCTAATATTATGAAAACGATTCACATAAACCCTAACATTGGTTTGCTTATAATGCGCATCAGCATAGGAGCTTTAATGTTGCTGCATGGTATTCCGAAACTAATGCATGGCACCGAATTCATTCAACAATTGCTTGTATCGAAAGGGCTTCCGGCTTTTATTGCTTACGGAGTGTATCTCGGTGAGATAGTTGCTCCGTTAGTGATAATGATAGGATTCAGAACCAAGCTGGCATCGCTTGTATTTGCATTCAACACAATAGTAATTATTTACCTGCTGCATGCTCACGAAATATTTGCATTTGGCCAGTATGGCGGATTAAAACTTGAATTAATCTATCTCTACCTGTTTGGTTCTGTTGCCTTGTTTTTTACCGGAGCAGGCAAGATTGCACTATCATCAAAAAACAAGTGGGATTAGTTCGAAGAAAACCATTTTGGCCTCGATAATTTACCAAACATGCCAATTTGTGTTTTGACAATTCATTTTAAATAATAATTTTGTGAACATTAAACACAAAATTATTTACTGAAATGAAAACTAAATTTATAAGTCTGTTTTTTGTACTTGCTGTATTTTCAACTGTATTGTTGGCTCAAAACACATGCGAAGCACCTTTGACTATCGAAAACCTTCCCTATTCCTCTACAGGTCTTAACACTGCGGGGAAAGGTGACGATTATGGCCCTGATGATGCCTGCGGAAGTGCAGCCATGGAGTGCGAAGACATTGTATTTGAGTTTACACCTGCCGAAGACATGCATGTGCGCGTAGCTCTTTCGAACACGGCCATCACATCGTCGTTACCGTTTGGAATTACTTCGAAAATAGGATTATTTGTAATTGAGGGATGCCCCAATGTTCCCGAAAGTGTTTGTGTTGCTTCAAACGATAGCGAGCAGGCCAATCCGCAATTGCCGATGATTGCACTTACGGGTGGCCTAACCTACTACATTGTTGTATCGAGCGAAGTGCAGCTTGTTTTAATACAAGAATTGCAAACCACGGTTACTTTCAATATTCTTGTTGAACAAATATTTGATACCGATGCCCAGGTGTTGTCAATTTCTCCTATTGCCTCGGGGTGCGGGCTCGAGGAAGTTGAAATCTCGGCCAATATTAAAAACTCGGGAGTAAATCCCATCGAAAATTTCCATATTGGATTTCAGGTAAACAGCAACGACCCAGTTGTTGAAACATTTATAAATAGTATTGCAGCGGGCAATGAACAGCTATTTACATTTGCTCAGTTGGCCGATGTTTCGGAAACGGGTACTCATATTATCAAGGTGTTTGTGATGGTGGACGGGGATCAGAACGAAATGAACGACAACCTTGTTACTTCGGTAACAAACACTCCTGTGATTGATGTACTTCCGAACACCGCCGATTTTGAAGACAACGACGGATATTTCTATTCCGCTGGCACCGGTTCTTCGTGGCAACATGGTATGCCGGATGTAGAAAGCACCGAACTGATTATCAACGAAGCTTTTTCGGGAGACAACATTTGGGCTACCAATCTTTCGGGGAATGCCAACACAAACGAAAACTCTTATCTCTATAGTCCCTGCTACGATGTCAGCAGTCTGCTTACTCCTACCCTACGCTTTCAGTTGTGGGCAGAACCCGGTATTTTACCCGGATTTGGAGGCACACTCAACCTGCATGCATCAGCCGACGGAGGGAACACTTATCCGATAAATATTGCTACATGGGATGCATCTACGGGCGGATGGACACAACAGGAATTTGCGCTGACCGAGCTTCAGGGAGAAAGCAATGTTCGTTTTCGGTTTACGTATCAATCGGGCTTTATAGCCAGCGAAGGGGTAGCCATCGACGATTTCACAGTGAAAGACGAAATACTTGCCGATGCCACACCCGGAGTATTATCGCTGCCTGTTGGAGCATGTGGCCTTTCTGATGAAGAATATGTAAAACTTTATATTCTCAACCATGGAGCATTGCCTGTTGAAAACATAATGATGACCTACTCGCTTGATGGTGGCGAAACCTGGCTCGACACACCCGAATTGCTCGAAGGCCCTATTGAGGCTCACGATTCAATATCTTTCACATTCGACCAGCGCGCCGATTTAAGCATTCCCGGAAGCTACATGCTGGTTGTGAAATGTATGTTAGACGATGATGAAGAAACTTCGAATGATGAGCGTAGTTACGAAATTATCAATACTATGGTGATTGACGAAATACCCTATCTCGAAAGCTTCGAAACCGAAAACCACGGATGGATAGGCTCAAACGGTTCTTCGTGGGCGCGTGGCATACCCGCCGATACACTGGTGATAAACCATGCTTACGACGGAGAATATGTTATGGCTACCAACCCCGGCGGTAATGCAAATATGATGGAAGTTTCGGAACTAATCAGCCCCTGCTTCGATGTAAGTGCCGAAAATGCCGTTCGGGTATCGATGAAAGTTTGGTACGAAACCGGTTTGGTACCGGCTACTATCAACATAGAAGGGAGCAACGATGGTGGCAATAGCTGGTTTAGTATAGAACAAGGCTTAACCGGTTCAAGTGGAGGATGGGTTACCAAATCGTATTTTATCACTGAATTTACCGGACAAAACGCTTGTAAAATTAGAATTGCATATAATGGCCAGATTTTACCTGCCGAAGGCATTGCCATCGATTATATAAGCATTGAACCTGTTTTTGCAAAAGATTTGGGAATATCGGGATACAACGGACCGGCCAGTTCCTGCGCTCTGGGGAACAACGAGCATTTTTCGGTTGAAGTAACCAACTATGGCAGTGATCCACAATGGAGCTTTCAGGTGCAATATTCGATGGATGGAGGCAATAACTGGGTAATTCATTACTTTCAGGGTACACTTCAGCCTCAGGCAGTGTCAACAGTTACCTTCAATCAGGCTGTCGATCTGTCGGCTGTGGGAGAATACGACGTAATTTTCAGAACGCTTACTACAGGCGACGAAAATACCGACAACGATGTGCTTGAGGTGACGGTGGTGAATACCGGAAGCATCAATACCTTTCCGTATAGCGAAAACTTTGAAACAGGCAGCAGCGATTGGTTTAGCTACGGCGAAAACTCTTCGTTCGCACTGGGAACTCCGGCCGGCACTATTATCAATCAGGCAGGAGAAGGAAGTAATAGTTGGGTTACCAACCTAACAGGAAATCATAATGCCAACGAGATAAGCTACCTGCAGGGACCCTGCTTCGATTTCTCGAACATGACCAACCCCATGATAAAAGCCCGTGTGATATACGAAACCTCTATGTTTATGGCTGGCTTCTATGTTGAATATTCTCTAAACAACGGCCAATCGTGGGATACACTTCCGTCGGGAGGAGCACTGGGAACATGGTATAGCGCAGGTCTGATACCCGGTTTTGGCAGTTCATGGAACGGAAGCTCCAACGGATGGATTAACGTGGCTACCAATATGCCTGCATTGGCAGGGCAAAGCGATGTTATGATACGGTTTAGCTTCAATAGCGGCAGCTTTGCATTTATGCAAACCGAAGGTGTGGGCATCGACGATATTCAAATATATGAATGCGACAACTTACCCTCGGCAGGATTTGACTACACTATCGATGGAACTACGGTGCAATTTAACAGTTACTCGGTTGGCGACAACGATGTGGTAAGCTGGAATTTTGGCGACAACGAGTTTCTCCCCTCAACCAGCAACGAACCCAACCCCAGTTTCTCATACCCTGCCGAAGGAAGCTATCTGGTAACACTTACGGTAAGTAATCAGTGCGGCAGCGACGTTTCGCAGCAATATATTGATGTATTTACAGGTATGGGTGCGAACTACAACAACAGCGTAAAACTATTTCCAAACCCGGCCAAAAATGCAATCAAAATCATTGCTGCCGACCCAATACAAGGTATCGGGATTTACAATATTCAAGGAAAGCTAATTTGGAGTGATGAACCTGAAAACACATTCACCGAAATTTCGATTGAGCATCTGCCACAAGGATTGTATTTCACGAAAATAATTACCAATAGTGCCACTGTTACCAAATCGCTGATAATTGAATAGATAGTTTTGTTTTCATAGTTTTGTGTGAAGAGGGGGTAAATATTGCCCCCTTTTTTAATTCGATTTTAACATTATTTCTTTCGGGCAACCAATTATTGTATTATTTTTACGGCTCAAAATTGTTAAACAAAGACTTTTATATCAATGAATTTCGGCACCTACAAAAAACTCGACATTATATTTGGTTGGGTTGCTTTTACCATTGCAGCGGTAGTTTATTTGTTAACTATTGAACCCACCACCAGTTTCTGGGATTGCGGCGAATTCATCTCGTCGTCGTATAAGCTTGAAGTAGGCCACCCTCCCGGAGCACCTCTATTCATGATTCTTGCCCGCTTTTTCTCATTGTTTGCATCGGGCCCCGAACAGGTTGCCCTTATGGTGAATGCGTTTTCGGCTTTGGCAAGTGCCATGACGATTTCATTTTTGTATTGGACCATTGCCTATTTTGCACGTAAGTTTTTTGCTCCCGGAAGCGAATATACTACCGGCAATGTGATTGCCATAATAGGCGCCTCTATGATTGGGGCAATGGCTTACACGTTTTCCGACACATTCTGGTTTTCGGCGGTAGAAGGCGAAGTGTATGCTACCTCGTCGCTATTTACTGCGGCCGTGTTTTGGGCTATATTGAAGTGGGACGACTATGCCGACACTAAATATGCCATGCGCTGGGTTGTGCTCATTGCCTTGCTGCTCGGGCTTTCTATTGGTGTCCATTTGCTGAATCTACTGGCTATTCCCGCCATGGTATTTGTATATTATTTCAGAAGACACAAACCGGCCTTTACAGGGATTGTAATTGCGCTGGCTATATCGATGTTTATTATTGCAGCTATTATGTGGGGTATTATTCCGGGGGTTGCCAAGGTTGCTGCAAAATTTGAACTATTTACCGTGAACGGACTGGGCATGGGCTTCAATTCAGGATTAATGCTTTGGGCCATCCTCAGCATTGCCTGTTTGGTTGGCAGCATCTATTTTACGCAAATAAGATATAATCGATGGGCAGCAATTATAGCTTCTACCCTGGCATTGATTCTTATTGGCGTACCATTTATGTCGTCGAGTGTATTTGTTGTTTTACTGCTTATTGCCGGAATTTGTTATGGTGTTTATCATCTCTCAAAAAAGCCGGCTGTGCTCAACCTTATCATGGTTTCTGCTACCATGATTATGATAGGTTATTCTACATTTACCATGATCATCATTCGTTCTATTGCCAATCCACCCATGGATCAGAACAATCCCGAGAACGTATTCAACCTGCTGTATTACCTGAACCGCGAGCAATATGGCGATCGTCCATTGTTTTATGGGCAGTATTACTATGCCGAGCCTTCCGATACCGAAAACGGGGGGGCCATCTATGTTCAACACGGCGATAGATACGAAATTGCTGATTACAAACCCATTTACGTTTACGACGATGCCGACTGCACCATTTTACCCAGAATGCACAGCAACAAACCCGACCACATAGAGACCTACGAAGCCTATGGAGGTTTGCGAGAAGGTCAGAAGCCTAGTTTTTCAAACAACCTTAAGTTTATGTTCTCCTATCAGGTTGGCTGGATGTATATGCGGTATTTCATGTGGAATTTTGCAGGGCGACAAAACGATATTCAGGGGCATGGAAATATTATTCACGGCAACTGGAAAAGTGGTTTGAGCTTTATCGACACACCCCGTTTGGGTGATCAAAGCAAGCTTCCCGATTATTTAAAAAACAACCGCGCCAACAACAGCTATTTTATGCTTCCACTGTTGCTGGGCCTCTTGGGGATGATTATTCATTTCACCAAAAACCACAAGGATGCATGGATTGTAACCATGTTGTTTATACTCACAGGTTTGGCCATTGTAATTTATCTGAATCAAACGCCTTATCAACCGCGTGAACGCGATTATGCCTATGCGGGTAGTTTCTATGCCTTCAGTATATGGATTGGTCTCGGGTTGATGTTCCTGTATGAGATTATGCGAAAAAGAATCCCTGCCATTATCAGCGCAACAGTGGCTGTGGTTGCCTGTTTACCGGTACCCTACATTATGGCAAGCGAAAACTGGGACGATCACAACCGTTCGCATCGTTATATTGCCCGCGATTTTGCTCACAATTACCTGAATTCGTGTGCACCCAATGCCATCTTGTTTACCTATGGCGACAACGACACCTTCCCCATATGGTACGCTCAGGAAGTTGAAGGCGTGCGCACCGACGTAAAAGTATGCTGTTTGCCTTATTTTGCTTCCGACTGGTATATCGACCAGATGAAAATGGCAAGCTACGAATCGCCTCCAATGCCACTTACCATGGAACGACATTCGTATGAACCCGGAAGCCGCGACATTCTTTACCATTATCCGGGCAGTGCCGACAGAGAAGAAGTTGGATTTATTTCGGTTGACAGCCTGATAAAACACATATCAAACGACAAGCTCAGCGTTATAAAACAACGCGGACAGCGCTTCTTTATATATCCCAAAAACAAAGTATTCCTGCGTATAGATAGTGCACAGGTGGTTAATTCAGGACTTGTTAAACCCCAATATGCGCACCTGCTTGAGCCCGTGCTGAAATGGGACCTCAACCGTTCATTTCTCTTGAAAAACGAACTGCTCACATTAGATATGCTGGCAGCCAACAATTGGGAGCGTCCGATATATTTCACATCGATAGGCAGCACCAATACATTAAATCTAGATGAATACTTTATGCTCGAAGGTTTTACCTACAAACTCGTTCCCTATAAAACCGGTACCACAGCAGGCCTCATCGATACCGAGGTATTGTACGACAGGTATATGAACACCATGAAATGGGGTAACATGAACGATCCCAGGGTATATATCGACCATACTATTGAGCGAACCACCAAGATTCTTCGTATTCGTCGCAATTTTGCCCGTTTAGCAGTTGCCTTAAAAGCAGAAGATAAAACTGAGAAGGCAGCAGAGGTAATGGCAAAATGTCGCGAAATAATGCCTTACGACCTGTTTCCAATGGGATATTTCGATCTGGAATTTGCTGAAGCCTATTACACACTCGGCGACAGTGCTGCCGGAGACGACGCATTAAGAAATATAGCCGATATCTCGGTGCAAGAACTCGATTTCTTCTTTTCGCTTACCGATAAGCAATTTGCACGCGTCGAAATTGAAGCTCAGATGGCTCTGGCTACTATGAGCCGAACCATAAACACTGCCGGACGCCATCGTCGTGAAGTTGTTTACACCGAGTTGCTCGAAAAATTCAATTCCTACAGCGAGGCATACGAAACCAAATAAAATATTGTAGAAATTATTGAGTAAAACTAATGTTGCGAATGCGCTAATAAAACACAGTTATTAGCGCATTCGCAATATTTATACATTGGGAATGGCCTTTCTACGGGTTCCTGATGAGTTTGATGCCTGACTTGTCCCATTTAGTGCGGTCATTTTACGCTACAGCCTATTGGCTGACTTTACGATTGCGATGTTGCAATTAATAAAACAGAATTTGTTCTTTCTTTTACTTTTTGTCGGTGCCGCCCGCAGTACGTTGACTTATGGTTTTTTCGGAGGTTATAGAATAATCTATCAAAAAGCCGAATAATAATAGAGTGAACGTACCCTGCGTGGGGAGTCAACGAGCGCGCCGAAATCAGCTGAGCAGCCCATAAGGCGGGTTGTGTCGATAGCGAATGCTGATTTATTGCTCGTTGCGCCCTTTTTTTGCTCGTCTTTGCGAGGAGCATTTTTATGCGACGAAGCAATCTGTTTTTTGGGCGAACAAAAAAGTGACAGAAAGCATGGCATTAATACAAATCGTAAAATGATACTTACACGCTTAGTGCGGAAAAATAGTGCTTAACAAAATTAATTTGGCTGATAATAAGCTGTTTACGATTTGATTCCTATTATAAGGGACAAGTCAGGAGAAATTATTGGGTAAAACTAATGTTGCGAATGCGCTAATAAGACACAGTTATTAGCGCATTCACAATATTTATACATTGGGAATGGCCTTTCTACGGGTTCCTGATGAGTTTGATTGTTCTGATGCAATTGCGGCCATGGGCTTTAGCCAGATACATCCCCGGTTTTAAAACCGAAACATCGATTACTTCTTCCTTATTACTAAGTTCGCTTTCAATCAGGCATTTTCCTTCGAGGTTGTATATAGCAAAACGCTTGTATGGAACATGATTGTTTTGAATTACGGTAATTTGTTCATTACACGGATTGGGAGAAACCGATAGTTGTTCGCTAACAGGCAAATAAATACTATTGCTGTTAATCACAGTAACCGTTATGGTATCCGATTTAAAACAGCGTGGTTCGCGGTCACTGTAAATACCTGTGGTACCCACGGTATCGGTGACCCTTACAAATAACTTATGCACACCAACACCCAAGTCAACACCTCTCACCGTGAACTCGGGAGATGTAGATTCATCGTGCCACAAATAACTGTGTATATCGTTGTTTTGGTTGGCACTCAGCTGAAACTGACCGGCAGTGGTGATGGTAGTGTCGTTGCCCAATTCTAAGTTCAATGAATGGCACAGGGTGTAGGTAACATTGCCCCCATTTTGGGGATTTCCGGGTGCCATAAATTCAAACAGTAAGCGTACGCGTGCATTGGCATACACATCTATCTTTCTTATTCCCGGTACATCGTCGGGAATACCTTCCACAATCATACAATATTTCTCGCCGGCATACATATAATCGTCGGGATTGCCGGTATTGGTTTCCCAGGTTAAACCAACAGGCATATTTATCATTTCGGTAAGCTGTATCCACACCATGGTAACGCTAAAATTGCCCCAGGTACTGGCTTTAAGTGGAGATATAATGGTTAACACTGTGTTGTAATATTCGCCATTAAAACCTACCGGTAAGGTGACCGGCGATCTTACTCCCACTCCTTCGGGGTCGGAAACTTCAGGGTCGGGTGTACATTCGGCCCACTGCGAAAACACAGAACTTGTAGCAAAAAAACACAGGCACATAAATACCGCGGCCATTTTAATAGTTTTCATACCAAGACTAGGTTTATAAATTATTTAATTGTTTATTGGCGTAAATGTATACGATTTCGTAATGACTAGTAGCTAACGCTGATAAATAATTATTAACACAATACAGTTAAGCCTTTAAACAGCAATCGTTGAAGAAGTTTATGTTTTGGGTGTGTTTACATAGTTTATACCTGCTTGTATTTTCCCAGGTTTTTATAATCGAACGAAGAAATAAAATGTGCTTTTTGTGCATTCAGGGCTGATACATCGTGAATAAAAATACAAGCTGCATTTTCGTAGTCATCATTTCGCTCGGCATCGTGCAGCAGCAAATATCCCATAATGATATTTCCGCACATCTCAACCAGGCGACGTGCATGAAAATCGGTGTATTCGTTATCGGCTTTTTCGGTAACAGCAGCCACACAGACCAGATACTGCTGCGTCATATCGATAAGTGTTCTTTTAAGATATTCCCTTTCGGGAGCAACAGGCAGGCTTTCGTATTCGGCTATCTGAGTGGCAAACAAGCCGGTGGTAACTCCGCGTATGGCGGCAACTACCTGTAGCTGAGTGGTTCCCTCGTAGATAGATGTAATGCGGGCATCGCGGTAGAGTCGCTCTATCGGAAAATCTTTCATATATCCGGTACCTCCATGAATCTGAAGGCTGTCGTAGGCTATTGTGTTGCAATATTCGCTGGCCACCAATTTCACAAGAGGAGTAAAAATATCGGCTACCCTGTTGTATTTTTTCATTTCGGCCATTTCTTCTTTTTCGAGTTTTCGCTCTTCCGAAATGAATTGCCAGGCTTTGTAGATATCAACAAAACGTGTGGTTTCATACAGCAGGCTCCTCATGGCCAATATGCGTGCGTTCATCATAGTAAGCATTTCGTACACAGCCGGAAACAGTTGAATGGTTTTACCAAACTGTTTGCGCTCGGCTGCATACTTCACAGCTTCGCGATAGGCTGCCTCGGCAATGCCTACCGATTGTGCTGCCACACCCAGTCGGGCACCGTTCATCAGCGACATAACATATTTTATAAGTCCCATTTTGCGATCGCCAACCAGTTTGGCCGGAGCATCGCGAAAAACCAGTTCACAGGTGGGCGAGCCTACAATTCCCAGTTTATGCTCGATGCGCCTTACGGTAACTGCTTTGTGTTTTTTGTCGTACACAAACAGCGATAGTCCACGCCCATCAACGGTTCCTTCTTCGCTGCGAGCGAGTACAAGCGAAATATCGGCATCGCCGTTGGTAATGAATCGCTTCACGCCGTTCAGCAGCCACAATCCCTGCTTCTCGTCGTAATGGGCTTTCAGCCGCACCGCTTGCAGGTCGCTGCCGGCATCGGGTTCGGTTAAGTCCATGGCTGCAGTGGCTCCTTCGTTGAAGCGTGGCAGGTACTCGTTTTTGATTTCGTCGTCGGCAAACTCGAGCAATGTTTCGCCACAGTCTTGCAATCCCCATATATTGGCAAAGCCTGCATCGGCACGCGACACAATCTCGGCAGCCATCACATAAGGTACCATAGAAAAGTTCAAACCTTTGAATTTGCGCGGAAATGCCATGCCCACTACTCCTGCACGCGTAAGCGCATCGTGGTTCTCTTGTGTACCTTTGGCATATATCACCCTGCCATCGATAACTTCGGGACCTTCCACATCAACAGCTTCGGCATTTGCTGCAATGATATCGGCACTTATTTCCCCAATAATTTCGAGAACCTTTTCGTAACTATCGATACAATCTTCGTAATCGGCCGGAGCATCGTCGTAAACTCCGTAATCGCGATAATTGGTTTCCTTTAGCGGAACAATTTTCTTCATTGCCGGATGGTGCAAATGAAAGCGAAGATTTGCATTGTCGCTGAAATAATTAGCCATATTCTTATTTTTTATTTTTCTTGTATGCTGCAATCATTTTTGGGATCACCGAATTCAAATCACCCGTAATCACATAATCGGCAATTTCGTTGATGGGTGCGTCGGGGTCGTTGTTTATCGAAATTATCATAGCCGACTGGTCCATACCGGCAGTATGCTGTATTTGGCCGCTAATACCGCAGGCAATATACAGTTTCGGACGCACGGTAAGTCCTGTTTGCCCTACCTGCCTCTCGTGAGGAATAAATCCGGCATCTACCGCTGCTCGGCTACCGGACACTTCGCCACCCAATACCTCGGCGAGTTCGAACAACAGGGCAAAGTTCTCTTTCGAGCCAACACCATAGCCACCCGAAACAAGCACCGGTGCCGATTTAATATCCACTTTCGACTCCTCAAAGTGCCGGCCGATAACTTCAACAATAAAATCGGCATCCGACAGTAGCGCACTCACATCAAGCTTTACCAACTCGGGTTCGGCATAATCGGCCATCACTTGTTTTTTCATCACACCCTCGCGCACCGTAGCCATTTGCGGCCGGTGGTCGGGGTTGATAATAGTAGCAATTATATTACCGCCAAAAGCCGGACGTATCTGATACAACAGCTTGGGGTAGTGCGTGTCGGTTTTTTTCTCGTAGTGCTCGCCTATTTGCAAATCGGTGCAATCGGCAGTAAGGCCGCTGTGCAAGGCCGACGAAACACGGGGTCCCAGGTCGCGACCCGCATTGGTAGCTCCCATCAGGCAAATCTGTGGTTTGTATTCACCAAGCACAGCAATGCTGATAGACGTGTAAGGTAAAGTTTGATAAAACTCGAGGCGTTTATCGTCGGCCAGAAACACGCGATCGACACCGTACTCGTTCAGAGCTCGGGCAGCGGTCTCGCAACCGAAGCCAATAACCAGGGCTTCGAGACTGCACTGCAGCGTATTGGCCAGTTCTCGCCCCTTGCTGAGCAATTCGAGGCTTACATCGAGCACCTTGCCGCTGTGGGTTTCGCAAAAAACACATACATTATTCATAGAGGCAATTTCAATTCGTTAATAATTATTATCCCAGTGTGTGGTTGGTAATCAGCTCCTTCATCAGCTGATCGATTTCGTCGGCATTATCGCTAATGCGCAACGACTCTTTGGCCGTAAACACCACGTTTTCAATTTTCTTTACCTTGGTAGGCGAACCCGAAAGACCCAGTTGTTCTTCGTCGGCACCTATATCGGCCACGCCCCATTCGGCAATTTGCAGATAGGGTCGCTGGCGCGTAATGTAGTCGCTGTCGCGTTCCTGCAATTCGGTGTGGGTGGCAGCATGCTTATACTTGAGTGTAAGATAGGCATTACGTGTGCGGCAGGCTGCAGCCGAACTACCCACGGTAACCAGCACCGGCAGCGAGGCTTTTACCGTTTCGACACCATGGTCGAGGCGGCGTTTCACTATTATACTATTGCCTTCTACCGCGATGCTTTCGGCATAGGTAATTTGGGCTAAACCTAGTTTTTCGGCAACCTGCGGACCCACCTGAGCGGTATCGCCATCGATGGCCTGACGGCCTGCGATAATCAGGTCGGGATTCAATTTTTTTACTGCCAGCGACAGGGCATACGAGGTAGCCAGGGTATCGCTGCCGGCAAACTTGCGGTCGGTAAGCAACACTCCTTGGTCGATACCGCGATATAGCCCTTCGCGGATGATTTCGGCAGCACGGGGTGGCCCCATGGTCAGCAGCGTGATATGCGTATCGCTATATTGGTCTTTTATTAACAAAGCCTGCTCGAGGGCGTGCAAGTCTTCGGGATTGAAAATGGCGGGCAGTGCGGCACGATTCACAGTGCCATCGGCCTTCATGGCATCTTTCCCTACATTGCGCGTATCGGGAACCTGCTTGGCCAGTACTACTATTTTTAGTTTTTTCATCCTTGGTTTACTGAATTTTACGCCACAAAGATAGAAAGCGATTGTAAACAAGCAAATATCGGTATTCTAAATAGGCTTTTTGCGAATGATTGCTAATTTTGCACTGCAATATTAGTTACAATGATTGAAAACAGCACCATTTGCGCCATTGCTACGGCCGGAGGGCGCGGAGCCACTGCACTTATCCGCATTAGCGGGAAACAAGCCATTCATGTCTGCAAAGGCTTGCTAACACCGCAAAACACAAGCATCGACGCACTTCAACCACGGAAATTATACAAATGCACCATAGGCACAGCCCAAGAAAGCATCGACGAAGTTTTGGCGGTGTACTTTAAGGCACCCCACTCCTACACCGGCGAAGACGTGGTTGAAATAAGCTGCCACGGCAGTATTTACATACAGCAAAAAATTGTTGAACTGCTTATTGCCAACGGTGCCAGGCTGGCGCAACCCGGCGAGTTTACCCTTAGGGCCTTCATGAACGGCAAACTCGATTTGTCGCAAAGCGAAGCTGTGGCGCAACTCATCGAAAGCAGTTCGAAAACACAGCACCTGCTGGCCATGAACCAGCTGAAAGGAGGCATCAGCAACGAAATAGCACTGCTGCGCAACAAGCTTATCGATTTTATCAGTCTGGTGGAGTTAGAGCTCGATTTTGCCGAAGAAGATGTGGAATTTGCCGACCGCGACCAGCTCAGCCTGCTTATCACCGATATCTGCGCTCATATTTCGGGCCTTATTGCCAGTTTTCGTTATGGCAATGCCATACGCAACGGTGTTCCGGTGGCCATAGTGGGGCGTCCGAATACCGGAAAATCGTCGCTGCTCAATTTGCTGCTGGGCGACGAACGCGCCATTGTGAGTCACATTCCGGGCACTACCCGCGACAGTATCGAAGACACTGTGGTGATAAACGGCATTCTGTTTCGGTGCATCGACACTGCCGGAATTCGCGAAACCGGCGACAGCATCGAACAAATGGGCATAGAGCGCAGCCTGAGCCGCATTGGCAAGTCAGACATTGTGATTCTGGTTGAAGAAGCCGGTGCGGGCGATGTACAAATCAGCCAAAGTATCAATCAAATTATGGGCATGATGAACCTTGGCGAGCAACAGCTGTTGGTATTGCTCAACAAAGCCGACCTCGTAAGCCGCGATGAATATAATTTGCCGGCCGCTTATTTGCTGTTTTCGAACCTGACACGGTTGAATGAAGATGCCTTACACACTCGGCTTTGCGAAATGGTGCAGGCCATGAATCGCAGCGAGAGCAACATTGTTATCAGCAATCTGCGGCATTTGGAAGCACTGCAGGCGGCACAAGAAACACTGGGCAGGGCGCAAAACGCACTGATGCAGGCATTGCCCGCCGACCTTATGGCTCAGGACGTGCGCGAAGCCATTCATCACATGGGCGCCATCACCGGCAGTATAGGCAGCGACGAAGTTCTCGGCAACATTTTCAAAAACTTTTGCATAGGAAAGTAAACAAGCTCTTCCCCTGACAAATCGCAGGTAGTTTGCATTTTGGTATGTTTGCAGACTGTTGATAAATTCTTTAAAGTTTATTGCGACCATTCAAATAAACTTCTTATATTTGACAATTATTGTCAAGTTAATATTTTCAAATTGAAAACAACCGCAGAAATAATTAGAGAAAAAAGAAAGAAAAAAGGCTTGCTATTGCGACACGTTTCTGCTCAACTCGACATTGACACCGCTATACTTAGTAAAATTGAACGTGGAGAGAGAAAAGCCACAAGAGAACAAATTATTAAGTTGGCTGACATACTTGAACTCGATAAGGAATCGTTGCTTATTCAGTATTTGAGTGAGAAAATTCTTTACGAAATTCAAGATGAAGAGTTAGGAATTAAAGCACTAAAAGTTGCTGAGAAAACAATTAAATACGGAGTAACTAAAAACAAATAATATGTCGGAATTGCTGTCAATAAAAGAAGCAAGCCAATGGGCTACGGAGTATTTGGCTAAGAATGTAACACCATCTAATATCTCATACTTGATTCAGTACGGCAGAATTAGAAAAATTGGAGATAATGGCACCACTCAAGTTCTAAAAGATGATTTGGTAGAGTATTACAAAGACAAAAAGAAATCAAGACAAGAAGAATGGAAAGAACAACTTGGCGAAGATTTGAATTGGGCTTTATCATTCGAACAATACAAGGAAGCCGAAACGACAAAGCACGTTCATAGACTTCATCCATACAAAGGGAAATTTATTCCGCAGTTAGTTGAATATTTCCTCGATAACCACACCGACAAATTCAAAAAGGAAGTTTATTTCAAGCCTGGCGACATTGTTTACGACCCATTTTCAGGAAGCGGAACTACAATGGTTCAAGCATGTGAGATAGGAATTCATGCAGTTGGCAATGATGTATCTGCCTTTAATGCAATGATTGGAAATTGTAAGGTTACAAATATAACCTTGTTGATGTTCAAACTGAAATAGACAGAATTTCCAGAGCATTAAAATCATTTTTAGCAGACCATAAAACGCTTGATTTTGAAGACCGACTTTTAAAAGAATTGTATGTTTTCAACAACAAGTATTTTCCTGTTCCTGAATACAAATACAAAGTAAAACGGAAGGAAATTGACGAAAAGACTTATGGTGAAGAAAAGGAAAAAGAGTTTTTACCAACATTCAACAAACTTGTAAAGGAGTATAAAATAAAATTGCGTCAAGACAACGAAGATTCGTTCCTTGACAAATGGTACACTCAACACATCCGTGATGAAATTCAGTTTGTGTTTGATGAAATCAAAAAGATTAAAAATCCCGACATCAAAAAAATTGTTAGCGTTATTCTAAGTCGCACCATCAGAAGTTGCAGAGCAACTACCCATGCAGACTTAGCAACCTTACTTGAACCAATTACAACTACTTATTACTGCGCGAAACATGGTAAAATGTGCAAGCCGTTGTTTTCAATCCTTAAATGGTGGGAAACATATTCTAATGATACTGTAAAAAGATTAGTTCATTATGACAAGCTAAGAAAAAACACATTTCACACTTGCTTGACAGGCGACAGCAGAAACATTGACCTTATAGAAGGGCTTAATAAAACTAATCCCGAATTTGCAAAACTTGTAGAGAAGCAAAAAATTAAAGGAATATTTTCATCACCACCTTATGTTGGTTTAATCGACTATCACGAGCAACACGCATATGCTTATGATTTGTTTGGCTTTGAACGAAAAGACGAATTAGAAATCGGACCACTTTTCAAAGGTCAAGGCAGAGAAGCAAAACAAAGCTACATTCAAGGGCTTAGTGATGTGCTGAACAATGCAAAAAAATATCTCGTTGAGGATTATGATATTTTCCTTGTAGCAAACGACAAATACAATATGTATCCGACAATTGCCGAAAATGCCGGAATGCAAATAGTTAATCAATATCACTAGTGTCTACTAAAAATTTAAGCTAAGTTGAACAACGTCTTTATAAGATATAACAGGTCTATCGTTGGCAGATTTTTCGAACAATTCTCTGATTGGTGTTTTGTCGATGAGAGAGCCCCG
>Ga0334883_1002555_pt1 | contig 22033 bp, 14 predicted proteins | sample GraSluR1_MG_6_FD_207230 | JGI IMG/M metagenome (GOLD analysis project Ga0334883, IMG submission 207230) | Sludge microbial communities from methane-producing bioreactor in Wageningen University, Netherlands - Granular Sludge_09_05-R1 | ecosystem: Engineered > Bioreactor > Anaerobic >...
AAAAAAGAGATTTCTATTTCAACGTAAACAAATAGCTTATAACTTTGGCATTCTCACAATTCTTTCATTTCATAAATCTAATAACCTTATTAATTAATAATGAAACGTCTTTTTATTCTTTTAACCATTTTAATCCTTTCACATTTACAATATCATTTAAATGCCCAGGAATATTACATAAAATTTTCTGAAAACGATAAGGATAAAGTTAATACTGTTGTTACCCGATCAGTATCTATCGACAGGATAGACAATGGAATTATTTACGCTTATGCAAACAAGAATGAGCTGGGAAAGATAAAGTCCTTAGGTTATTTTCCTGAAATGCTTCCACATCCCTCCTCAGAACCCAAAGCCCTTACAATGGCAACTACCATTGCCCAGATGGCCAATTGGGATCGTTACCCCACGTATGAGGTGTATAGAGCCATGATGAAGAAGTTTGAGCAGGATTATCCAACGCTCTGTAAATTGGACAGTATTGGAACTACAGTTCAGGGTCGTAAGCTTTACGTAGTTAAAATTTCAAATAATGTTTTGGAGGAAGAGGCCGAACCCGATTTTTTCTATACCAGCACCATGCATGGAGACGAAACAACGGGTTACATATTACTGCTTAGATTAATTGATTACTTGTTGACAAATTACGGTTCGGATGATAGGATAACCGATATGGTAAACAGCATGGCGATATACATTAACCCCAATGGGAACCCTGATGGAACTTATTGGGGTGGGAATCATACCGTAAGTGGGGCAAGACGTTATAATGCCAATAGTTACGATATTAACCGTAATTTTCCAGACCCACGTGTTGGTGAAAACCCGGGTGGTACCTATCAGCCCGAAACTTTAGCCATGATGGCATTTGCCAGTAGCAAATCTTTTGTTATGTCGGCAAACTTTCATGGTGGCATTGAGTTGGCCAATTTTCCTTGGGATTCATGGACAACTAGCCAAAATCCACATCCAGACCATAACTGGTATTACACTGTTTCCCGTCAGTATGCAGATTTAGCCCAGCTATATGGCCCAACGGGCTATTTTGATGATATGGATAACGGTGTGACACAGGGCGGTGACTGGTATGTTATAACAGGAGGAAGACAGGACTACATGAACTATTGGCACCATTGCAGAGAGATTACCTTTGAAATATCCAATACCAAATTACTTGGCACTGAGCATTTACAAAACTTTTGGAATTACAATAAGGAATCTTTGCTTACTTATATTGAATGGTTATATACTGGAATACATGGATTGGTTACTAATCAGCTTGGCGATCCTTTACACGCAAATATTACTGTGCTGAATCACGATCAGTACAATTCAAATGTGTTTACAAAGCCAAACCACGGGAATTATATTCGAATGATAGAGCCCGGAACATGGCAGGTTTCATACTCTGCCGAGGGGTATATAACACAAATACACACGATTATCGTTCCTGATTACACTTCGCTCATTGAGCAAAACGTTGTGTTAATCGCATCGGAGCAAACTACACTTAATGGTGTAATTACTGATGCAGAAACGGAATTACCCATAAACAGTGTTAAGGTAGAGTTGCTTGGCACAAGTGTGACTCCTGTATACACAAATACGCAAGGTTACTACTCATTCGGATCAATCCCCGAAAACACGTATCAAATAAAAGCTTCAAAAACAGGATATCTAAGCCAAACGGTTACTGAGACACTTGTAGGGGATGAGAATGAGATTGACTTTGCCCTGTACCCATCATATGCCGAGAGTTTTGAATCGAATATCCCCCAAGGATTTACCTTTACCGGAGGTAATTGGACCCGCGACAACTCCACTGCCTTCGATGGGGATTACAGTATGAAATCAGCAGCCATTGGTCATAACCAAAATACATCAATGCAGATAACCCTTAATGTATCTGCTGCTGGAAATATTTCTTTTGCACGAAAAGTGTCATCTGAATCAGGTTATGATTTTCTTAAATTTTACATTGATGGAGATATGAAGGGAAGTTGGAGTGGAAATCAGGACTGGGCTGAGGTGAATTATCCTGTAACCGTTGGAAGTCACACCTTTAAATGGGAGTACAGCAAGGATGGCTCGCAGATTAGTGGAAGCGATTGTGCCTGGGTCGATTTCATCATTTTCCCACAAACAGTTCAGAATGTAACCTTTACGGTTTCCTATTCGGATAACCCAGTTGAGGGAGCTACTGTAAACTTCAACGGACAAAGTCTTGCTACAAATACTTCAGGTTTAGTTACTTTTAATGGCGTACCTAGGGGTAATGGTAAATCATATACAGTAACCAAGGAAAATTACTTCGATGCATCGGGTTCAATTGATGTTCAGTATGTTGATGTTAACGTGCCAGTGGTTATGGAAATTCTTCCCAATTACTACGACGTAACATTCCATGTATCCGATAGTGAAGGGCCAATTGAAGACGCAACTGTAACAATTAATGGTAATTCAATTCAAACCAATAGTAGTGGAGTTGCATTTTTTGAAGATGTTGCAGAGGGTACTTACATGTATACAGTTGATGCCGACGGCTATATTCCTCAGGGAGATGAATTAGAGGTAAACGAAGATAAAGAGGTAACAATAATTCTTGAGCAGGAAATTGAACCTTATACTGTTACATTCTATATTTCAGATATAGATGAAGTACCCATTGAAGGCGCAATTGTATCGCTTAATGGCAGTTCTAATACCACAAATGCTCAAGGTGAAGTAATATTTTTGGAAGTGAATCCCGGCGTATATTCCTACACCGTTGATGCTGATGAATTTATTCCGCAGCAGGGAACAGTTGTGGTTGATATGGACAAAACTATTTATGTAACCCTTGACCCCGAAGAACAACCATTTACTATTACATTCATAATCAAGAATAACCATCAGGCAAATATTGAGGGTGCCGTTGTTTCACTCAATGGCGACTCCGAGACAACAACTCAAAATGGCGAAGCCATTTTTTACGAGGTTGCCCCAGGTATTTATGACTATACTGTTGAAGCAGATACTTACATAACGTATGAAGGGAATATTGTTGTTGACGAAGATAAGATTATAACGATCAACTTACAGCCCGAAAATCCATTGTACACAGTTACCTTTTATGTGTACAACAAAGATGAAGAGCCAGTAGAATCAGTTACTGTTACTTTTAATAGTGAAGTTTGTGTTACCGATGAAGGGGGCAAAGCATATTTCTCAGATATTGCAGAGGGTAATTATAGTTATCACGTTGAGGGAGATGGCTATCATTCGCAAGAGAATGATGTATACATTGATGCCGATGAGTTAATAGTAATTTATCTTACACTAGTTAGTTCTCCCATTTTATCTGAGGAATTATCAAAGGTTGAATTATGGCCTAATCCTTTTAGCGAACATTTAAATATTAGGGTTATTACATCATCCCCTGCTGATATTAGCATTGATATTTATAGCATAACAGGTCAAAAAGTTTCAACTATTATAGCACAACCAGCGGTGAGCAACGAGTTAAACTACGTTTGGAATGGATTCAGTGAAATGGGAAATCGTTTACCGGAGGGTTTGTATATCATGAGGGTTAATACAGGTAAGGAAGTAGTTTCAAAAAGAGTACTTTTTATGCCATAGCTCATATTTGAGAGAAAAGCATTGAATTTTTTATATTTTTGTGAGGATGTCTCAAAAGCTCACTATGCGACTCAGTAAAGGACTCTGTGAACCTCTGTGGAATTTTTAATATATTGTGCCACAGTGTATCACAGTGAACGCACAGAGTTTACCTTCGGTGAGGGCTTCGCCGTTCACAGAGAAATAAATCTAATTCTATAAGGCTTTTGAGACATCCTCATATTTTTTTTACCTTATTCAATTTATGAAAACTAGCTGCATATTACTACTCCTTTTTTTTGCTCTCTCTTTTCCCTTTCAAAGGGCACAATCTCAAATGGTTATTCCACCCGAAAAGCCAAAGTTGATTGTACAGATTGTTATTAGCCAGATGCGCTACGATTACCTTCAACGATATACATCAAAGTTTTCTGACGATGGATTTACACACCTTGTAAACGAGGGTGCCTTTTGCAGGAATGCAAGGTATAATTTTCTTTTAACTCAATCGTTACCCGGTATTGCAACCATTTCAACCGGAGCCATGCCCAGCGTTCATGGTATTGTATCAAACAAATGGTATTCGAGAATATCAGGACAATCTGTTGATGCAATAGCCGATGAAAAGGTTACCACAGTTGGTGGCAGCTATTTGAACGGAAAGTTTTCCCCAAGAAACTTAATAACCAGCACGCTTGGAGATGAGTTGCGAATGGTCGACCCAAGGTCGAAGGTGGTGGGAGTTTCATTGGATCCCGCTTCGGCAATAATATCAAGCGGACACAATGCTAATGGTGTTTTCTGGATGGACGTTGAAAGGGGTAAGTGGATCAGCAATAGCTTCTATATGGATATCCTGCCCCAGTGGGTCGATTCTCTTAATGCTAAAGGATTTGCTGATCTTTATTTGAACAGGGATTGGAACCTCTCAAATCCCCTTAACAGCTATTTCGAAGCCGATACTTCCACCATCAAGCAACCTCAAGCCAAGAAGAGGATAGCAGATAAGATGAGAAGATTGGTGGGTGGAATCATCCTGGCTAAAAAGCCCACACGCGATTATTCTTTACTGCTCGAAACACCCTACGGGAACAATTATGTAAAGGATTTTGCCATTGCTGCCATTATTGGCGAGAACCTTGGTAAAGATGAACATACAGACCTTATAACCATTACTTTTACTTCCACAAGGCTCATCGGTCAAAAATATGGACCACACTCAATTGAGATGGAGGATACTTACCTGAGACTTGATAGGGAAATGGCTCATTTTATTTCTTTTCTCAATGGTGAGATTGGAAAACATAACTACTTGCTTGTTCTCACCTCCGATCAGGGTGTAGCTGCAACTCCCGAACATTTAGAAAAATCGAAGATTCCCGGAGGATATTTTGATCCCAGACAAGCAACTACTCTGCTCGGAAGCTATCTGAACATCTCCTACGGAACAGGTAATTGGGTTTTAGGCTATCACGAGAAGCAGCTATTCCTTAACCGACGCCTGATAGAGGATTCTAACTTAAATCTTAGCGATGTGCAGGACAGGGTGGCAAATTTTATGTTGCAGTTCACAGGTGTTGCCAATGCTATTACAGCCAACAACCTTCAATCGAGCAATTTCACCAGTGGTATATTCGAGAAGTTTCAGAACAGCTTTAATCAACGCCGCTCTGGCGATGTTATTATCAACCTTGAGCCGGGGTGGGTTGAGCGCAATGGCAATGTTACCTCAGCCAACTCGCCTTACAGCTACGATGCCCATGTGCCGCTGATATGGTATGGGTGGCGAACGAAACGTCGCCAGATACTAAATCCTGTTGATATGGCTAACGTTGCTCCAACCCTCTCAACACTTATTGGAATTAGTTGGCCAAATGGTGCCACAGGAAAGCCAATCAAAGAGATAATTGAATAGAAACAACACTTTTTTTGTTTTTCCATCACTTTTGTTTTATACACTGTTAATTGATAATGCGAATTAACATTTGAATAAAATGATTCTCGTATATCTTAGTGATCCTTTGTGATTTCGTGTCTCCCGAAGTTTCGGGAGGCACTGAGACACAAAGTTACACAAAGCGGTAGAATTCAAATTATTGATATTATATCGATTAACAGGATTAAATAAGAGTTGTTTTCAACTGTTAATTCGCACTGATAATAGCTTATCATTCTTCACCCCGGAGGGGTGATGTAGCGATTGAACAAGATTTTATGAGTAAACAAGATAAAACGACTTTTGAAACCACCCCTTCTGATAAAAAATAGCCAATCGGTATTATGCGTTCGAGATAATTCCCTATTTTTACGCTAAATCAATTGCTTTAAAGCATTCCGATGCAGAATCCCGTTGAAAATAGATTTGCCAGCAGCCTCGATTTTACCGAAACTGCTTTCGATAAGCTGATGCAGAAACGTATTTACCGTGTGTTGCTGATTTGCAGTCACTACGATGCGTTTATGCTGGAAGAGGATGGTCGGATAGATGAGCAGATTTTTAATGAGTACGTTTCGCTCAGCTTACGGTACCCCCCTAGTTTTATTCAGGTTCACTCAGCACGCGAAGCACTTGAAGTAATAAAAGAGGAAAAGATCGACCTGATCATTTCGATGCTAAATATTGGTGATGTGGATACCTTTGAGCTGGCAAAGCTCATAAAAAAAAGGTTACCAAATATTCCGCTGGTTGTACTTACGCATTTTTCCAAGGAAGTTTCTATAAGGCTTGAGAAGGAGGATCTATCGGGGATCGATTACATTTTCAGCTGGTTAGGAAATGCCGATTTGCTGCTTGCCATCATTAAGCTTATTGAGGATAGGATGAATGCCGATAACGATATCCTTAAAGTAGGCGTTCAGTCAATTATTCTTATTGAGGATTCGGTCAGGTACTACTCATCGTTGCTTCCCAACCTGTACAAAATTGTGATGAAACAAGCTCGTAGTTTCATGCAGGAGGCTTTAAACGAGCACAGGAGAGTGCTTCGCATGAGAGGGCGGCCAAAAATACTCCTAGCAAAAACGTACGATGAGGCGCTAACCCTGTACAATAGGTATAAACCCAATATTTTGGGGGTAATATCCGATGTAAGCTTTAAGGTTGACCAGAAAAGAGACCATAAAACAATGGCCGGGATCAAACTTTGTAAGTTGATCCGGGACGAGGATCCAAACATTCCTTTTCTCCTTCAAAGTTCTGATGAAAAGAATAAAGTTTTTGCCGATGAGTTGGGGGTGGGGTTTGTGAATAAGTACTCCAAAACCTATAGTTTGGAATTTCCCCAGTACATTATCTCAAACTTTGGTTTCGATGACTTTATTTTTATAGATCCTTCTACTGGAAAAGAGGTTTGCAGAGCAAAGGACTTGCCAGCACTTCAACAGCTTTTAAGAGCTGTTCCCGATGAATCGTTGAAGTACCACTCTAGTCGTGACCATCTTTCGAAGTGGCTTAATGCCAGGGCGCTATTTACCATCGCACAGCTTTTTAAACCAATATCTCTCGATGATTTTAAGAGCCTGAACGAGGCCCGGGAATTCTTGTATCAAGCAATTTCTGCCTATAGGTTGAGCAAAAGCAAAGGGGTAATAGTTACTTATGATAGGAGTCGTTTCGACGAGTACAAATTTTTCTCCCGCATTGGTGATGGCTCCATTGGAGGGAAAGCCCGAGGGCTTGCTTTCATCAATTCACTTATAAAGGATAACCCTATCCTCAATCGATTCCCCGATATTATGATTACCATTCCTCGCACGGTGGTAATTAGCACAGAGTATTTCGATGAGTTTATCGAAACTAATAACCTTTACAAGATAGGAGTATCTGAACTTTCAGATAATCAAATCCTCAACCATTTTATTGGGGCTGAGTTACCCAGTAGGTTGCTACATGATATTGAGGGTATTATCTCCGTGATGAAATCGCCCATAGCCGTTAGGTCGTCAAGCAAATTGGAGGATTCGCACTACCAACCCTTTGCAGGGATTTATTCAACGTACATGATTCCTTTTGTTGAAGATGTAGATAAAATGCTAAGTATGATTTCAGTGGCCATTAAAAGCGTGTACGCATCGGTTTTCTTTAAAGCCAGCAAGGCATACATGACAGCCACAAGCAATGTGATAGATGAGGAAAAGATGGGGATACTTCTTCAGGAAGTGTGTGGTAATCAGCATGGAGATATTTTTCATCCGACCTTTTCGGGGGTAGCCCGATCCATTAATTTTTATCCCATAGGATCGGAGAAGGCTGAAGATGGCATTGCTGCCATTGGGTATGGATTGGGTAAGCTTATAGTGGACGGAGATGTTTCTCTTAGGTTTTCACCCAGGCATCCAAAGAAAATAATCCAGCTATCGCAGGTTGACATGGCGCTACGAGAAACCCAGAAGCACTTTTACTCACTCGATATGCGACCAGAAAGTTTTACCCCTTCAACCGACGATGGAGTAAATATTATTAAGATTGATATTGGCAAAACAAACGATTTATCGGATTTTTATCATGTGGCCTCAACGCATGATTTTGAAAACAACACCATTGTTGATGGAATTCAGGGTAAGGGACGGCGACTGGTTACTTTTTCAAATATTCTGAAGTATAAATCATTTCCTTTAGCAGAGATTTTAAGTGAACTGCTTAACATTGGTCAAAAGGAGATGGGTTGCCCTGTTGAGATTGAATTTGCAGCAAACCTTGAAACATCAAATAATCACCCCAAAATATTCAATTTGCTGCAAATCCGTCCAATTGTCGAGAGCGAGCAATCCGACGATTTTCCCTGGGAAAAAGTTAACCCTGAAGATACGCTGATCTATTCAACCTCAGCCCTTGGGCATGGGAGGGTAGCAAACATTCGTGATTTCGTATATGTGAAGCCATCAAAATTCGACCCAGCTAATACCAATATAATTGCTGCTGAAATGGAGATGGTAAACTCCAAATACATGGAGTTGAAACGCAATTATGTTTTGGTTGGGCCTGGAAGGTGGGGTAGTAGCGATCCATGGCTGGGTATTCCCATTAAATGGGCACAGATATCGGAGGCAAGGGTTATTGTGGAATCAGGACTCGAAAATTTCAGGGTTGAACCTAGCCAGGGCACTCACTTTTTTCAAAACCTAACTTCTTTCAGGGTTGGCTACCTTACCGTTAATCCGTACCTAAACGATGGTATTTTTGATGTCAATTTTTTGGAGGGAATAACATCTTGGCTCGAAACGGAATACATCCGTTGCGTACACTTCAACGAACCTTTAACAATCCACATCGATGGAAAAAATAGTCGTGGGGTTGTTTTTAAACCTGGGTTTAGCATTAAATCCCAACAGCATTTCGAAAACGATTGATTAGGTGGTTAACTTCCTGTTTAATATCATGTTTTTATTACTGGTTTTTCTTTTGAAAATTGGTTTTTAAGTGGGAAATTTACACCGTTTTTCAAGGAACATTTTCTTTAAACACAATTCTTTTATCATAAACACTTTAAAAATTTTCAGTTATGGATGTAAAAAAGCTAATGGCCGAGCTTGAAATGAAGCACCCCGGTGAAAAGGAGTTCTTACAAGCTGTTCATGAGGTTCTTGAGTCAGTTGAAGAGATTTACAATAAGAACCCAAAGTTCGAATCGCACAAGATTATCGAGCGTATTGTTGAGCCCGACCGTGTTTTCATCTTTAAGGTGCCTTGGGCTGACGATGAGGGGAATATTCATGTTAACATTGCTTATCGGGTACAATTTAATGGAGCTATTGGACCTTACAAAGGTGGATTACGTTTCCACCCAAGTGTAAACCTTTCATCGCTTAAATTCCTTGGCTTTGAGCAAACATTTAAAAACGCTTTAACCACTTTACCAATGGGTGGTGGTAAGGGTGGTTCCGATTTCAACCCCAAAGGTCGTAGCGATGCAGAAATTATGCGTTTTTGTCAGGCATTTATGTTAGAACTATGGAAACATATTGGTCCCGAAACTGACGTTCCCGCGGGGGATATTGGAGTAGGTGCACGTGAAATCGGTTTCCTATATGGAATGTACAAGAAACTGGCTGGTGAGCACACAGGAGTTCTCACCGGAAAAGGGCTTAACTGGGGTGGTTCGCTGATTCGTCCCGAGGCTACTGGTTTTGGTGGTATTTACTTTATTAACCATCAGCTAAAAACCATTGGTCAAGACCTTAAGGGTAAAATTGTATCAGTTTCTGGTTTCGGAAACGTGGCATGGGGTGCTATTCTTAAAGCAACCGAGTTGGGCGCAAAGGTAGTTACCATTTCTGGTCCTGACGGCTATATCTATGATGAAGCTGGTATTAGCGGAGAGAAGATTGATTATTTGTTAGATCTTCGTAACTCGAACCAGGATATCGTAGAGCCCTACGCTAAGAAATTCCCCGGTGCCAAGTTCTTTGCTGGTAAAAAACCATGGGAGGTAAAGGTTGACGTTGCTATTCCCTGTGCAATCCAGAATGAGCTTAACGGTGACGATGCAGCAATGCTTGTGAAGAATGGTGTTAAGTGCGTTAGCGAGCTTTCAAACATGGGTTGTACACCAGAGGCTATCGAAACTTTCATTAAGAATAAAATTCCTTTTGGCCCTGGAAAAGCAGCAAATGCTGGTGGCGTAGCCACTTCAGGTTTGGAAATGACCCAGAATAGCATGAAGCTTAACTGGAGTCGCGAAGAGGTTGATGAGCGCTTAAAGCAGATCATGGAGAATATCCATAGCGCATGCGTTCAGTATGGCAAAGAATCCGATGGATACGTTAACTACGTGAAGGGTGCTAATATTGCAGGCTTTATGAAGGTTGCCAATGCAATGTGTGATTTAGGATTAGTAATGTAGTCTTTTTTTTGAGATAAATCGAAGGGGGCAAATCGCCCCCTTTTTTTTAAATCTATTTTCTACCTTTGAAAAAAAAATCAATGGAAACATCATACATTACTTACCTTGGTGAGCTGAGAACCGAGGCAATTCATAGGCTGTCAGGGAATAAGCTTATTACCGATGCACCTCCTGATAATCAGGGGAAAGGCGAATTCTTTTCGCCAACCGATTTGCTTGCCACCAGCTTGGGATCATGCATGCTAACCATAATGGGTATTTCGGCTCGAACCCACGGTTTCAGCATTGATGGAACAAGGGTTGCTATAACCAAGATTATGGAAACTAACCCCCGAAGGGTGGTTGAGGTTATCGTTGATCTTACATTTCCCCATAACAGCTATTCGCCTAAGGAGCGAAAGCTCCTTGAATTGGCAGCCAAAGAATGCCCTGTGGCTAACAGCTTACATCCTGACCTTAAACAAACCATAAAGTTTTCCTTTAAAGAGTAGATGTCTACAGGATGAAAAAAAGGGTGTCTCAAAAGCCTTATAGAATTAGATTTATTTCTCTGTGAACGGCGAAGCCCTCACCGAAGGTAAACTCTGTGTGTTCACTGTGATACACTGTGGCATAATATATTAAAAATTCCACAGAGGTTCACAGAGTCCTTTACTGAGTCGCACAGTGAGCTTTTGAGACACCCTTTTTTTTGCATATTATGATCATTACATGTACTCCTCAATAGGGGCACATGAACAAACAAGATTTCTGTCGCCATAGCCCGAATCAATTTTACCCACTGTAGGCCAGAACTTATTGCTGGCAATCCATGGAAGAGGGAAAGCGGCTTTCTGACGATCGTAAGCATGGTTCCATTCGTTGCCAGTAACTTCAAGGGCAGTATGCGGAGCATTTTTAAGCACGTTGTCCTCCTTATCGGCCTTACCATTCTTAATCTCTTCTAACTCCAACTTAATGGTAATCATGGCATCGGCAAAGCGATCCAGCTCTTGCTTCGATTCACTCTCGGTAGGCTCTACCATAAGCGTTTCGTGAACGGGGAACGATAGGGTAGGAGCGTGGTAGCCATAGTCCATCAACCGACGGGCTATATCTCCGGTTTCTATACCATAGGCTTGTTTAAAGTGACGGCAATCGAGGATCATTTCGTGGGCAACACGACCGGTTTCACCGGAATAGAGCACCTCATAATTCCCCTTGAGCTTTGCTGCCAGATAGTTGGCATTGAGAATAGCCATTTCGGTAACCTTTTTAAGTCCTTCGGCACCCAGCATTAGAATGTAGCCATAGGTAATGGGTAGAATACTTGCGCTACCCCATGGAGCTGCAGCCAGAGCAGTAACGCCCTTTTCTCCTCCGGTTTTTACCACAGGATGCGAAGGGAGGAATGGCACAAGATGCTTGGCTACGCCAATTGGACCAACTCCGGGACCGCCACCCCCATGAGGAATAGCAAAGGTTTTATGGAGATTAAGATGGCATACATCGGCACCAATGATACCTGGGCTTGTAAGACCAACCTGTGCGTTCATGTTGGCTCCATCCATGTACACCTGGCCCCCATTATCGTGAATAATCTTGTTCATTTCCTTGATCTGGCTTTCGAAAACACCATGGGTTGATGGGTAGGTAACCATAAAAGCTGAAAGATTTTCGCGATGTTTTTCAGCTTTTTCTTTCAGGTCTTGCAATGAGATATTGCCTTTATCATCGCAAGCAACCACCACCACCTCCATGCCTGCCATGGCTGCACTTGCAGGGTTAGTTCCATGTGCCGATGAGGGTATTAGAACCACATTGCGATGCCCTTCACCACGACTGATATGATACTGACGAATAACCATTAAACCGGCGTACTCCCCGGCAGCCCCTGAGTTGGGTTGCAACGAAACCGCTTCGAAACCTGTGATCTCAGCTAGGTATTGCTCTAGATCGCAGATCAGATTCATATAACCTTCGGCCTGATCAGTTGGAACAAAGGGGTGGATATTGCCAAACTCAACCCAGCTTAATGGTAGCATAAGCGTTGCAGCATTCAGCTTCATGGTACAACTTCCCAATGATATCATGCTGTGATTTAAGGCGATGTCCTTACGTTCCAGCTTTTTGATGTAACGCATCATCTCCGTTTCGGAGTGGAACATGTTAAATACCTTTTCGGTTAGATATTCCGATTTGCGTTTAAGGTTTTCAGGAAGATGAATGCTGTCACCAATTTTTTCAATCTTTGGAGCCGATTTACCTGCAACCTCAGCAAAAATTGTCAGGATTTCGTTGAGGTCATCAAGCGAGGTTAGCTCATCAGCACTTATGCCAATGGAGCCATTCTTCTTGTAGTTTAGGTTGATCTGCTTGTCTATGGCCTTACGCTTAATCATATCAGCCTTAATCCCTGTTGGCAGTTCAATCTCAATGGTATCAAAGATATTCTTAACGTTTTGTGTATAACCCAATTTAACCAGCTCATTGGCTAATGTGATGGCAGCGATATGTGCATTTGCAGCAATACGCTTGATTCCATCAGGACCATGGTAAACGGCATACATGCCAGCCATAGTTGCCAGTAGTGCTTGTGCTGTACAGATATTCGATGTAGCGCGTTCGCGCTTGATATGCTGTTCACGGGTTTGGAGTGCCATGCGAAGCGCTTTATTTCCGTATCGATCGACGGAAACGCCAATTATTCTTCCGGGTAGGCTGCGTTTAAATTCGTCCTTGGTGGCGAAATATGCTGCATGTGGTCCCCCAAATCCCATGGGTACTCCAAACCGTTGGGTTGAACCAACCACGATATCTGCGCCCCATTCACCGGGAGGAGTTACAATTGCCAGAGCCAAAATATCAGCGATAACGGTTACTGTGCATTCAGCTTCGTGAGCCTTAGCCGCGAAATTCTTGTAATCACGAACATTACCCTTTGCAGAAGGATATTGAATAACCACACCAAACTCTTTTCCGGTAAATTCATACTCGGAGTAACAACCAGTAACGATATTAATCCCCAATGGAATGGCTCGGGTTTCCATAACCTCAAGGTTTTGTGGAAAGATATCGCTATCCACGAATAGCACATTACGCTCATCTTTAACTGCTTGGCGCAAACGTAAACCATACATCATAATCATGGCTTCGGCTGCGGCGGTTGCTTCATCAAGTAATGAAGCATTGGCAATCTGCATTCCGGTTAAATCCATAACCATTGTTTGGAAATTAAGTAATGCTTCCAATCGTCCCTGGCTTATTTCAGCTTGATAAGGAGTGTAGGATGTGTACCATCCTGGATTTTCGAAGATATTCCGGAGGATTACTGATGGGGTGTGGGTGCCATAGTAACCCATGCCTATGAATGATCGGAACACTTTGTTTTTTGAGGCCAGGCTCTTGATTTTTGCAAGGTACTGGTATTCGGTTAGGGGTTTGGGTAGGTTTAGGTCTTTACCCATACGAATTGATTTTGGAACCGCTTGATCGATAAGTTCTTCAAGGGTTTTAACCCCTACAACTTTCAACATTTCGTTAAGTTCACCTTCGCGTGGACCATTGTGTCGATTTACAAAATTTTCGGTTATCATATTTTGACGGTTAGGTTTATTGGATTTTTTCAGTTTTTCGCATTTTGTTTTAGCTAATAAATATGATGTAAAAGTAGAAAATTGATTACAATTTTTTAAGAAAATCATTTCCCATTTAACAGTATTTAAAAAAGAGAGTTAAAAAACTTAATACTAACAAAGGAAAGGATTGTTTTGTTTTTCCCACCCAATGGTAGTGCTGTCACCATGCCCGGAATAAACCACTATATCATCCCCTAGTGGAATTATTTTGGTTGATATGCTGTTGATTAGTTCATCGTAATTACCTCCGGGAAGATCTGTTCGACCAATGGATGCTTTGAATAATGTGTCGCCAACAAGGATGAAATTACCTGTTTTGCTGAAGAGGCATATTCCTCCGGGGGAGTGCCCGGGTGTATGAATTACAGCAAGTTCTGAATTGCCAAATTTTACGGTATCCCCTTGGTTGACCATAAAGTCAATGGATGGAACATCGTCAATGGATAACCCGTACATCAGTGCATGTGTTACTGCCGATTGAATTAGCATAAGGTCTTCTGCATTTCCAACGATTTTGACGTTGAAGTTTTCTTTAACAAACATGTTTCCCAATACATGGTCCACATGTCCGTGAGTATTTATGGCATATATTGGCTTTAAATGGTTGGAATTGATAAAGTTGACCAATTCAGATTGCTCATTGGAGGTGTAGCATCCGGCATCAACAATTACGCATTCTTTAGTCTCGTCGAAGACGATATAAGTGTTTTCTTGAAAGGGGTTGAAAACAAATTGCTTTAACTCTATCATGGTTGGGCGTTTTAAGGTTATCAAATAATGCCATGCAATTAAGTTGCAGTGTTAATTGTTGGTTCCTTTTAGCAGTGGAACAAATATAAATCGTCCATGGTTGGATGTTCTTGTTTCAGTGGGTGAAATTTTCTCTAAAAGTGTCATGTTTTGCCCTGTGTTATCACCAAGAGGAATTACTAATCGTCCCCCAACCTCAAGTTGATCGATTAATGCTTGCGGGATTTCGGGAGCTGCGGCTGTTACTAAAATCCTTGAGAATGGACCATAGGATGGCATGCCTTTATAGCCATCGCCATAAAAAAAATGGGGATTATAACCCATTTGCTCAAGCAAAGTTTTTGCTTTTACATATAGTTCCTTCTGCCTTTCGATGGTGTAAACTTTTGCTCCCATTTCAAGGAGTATGGCTGTTTGGTAGCCCGACCCGGTTCCTATCTCCAGCACTTTGTCAAGGGGTTTTACCTGAAGGAGCTGAGTTTGAAAAGCAACTGTGTAAGGCTGGGAAATGGTTTGTCCTGCACCAATTGGGAACGCTGAATCCTTGTAGGAGAAGTTTATGAATCCACTCTCCATAAAAAGATGGCGGGGGACTTTTCCCAGTGCATCAAGCACCCTTTCATCGATAATGCCTTTATGGCGTACCTCGTCAACCAACTTTTTTCGTAATCCCTTATGCCTGAATGAATCTTCCATTTACTATAATGTTGTTTATGCCATATTTCAATGTACAAATATAGCTTGTAAGTACAACTAAAAAAAGGTAGTTGCATTTATTGGGTATTGCCCAAACAGGAATTATATTATCAACAAAAAATAGTTGATAAGTAATTTGAAAAGTAGTTTTTTATGGAGAATTAATCCAATATGTTTGTAGTGAAACAAGATAATTACTGTTATTTAGAGGCCATCATAATTTTGACCAGAAATAGTAATGAGGATAGGAATTTTTCTTAACCGTAATGAACATCGTTTCCGAATTTCTGAGCTTTTACCAATTTTGGGCAACGAGTTAATTGGATATTATTCAATTGTACCCGAAGCGAAGTTGTCGAACTACAATTATATCCCCAATCCGTTAGAATTACTTGCAGGTTGCGATACTGTTTTGGTTTTTTCGTTGGAGGGATTACTATTCGAAATACCTCGGTCAGCCATCAGAAGAGGGGTAAACCTTTTTCTTGTTGATTTGCCTTTGTACCCATTAAGCCTGTTGAACGAGTTGAATACCCTTGCTCATGAGATAAATGCAGTTGTGGAATTTGGTTTTTCAGGATATGATATCAATAGATTCGCACCCAGTGGTTCGGCATTTAAAAAACCCCTGTTTGTTGACTGTAAAAGGGATATGGCATTGGAAACAAGTTTTGAATTAATTCAGAGAACAGCAATATATGATTTAGCAACTATGATAAGGTTACAGGGGGGCATGGTGAAAAAGTTGAGGGCTGCCTCTTTTCCATCTTCAGATTCCAATTATGATCTGCTTAACCTAAGGGTTGAATTTGCAAATGGCTCGTTATTCTGCTATACATTGAATAGATTGGCACAGAATGAAGCATTTAGTTTTAGTGTTTTTGCAAATCAATCGAAGGAGTTAATGGATATAAGCTTACCAGTAAATCCCTTTAGCATAGACCATAAATATGAGGACTCGCCATATTCTCCAGTCACTTTTCTCAATTCATTGCACCAGAGTTATCATCCTGTTTTTTCCCTAACACAGGCTATTGAGGTAAATACAATTTATCAAAATATGATTCAAAAGTTGGCAGGCAATTTTTGATAGCATCAATAATATATGGTTGCACTTTTATGTTATATAGTATCTATCAGACATTGATATTCAAAAAATTTCTATTTTCGAGCCAATAAAATCTATGTGTAGTGAATAGAAAACTACAGACATTTAAATACATTTTATTCGATCTTTTGGGTTCAGCCATTGCCTGGTTTCTTTTTCATGTGTACAGAAAAGAAGTTATAGAACCTCAGGTTTTTGGAGAGTATGCTAGGTTTGAAATAAGCCAAAGGGTTGTACTGGGATTGATTCTTCTACCCATTTTCTGGTTATTCCTATTTTATATCAATGGTTTTTACAAGGATATCTACAGAAGGTCGAGGCTTAAGCAGTTGGGGGCAAGTATACTGGTTAATTTTTTGGGAGTACTTATCATATTCTTTCTCTTACTACTCGACGATTATGTGGCAAGCTATAAGAATTACTACCAACTTTTTCTGGTACTTTTCTTACTGCAATTCGCCTTCACCTATTTCCCACGACTGCTTCTAACTTCATCGACCATACGAAAAATTCGATCGGGAATTATTGGGTTCCCAACGATAATTGTAGGAGATGATGAGCAAGCACTTGAACTTTTTAATGATATAAAAAATCAGCCTAAGTCTAGCGGAAATAAGATTATCGGATTTGTTAGCACCGGATTACGCACAAAGTTGTCACTTGAGGGAATAACACCCCATTTGGGTGATTATAAAAAGCTAAGGAGTATTGTTGCTGAATATAACGTTGAAGAAGTATTGATAGCTATTGAGGCAAGGGATAATAAGCTGGTAACAAGAATTGTTAATGATTTAATTGGTCTTGATTTAGTGGTTAAAGCCATTCCAAATCTTTACGATTACCTTACAGGTAGGGTCAAGATGACAGCCATTTTAGGTACACCACTTATCCAAATATCCTTTGATCTTATGCCCACCTGGCAGCAAAAAGTTAAGCTACTAATAGATTTTTCCCTATCGCTGTTTGCATTAGTATTACTAAGTCCCGTGTTTATTATTATTGCCATTATTATTAAGTTAACCTCAAAAGGTCCCATATTTTACAGCCAGGAGAGGATAGGCCGGTATGGAAAGCCATTTATGATTTACAAGTTTCGCTCGATGTATGCCGATGCAGAGGCCAATGGCCCTGCATTATCGAGCAAGGATGACAGAAGAATTACTCCCATTGGGAGGTTTCTCCGCAAGACTCGCCTCGATGAAGTCCCCAATTTCTATAATGTCATCAAGGGAGACATGTCGTTGGTAGGGCCTCGCCCCGAACGCATGTTTTACATCGATCAGATAGTAAAAAAAGCACCACATTACCTACATCTGCAAAAGGTAAAACCTGGCATTACCTCGTGGGGACAGGTAAAGTACGGCTATGCCGAAAATGTTGATCAAATGATTCATCGCCTGAAGTTCGACCTACTGTACATCGAAAACATGACCCTTTTTGTGGATCTTAAGATTTTAATTTATACCCTTATTACCGTTTTTAGAGGCAGGGGTGTTTAGCTTTCCCTTTTTCCGAAAACAAATCTTTTTGTCGGGCTGAAAAAAATTGCACCATAATCGTTGCTTAATGCAAGTACAAGGTGGGCCAGAAATGCAATCCAAATCGTTGAAGTTTCAAGGGTGAGCAGGCAAAGCACAATGCCAAATGGAATGGCCGAAAGGGCTTCCTTCATTCCTTTTGGGATATGTGTACAGGAGTAAATGGCCGTGTTAATTGCAATGGCTGGTATTACGCCTACTTTGGGATAAATCAGCATGAAGAGAATGCCCCTAAAAAGGAACTCGTATGCAAAAAGGTATAAGGCCCAGTTCAGGGAGTTGGTAAACACTAGCTTTGCTGTCCAACGCTCAATGCGCATCTGTGGATACATCTCCTGCGTGTCCTTTTTCCGCGCCGAGAATAGGGTAAGAGGAATGATTAAACAGGCAAGAATGCCAGTATAATAAAGGGAATCACCAAAATTCTTGAAGTTTAATCCGTACTCGGCAAGAGTGTAAGGAAATACAAGAAGACAAACTATGGTTGGCAGAAGACCAAGGAAAATTACCCCGACCATCTTCTGAAAAACAACCCTTTTTACTTCCGTTTTTTCACCAGAATCTCCCTTGGTGAAGTAGGTTGCAACCTTTTTTGACTCAGCCAAAAACCAGTATACGATAAACCCCAAGGTTGTTAATCCTAATGATAATACGATTTCAAGGTGTTCATTTATTTCACTAATGCTGTAGTTCATGTCGTAATTATTTTATCATTAAACTTTTCTGGTAGTTACGCTTTACCAGGCTTAAAAATACTGAAGGGAAGAAAAATTTCATGAATCGTGTTCCCTTTCCATAGATTGAGTAGTTGCACGAAAACTTTCGTTTACGTAGTTGATCAATAATTTTCCCAACTACCTTATCATGGCTATCGTATTTCATGGACTTATCCATCTCCTTTTTTTCAACCAGAGAACCATCTGGAGCCATTATCCTTTTCTCAGGTTCGTTTTGAACGAAGCTGATGTAGATAATCCCAACGTGCATCCCTTCTCCGGATAATTCGCAGTGCAATGATTCTGCAAGTCCGGTTAGCGACATTTTTGATGAGCTGTAGGCCGAAAAGCGAGGGAAACCTATCATTCCTGCTACGCTTGAAGCAAATACCACCGAGCCCATTGAGGCTCGCAAGTAGGGTAAGGCTTTGAGTAAAGGGTAAACCGAACCGAGATAGTTGGTTTCCATCAGGTTTTTAAAAACCACAGGTTGCAGCTCAACGATTCTTCCGTTCATTGAAAGTCCTGCCATGAGCAAAAGGAAGTCAATCCTCTGAAACTTTTGAATTGAGGCTTTAATGAGCTGTTCGCAATCGTCGGGGTTGGTTACATCTCCGATAACGGCTAATACGCTTAGCCCTTCCTCTAGCATTTCTTGCTCAACCCTGTCCAAACGCTCCTTATTTCTTCCATTGATCACTACACGAGCACCAGCACGCGCTAAGGTAAATGCAAGAGTTTTGCCAATGCCCAGGGTTGATCCGGTAATCAGCGCAACTTTATCCTTAAAGAAATCTTGACGCATGATTTTTTTCAATTTTTTACTAAACGTATTTATTCTCAACAAGCCACTGAAAAGCCTCTTTAATGGCAAGTTCAATATTGGTTTGCGGTAAATTTAACCCTTCGATTGCCTTTTGGGATGAGTAAAAATGCTTATCGCACGATATTGATGCCATGGGATAGCTAACTGCAGGTGCTCGCCCAGTAATTTTTCCCGATAGAGTTCCCAGCAGTCCGTATGCCTTAACAAAGAAGGGAAGTAGTTTAGTTTTAGGATGTTTGGAGTTGGTTATTTTAGCAATAATTCCAAATATCTCTTTGTAGGTTAAATTGCTATTGCCAGTAATATAGCATTCTCCAATATTTCCCATGGTGAGGGCGTTGGCAATGGCTGTGGCGACATCTTTTACGTATGCAAAATTTCTTCCACCTGTGGTATAACCCGGCAATTTCCTTTTATGAACTGCCAAAATCATTGCCCCAGCCCCTGGCTTTGAATCGTATGGGCCAAACATGAACGTGGGATTAACGATGATTGCTGGAAGGTTTTTGGTTTTGACTGCATCCAAAACCATTTGCTGAGCCTGGTATTTGGAGTCGAGGTAGTCGAGCTTATACTTTGCTGCGGAGTAAGGGGTGGTTTCATTGCCAATTGTTCCGTTGGAACCGAAGCCAAAGGAATTGGCTGTGCCAACATGTACCAATCGTTTGATATTCTGCTTAAGGGCAATATCAATAATATTTTTGGTGCCCTGGTAATTGATGGCACGAATCTTTTCAGATCGTGAAGGCCACATATCGGTGCATGCTGCTGTATGGATTATGGCATCGCAATCCTTTGAAGCTGCTTCAATGGTATCAGGTTTAAGCAGATTCCCATAGTAAATGCTTACTTTTTGGAAATCGGCAATTCGATTTCCCCTGCTCTCCTCAACTAGCGCGTTCACAGTGTATCCGCGATTTAGCAGTTCGATCAGTAAATTTAATCCTAGAAACCCATCCGCTCCTGTTACAAGTATTTTTAAAGGTTGTTCCGGTTGCATTGAAAAAATTTTTGTTCGACTTTATTTACACCAGGTAACGATTGAAACAAGTTTTAAAAAAAATTAAAGATATTAAAATATGTCGTTATTCATGTCAAATAATGATGATCAGATAATATTGCCAAATGATTTGATTTAAAGATATAATTTTCTGGTAATTTTTTTGGAGAGATAACTTACCTTCCCTTATTTGCTTTCATCTGAAGTAAAGCGATTAAAATGATTGGAGTTGACATCAGAAATGAAGGAGTATATTAACACAAGAGGCTACCTCAGAAGTTCGCTGTGAAGTATATCTTCTTAATTACAAAGAATCACAATCCGAACCTATGAGACAGCCTCGATGAATAGGTATTTAAAAATGAATTACTTGTTTGCTACATTGTATCTTACCAATCTTCTTTCATAAGTGTGGGGTGCAGAAGCATAATAATATGTGTGTAATATTTTACCCACATTTGGAGCATAATACCTATTTAAGGTTCTGTTTATGAAAGGGGGATCAATATTGTTATAAGCATAGAAGGTTAAATCTCCCCTATAGTTTAAGACCTCAAAATTACCGCTCGGTACATTTACCTGATGGGTTGGATTTTCCATTCGATAGCTTATGGTGTAAATTGTATCGTTCGTATCGTTAAAACATTCAAATTCGAAGTTTAAAATATCTGAAAAGTTATTCTCAGAAAAAAGAATTTTCCCCTTATCATTTACAAGATATTTGAACGAGTCTCTTACAATTTCTATTACTCTCCAGCCAATGTTAAACATTATTCCCTCATGGATGTAGTATTTATTATTACCAATTATTGTATCCCTTTTAATTACAATACTATCCACCCAGCTAAGTTTAGTTTCATTGCCCAAGGTATCGATTTTGTAATGTTCATAAACCCAGTAGTTCCCAATCTCTAAGGGTAGGTAATCAGATTTTTTTTGGAGAGGGTTCTCATCATTTTTCTGACATGAAGTCAGAATTGCAAGTGTAATGCCAATAAAAAATAGTTTTTTCATTTCAGTGGTTTTAGGTTAAACAAACAGTTGGTTAAAACTAAAATGAGTAACTATTTTACATAGGCAAGTAATAATATTCCTTGGTTTTTTAGATGAAACGAATAATGAAATATATTATTATACCAAATTTTAACTGTTTGTATTTGTTTAATAGTTATGTCAAATAAAGATGAGTAACAAAAAGATTTCTCACTTCCTGCCTGATTGCCTGCCCAACTTCGTCATTCAGGCAGGCGTTCGGAATGACAATGGTAATATAAAGGAATAATGTGGTTGGGCGGAAAAGGTAAATGTTGGTAAACTAAAAAATACCAACATTTACCTTT
>Ga0334883_1002556_pt1 | contig 22033 bp, 11 predicted proteins | sample GraSluR1_MG_6_FD_207230 | JGI IMG/M metagenome (GOLD analysis project Ga0334883, IMG submission 207230) | Sludge microbial communities from methane-producing bioreactor in Wageningen University, Netherlands - Granular Sludge_09_05-R1 | ecosystem: Engineered > Bioreactor > Anaerobic >...
AAATGCACCGCTACATTGTTTTCGCTGTGCTCGTTCAATCCCCTGAAGTAAGCAAACCACTCGTAGCTTCCGCCCAGCGTGGTGCTCTCAAACTCCAGCATGTCCGGATCGAAGTTCGGCACGAACGGCAGGAACCGCGGCACGTCGCTGGTCGGCATGTACACGCCGGTCACCGTTTCCGTCGCGAACGCATAATGCTCATCCTCGACGCGGAAGTTGTCCCACTCGGTGTAGCTGCTTGTGCCGTACCAGTAACTGGTCGGACTCAGGATGCCGATCGTGTCGTTGATCCAATCGTCGCTGTTCAACGACTGCGCCAGCAACCGGGTCTCGCCGTTCACAAAGACATCCACCATCGGGTACGGATCTCCGTCGCGGATATTCACCCGGACCGCATGCCACGACCCGGCATAATTTGGCGTGGTGTCGAGCCATTCGCCGCCCCATCCGATGCCCGACCGGGTAATGAAGAGCGGCACGCCACGATACAGAATGCCGCCGCTGTCGGTCATGTAGCCGAACTTCACGTTGTATTCGATGGTAATGTTGCGGTCCGCGACATCCAACCCGTCCCTCAACAGGTACGACGTGCCGCCGTCGCTGACCAGGTCCGCGCGCAGAACGCTCGCGGTTGTCGCGGCCCACTCGATGTTCGCGTGCGACGTTTCGGTCCACCCGTCATAATCTTCATCATCGAAGTCGTCGGTGTCGCGCAGCGTTCCTTTTTCCTTGAGCCCGTAAGTCAGCACCATCGGCTCGCCCAGCGTGTCATATCCCATCCACACATCCCACGGGCGTCCGCCGAACACCTTGTCCGCGCCGCCGAGAATCTGCAGCCCGATCCCTTCCAGCGTGCTGTACAAACCATCCCCGTCGTTCTGCGAGGTGTAGAAGCCGGCATGATCCAGCCACGGATCATCTGAATCCCACGGGTAGATGTACATAGCCCAGTAGAGATTCGTTCCAGTCATGATTCCTGTTTCAGGAATCGCGAGTTGCAGCGACTCCGCGCCGGTCCCGCCAAGCACCCACTCAATCCATGTCATCAGCGTAGGATCCAGATCCGGATTGTCGGCAAACATGTCGTACTTCAGTTCAATACGAACGCGGTACGCCTGCCCGCGCGCCCATTCGAACACGCGCTGCGCAAGCTGGCTGAACTCGCCCGTCAACTGGTTGCCGCTGTCCACGCCGAAGTTGAACGTGAAGACCTTCTTCGGCACTTCCGGATCATCGCGATTCACGTTGGCGATCAGCGCCGCGATGGCCGTGGAACCGTCATCCGCCGTACCCAACGCGCGGCCGGTGGTCAGTGTAGTCCACGCCGCCGCGCCGCCCTCCGCTTCCAGCTCCGTGCCCTCCGCGTAGTCCATCGTGATGTAATGATCCGACGTTCCGATCGTGACGCGCTCGACGTCGGCCAGCGATGTGAGCGCCGGCGCGACGCCGAAGATCGCCTCGACACGGCCCGGCTTCGCCGCGCCCGTCTCGTCTTTCATCGCGATGCCGCCATCCGTGGCGATCAGGTTGCGCAGCCCGCTGTTGAGCCATATGACCACATTCGAGGCTTCTGTGTCGTTCATCACGTATGTGCCCGGCAGGATCAGCGTAGGATAGAACGCATCCAGGAAGCCCCAGTCGAGGTTCAGCGGATGCCCGCTGGTCTGAGCCTGGCCCTCGGGCGACCAGAAGCTGTACTCATCATCATCCACGAAGAAGTAGCCCTTCACCGGCTCCCAAATGCCGAGCTGATCCGCCATCGAACCGATGCCGACCTTGCCGGCCAGGTAGTTGGTGGCCGTGAAAGACCCAATCTCTTCCCCATCGAAGAAGACGGTGTACTGCTCGCCCTCGCAGCGAACGCGCAGGTTGTACCAGACGTTTTCAACCGGCCGCGTTTCCTTGGTGAACTCGTAGAGCCAGCCCTGATCCACGATGTTGGTGTCGGCCCGCACCGTGTACTTCAGGCGCCAGAATCCGTTGGCGTTGCGGATGCCGACCTTCACGAAGTTGTCGCGATTCTGATACCGAACGTAGATTTCGGCGTCGTTGAAATACGGGCCCTGTTTTGTGTACAGGATGTCCGCGCTGACGTCGTAATCGCTCCATTCCGCCTCGCCCGCGATCAACATGTTATCGCTGTTGCCGATGCGCCACGCGTGCAGTGCATTCTCTTGCACCTGCCAGTTCGCCGAGCCCGCCACGCGTGTCCACGCCGGCGCCTCCGGATCATCGAAGTTGTCGTGGAACAGCACGCCGGAGTTCACGACCTGGACGCAGACATCGTCCACGTACCAGCCCGCGAAGTTGTTCATAATGCCGTCAATTGTGTCGAAGAAGAACCGCACGCGGACCCGTTCGCCCGCGAAGGCGCTCAGATCCACCGTCTGCGTCGTCCATTCCCGCATCGCGCCGGACACCTGGTGCGCCTGGATCCAGTTGATCCCGTCCACACTCACGTGAATGAGCTTGCGATCCCACGCCGTGCCTGAATCCTCGGTCTCGTACCAACTGCGGAAGGTGAGCTTCGCTTCCAGCGCGGCCGTCAGGTCAATCCACGGCGAGATCAACGCGCCGCTGTTTCGTGCGCCGCTGTTGTAATTGACCCCGTTGTTGTAGGCCCACGCGTTTGTCTCGCTGGAGTACCGGTCGCCTGCAACATGCCACATTCCGGCAGCGATCCAATCGTTCGTGCCCGCTTCGACCTCGTCGCAGAAGACTTTCGTCCCAAGCTCCAGTCCCTCGAACGTGGTGATCGAAACGTCATCCACATACCATCCTTCAAAGGCATTCTGGATTCCGTCAATCGTGTCAAAAAAGAACCGGAGTTGAATCTGCTGGCCCGCGAAGGCGGAGATGTCCACATCCTGTGTCGTCCATTCCTGCATCGGCAGGCCGGATATCTGGATGAGCGGCGTCCAGTTGATGCCGTCCGCGCTGATCTGCACCAGCTTGCGATCCCATGCCGTGCCGGCGTCCTCGGTCCGGTACCAGCTCTTGAACGAAAGCTGCGCGGTATCCACGTCCGAAAGATCAATCCACCGGGAAACCAGCGCCCCGTTGTTGCGGGCCCCGGTGTTATAGTTGGTTTGGCTGTTGTTATACGCCCAGCTTTCCGCGCCGCTTGCCGCACGGGTTTCGGAAAGGTGCCAAAGCCCACCACCAACCCAGTTAGTTGTTTCTTCCATGTCGTCTTCGAACAGCACGACCGGATCTCCGGCAGGCAGTACCGTCACCGACACGTCGTCAAGGAACCAGCCCTGGAACTGGTTCAGAACGGCATCCATCGTGTCAAAGAAGAAACGGATGTAAACCTGTTGACCCGCATAGGCTTTGAGATCAACGGCCTGAACCGTCCATTCCTTGTTCTGTCCGGATATTTGGGCGACCGTTGTCCAGTTTTCGCCGTCGGTGGATACCTGCACCAGCTTGCGATCCCAAGTGGTGCCAGTGTCTTCCGTTTCGTACCAACTGCGGAAGCGGAGGCTCGCCGACACGCCGCCGCTGAGATCAATCTGCGGCGTCATCAACGCGCCGCTGTTGCGCGCGCCGGTATTGTAGTGCGATCCGCTGTTGTAGGCCCACCCATTCGACACGCTGTACGCCTTCTGTTCGTCGAGATGCCACAGCCCACTCGCGGTCCACCCGTTGGTACCCGATTCCATGTTGTCAAAGAACACCTGCACCGGCCCGGCCGGGCCGTTGGTCGAATCGGTAATCAGCGCCACCATTACGTTGTCGAACGCGACCGCCTGCCGGTTGCCCGGCTCATACCCCATGCTCTCCAGCCAGTCTGCCACGTGATTAACCTTGTCGAGATGCCCCGGGTATTGCGCCTCGGTCTTGAGCGAACGGTAAAGCGCCACGCGATCCGGGAACGCGTCCGCCCGGGTCATCGGCGTGTTCTGCCACGGCAACTGCTCATACAGATCCTGCCACTCGACATTGAGCTCAACGGCCTCACCCTTGACCAGCGTTTCCGGAACTTCGTCCGGCTTGATGCCCCAGACCAGCCGTGTTTCATACACGATGGGTTCCGTTACCGGATTCTCTTCCTCGTCCTCAGCCCACACGGCAAATTCCCACGCTCCGCCATCGAGAGACGAAAGCAGGTCGGGATCCAACAGGTCCGGGTCGGGTATGAAGAAGTCGAGCACCTGGCTTCCGCTGCCCGAAGCAACAAACTGCTGGGCTTCGAGAATGATTTCGCCGTCCGCCGATCTCAACACGACGTGGAATGTCAATTCGCCGAGGTCCTGCGTGTCGTACTGAATGACCACCGTGAAGGTCTTGTCGCCGAACGGACGGATCGTCGCGGGCGCATCGCCGATCTGCAGCACCATGTCGCCCTCAACCGGCGTGTACACGTGCAGCATCTCCATGCCGTCCGGCTCCAGCGTGAGCTGGATCGTGCCATCGGACTCCTTCTCGATGATCCGCGCCTGCCGGAATGCGCGCACGGTCTTGCCGTTGAACATCGGGCTGCTGATGGTGAAGGTATGCGGCGCTCCGCCGCCGATCGGATCCAATCCGCTCGCGGGGAAGTTCGTGTCGTACATGTAGTTCTTCACCTGCCAGAGCGTGGAGCCGTCGGCCAGCGTCCGGTAATCCGCCAGGCAGAGATATGCATTCGTGCCGGTCACCTGGATCGGCGCCGTCACTCCGAAGTAGTCGCGGACCACCGCGCCGAAGATGTCGGAGCGCCACTCCCACGGCAGCTCGTCCGGCTTGCCGGTCAGGTTCCCGTCCGGCTTGAAGTCGCCGGCCGAGTACAGGAAAATCGCCGCCTTCGCCGTGCCATGGTCTTTGACCACCACAGCAGGCGCTTTCTGATTGTTGTCCACATAGACCGAACCGCCGGGCGAGCACGTCAGAAAAAGATCATCGGCAAGAAAACGGCCGTCACCCGTGCTGCCGTCGCAGCGAACCACAAAATGAACCTTGTTCGCGCCGTCAGGCAGGGCCTGCGTTCCTTCTACGTAAATCCATTCGTTTTCCGGGCTGGCAGACGATATGGGTGGCGTGGCCGCATACGTGGCCAGCAGCGTGGAATTACTGTAAACTTCCAGGTGAATCACGCCATACTTGTCGCCGTTGCGCAGGCGATCCCAATCCGGCGTGTACAGATAACCGCCGAACGTCACCGTGTCGCCGGGCATGAAGCCGGTCGTCACGGGCTGCCAGAGGCCGCTGGCCCACCACAATGCCCACGACGGACTCGCCGTGCGATACGTTCCAGCGTCGGGAGCTGGATTGCCGTCTCCCCATGCGATCCAGCTGTCAGGGGCAGCGCCGGAGCCCGACAGACCCGGATTGGTCAAAAGATTCGGCGGCTCGTTCGTGAAGATGCGTATGACCCGCCGCGCGTCCCACACATTCGCCGGCGCAACATCATCCACTACGTATCGCACCCAATCGTCGTTCGGCGCGGTCAGCCTCTCGCTCTCGGAAATCGAAAGAACCTCACCCTCTTCGTCCATCCATTCGAGACTCACGCTCGCATAGGCGCCGCCGCGCAGCGGATCGTCCGGATTGTTGCGCAGATACGCGCTGTGCGTGTAGCGTCCGTAGGGGACCACGGGAAAGTCATTGTACATTCCCGAGTCGCCCCACATTTGCACCATGTTGCTGCCTTTATATACCCACGCCCAGCCGCTTCGCACATGCGTTTCGCCCCACGCACCATCCCAGTATGTGAGATTGGTGTCGCCGTCCTCATTGCGTTCAAAACCCTTGTTACGCAACGGCTCCATCGTCGCCCACAGCGTGCCGTCCGTCACTTCGACTTCGTCGCTGTATTTCCAGACCTGCGGCCAGTAATGATAGCCATTGATCGGCGAGTTTTCGTTGAAGTCAACCAGCAGCATGTTCCAGTACCACGTTACATAATGCCGCCGCCGCATCGGGGCCTCTTCACCGCCAATGTCGCTCACATCAATGCCGAACAACGCATCCACCTCGTCCTCAAACGCCGCCCTCGGCCGTCCGTTGAAATCCTGCATGCCGGGCAGATCCGCCGTGGCCATCACGTGCACACCGGCTCCGATCACGTTTTCGAGAAGGAACGTGAGAACGGTCTTGCCCGATCCCGGCACTTCGTCTTCCACCCGCATGTTGCGCGGAAGAATCACCACCTCGTAGTTGGTGTAGCCGCCAGCCGCCAGTTCGTTCAAATCCATGAAGTTCGGTTCGAATCCCAACCGCTCCAGCGCGCCTGCGATCTGCTGCATTTCGCATTCGTAACGGTTGTATTGGGAGTGATTCGCCGGCGTCCAGAGGAACGCGATGTTCGGCGTGGGATCTTCGGACCCGCCCAGCAAATCGCTGATCCCGACCTGCTTCATCAGATTGTAGGTGTCGCGCGTCGTCCAGTACGCGGGCTTGATGCCTCGATTTCCATAAACCACGCCGAAGCCTTTTTCGCGATCCGTGATCCACGGCCGGTCCTGCCATGAGAATACGTGCGTGCCGATCGCACCCGCCTGCAGGCTCTCCCACAGCGAGTTGCGAATCAGCGGCCCCTGCCGGAATTCATCCATCCCCGGCCACATCGTTTCCGAACTGGTGAAGCCCGTTTCCGAATACAACACGGGTACGCTGGCCACCTTCTTGGTGTACGTGACCCCCCAGTGTCCCTGCTGCGATTCGTGTCCCAGCACCGACCATGGATAATTGTTCACGCTGAAGAAATCTATCGGCGCACCGCGCGCCGCGGCCGCGGCCGTGATCTTGCCGCGATGCTCCGCGTGATAGCGCCAATCCTCTTCGCCCCACTGCATGCCGACCGTGGAGTACGAAATCAGGTGGTTCGTGTTCACGCTCTTCGCGGCAGCCGCGCTCAGCGCGGTGAAATCGGCAATGGAATCCTCGCGGAAGGCAACCGCGTCGGCCCAGATCGCGCCTTCCACTCCATACGCCCGGTACTGGTCGGGGAAATAGACCTCGTCAAAATCCTCGAATTCGCTTCCCCATTTCGCGTTTGCTACTTCGATCGTTCCGTATTTCGCTTCGCACCAGTCGCGAAAAGCCTGCTCCGTCTCGGGATCGTATCCGTCCAGCAACCCGCTCCACAATCCGAGATAGCCATACTCGTTGCCCACGATCCAGCCGACGATCGCCTTGGAATCCTTGTACCGACCGCACACGGCCTGGATCCAACTCTCGTATGCCGCGCGCGCGCCGGGATGCTCGTAGTTGATGATGTCCGACTGCCAGCGCTCCGGATGATAAATGCCTTCTCCATCCCATTCCGGCGGATGCATCGTGTACCACTCGTCCGGGAACCAGTTCGGCGGCCACTGGTAGCCGACCAGGGCGAAGATGCGAAGGCCGCGCTGCTCGCAGGCATTGATGAAGTAATCGTAGTTTTCCCACTTGAACTGGCCCGGACCGTCCTCTTCCGCGTGCTGCCAGACGATGTCAATGCGCACACTGTTCGCGCCCATCTTCACCATCTCGTCCAGATCGTAATCAATCTGCTCGAACGTCTGCCAGACACCCAGCGGACGATTCCATGTCTGGTAGGCTACCCCGTGCGGCACCCAGGGCTGCTCCGTTGCCGAATCGTAGAAGTATCCGTCTTGCATTGTAATGAACGCGTCCATGCCGGATACAGGCGGCGCGCCGGAAAGGATGAAAAGTGCAGACAGAAGAACAACGACTACTCGTGTTTTCATGGAATGACCCCTTCCCTGAACGTACGATTACAAATACAGACTAAACATATACCAGCATGGTTTTTTATAAAAGTCAACAAAACATTCAATAAAAACGATGCGGTTTCGTTCCCGCATAAACGATGAAATACTCCTTTAAAAGAAAGCGCATATTATCCTAATGAATACCCCTGGCAGGGGCTCTCGTTAACTCGAACAATGCTGCGTCAGAACACAATAGGAGCAAAAACATTGTACTTCTTTAGTTTGTCGCGGCCCTTGAGGAACGCCAGCTCAATCAGGAATTGGATTTCAACGATCTCTCCGCCCAAATCCTCGATCAGTCCTGCCGACGCGGCCGCCGTTCCGCCTGTTGCCAGGAGATCGTCTATCAGCAAGACCCGCGCCCCTTTCTCCAGGGCATCCACGTGAACCTGCAGCGTGGCTGTTCCGTACTCGAGGTCATACGACGCTTCGTTGGTCTGGTACGGGAGCTTACCTTTCTTGCGGATCGGAATCAGGCCCGCGCCCAGCTCATAAGCCACGGCCGAACCGAAAATGAAGCCGCGCGCCTCGACAACACACACCTTGTCAATGCGGCTTCCGCGATGGCGGTTCGCAAATGTTTCGACAGCCAACCGGAACAGCTTCGGATCGGAAAGAATAGGAGTTATGTCCTTGAATATAATGCCCTGCTTCGGAAAGTCCGGGACATCGCGAATCGCCGATTTCAGCCGTTCCACGCTCATTTCTACTCTTCCTTCCTGGCTTTCGGTTGATCGTTCTCTTCCAGCATTTCGCGCAGGCGCACGATGGCTGCGTTCTGGATCTGCCGTACGCGCTCGCGGGTGATCCGGAACCGTTTTCCCACCACCTCCAGCGTCTCCGCCTTAACTCCGCGCAGCCCGTAACGATACTTTAAAATTTCCTTTTCCCTCTTGTCGAGACGGTCAATCAGTCCCTCGATCTCCTTGCGCAACTGACGGTCGTTAATCTCATCAAAGGGCGTTTTCGCCTTGTCATCGCCGATAATATCCCCGAACTCTCCGCTGTCTTCGTCACCAATAGGAGCGTCCAGCGAAGTGGGCTTGAGTGAAAGCGTCGTCCATTGCGAAACCGTCGAGGCAGGCACTTTTAACACCTTTGCCACTTCTTCGTTCGTGGGTTCGCGACCGCTCTTCTGGGTAAGCTGACGCTGCACCTTTCGCATTTTGGCTATCTTGTCCACAAGATGCGCGGGCAAACGGATGGTTTTGCTCTGGTTGGCCAGCGCGCGCTTGATGGATTGCTTGATCCACCATGCGGCATAGGTACTCAATTTCCCGCCCTTTTTTGGATCAAAGCGCTCAACGGCCTTCATAAGGCCGATGTTGCCCTCGGAAATCAGGTCCAGCAGAGGTAGCCCATAGCGGGCGTAATCGTAGGCGATCTTGACGACCAGGCGCAGGTTGGCGCGGATCATCAACTGCCGGGCTTCCTCGTCGCCCTTCTTTATCTTTTTGGCAAGCTCCACCTCCTGCTTCACCGTAAGCAGTTCGGTCTGCCCAATCTCCCGGAGGTAGATCTTAATGCCTTGATCTTCGAGTTCCATCGCCATGGCATTGCTGCCCGTATCCCCATGCGAGGCGGATCGGGTGCTCCTTTCCACCCATAATTGCCAAAGGCATCGGTGAAAGCAAGCCTCTGAGGAACTTGCTCATAACAGCAGGACGGCGGCAGAGCCTGCCCTGTCGTCAGTTCTCAAAAACAACTTGCGCGCTCCCGTAAAGGAGCGCGCAAGTCAATGTTCTATACTTTACCTGGCGAATCAGCCCAACGCAGCCTGCGCCGCGGCCAACCGCGCGATCGGCACACGATACGGTGAGCAGCTCACGTAGTTGAGCCCCACCTTGTAGCAGAACTTCACGCTGGCCGGATCGCCGCCATGCTCGCCGCAGATGCCGCACTTGAGGTCGGGCCGCGCATCGCGCCCCTTCTTCACGCCCATCTCCACGAGCTGGCCCACGCCTTCCGCGTCCAATGTCTGGAACGGGTCCACCGGAAGGATCTTCTGATCCAGGTAGTCCGGCAGGAACACGCCGATGTCGTCGCGGCTGAAGCCGAACGTCATCTGCGTCAGGTCGTTGGTGCCGAAGCTGAAGAACTCGGCTGTTTCCGCGATCCGGTCCGCGGTCAGCGCCGCGCGCGGGATCTCGATCATCGTGCCGACCATGTACTTCACCTTGGCCTTGCGCTGCTTGACGATGCCGTCCGCCACGCGACGAATGATGTCGGTGCAGAAGTCGAGCTCCGCCTTGGTTCCGATCAGCGGCACCATGATTTCCGGTAGCACCTTGATCTTCTTCTTCTCCACGTTGCACGCCGCTTCGATGATCGCCTGCGCCTGCATTTCGCAAAGCTCTGGATAGGTCACCGACAACCGGCAGCCGCGATGGCCAAGCATCGGGTTGAACTCATGCAATTGCTTCACCCGCGCCTGAACATGCTCCACGGACACGCCCAAACGGCGGCCCATTTCAGCTTGATCCTTTTCGGTGTGCGGCACGAACTCATGCAGCGGCGGATCGAGCAGCCGGATCGTAACCGGCAGCCCGTTCATCGCCGTGAAGATGCCTTCGAAGTCGCCGCGTTGCAGCGGGAGCAGCTTCGCCAGCGCCTTCTTGCGTGCCTCGGTCGTATCGGCCAGGATGAACTCGCGCACCGCCCAGATGCGCTCGCCTTCGAAGAACATGTGCTCAGTGCGGCACAGACCGATACCTTCCGCGCCGAACGCGCGGGCGGCATCAGAGTCCTTCGGCGTGTCCGCGTTCGTGCGGACCTTCATCTTGCGGTACTCGTCCGACCAGTCGGAAACCTGCTTGTACATCTTGTAGATCGGATGCTTGCGGGCTTCCTTACTGCCGCCGACCACGCCCAGCACAACCGGGCTCGCCTGCGTCGGAATCTGGCCCATGTAAACGACGCCGTTCGAGCCGTTCAGGCTGATCCAGTCGCCTTCCTTGAGAACCTTTCCGTCCACCTTGATCTGGCGGTTCTTGTAATCAATATGCAGATCGCTGGCGCCGGTGATGCAGCACTTGCCCCAGCCGCGCGCGACGACCGCCGCGTGCGAGGTCATGCCGCCCGTGCTGGTCAGAATGCCCTGCGCGGCCCACATGCCGCCGACGTCCTCGGGGCTTGTTTCGTGGCGAACAAGAATGACCTTCTCGTCCTTGTTCTTCTTCACCAGGTCTTCCGCGTCGCTCGCAAAGAACACGATCTTGCCCACGCCCGCGCCCGGACCCGCGGGAAGACCCGTGGCCACCACTTCCGCCTTCTTCTCGGCCGCGAGGTCGAAAATGGGGAATAGCAGCTGTTCCAGGTCGCCGCCGGACAACGTCTTGATCGCCTCTTTCGGTGTCAAAACCTTCGGCAACGCCGCGCCGGTGCTCGTATCCTTGCCTGTCGCCATTTCCACCGCCCAGCGGACGCCCGCCAGCCCGGTGCGTTTCGCGTTGCGCGTCTGCAGCATCCAAAGCTTGCCGCGCTCGACCGTGAATTCCACGTCCTGCGGATACTTGTAGTGCTTCTCAAGCTTCTGCATGATCGCATTCAGGTCTTTGTACGCCTTCTTCCAGATCGCATCCTTTTCTTTCGGCATGTCGTGCAGGTCTTTCGGCGTCCGGATGCCGGCCACGACGTCTTCGCCCTGCGCGTTGATCAGGTATTCGCCCATCGGCTTCGCCGCGCCGGTCGAGCCGTCGCGCGTGAACGCCACACCCGTGCCGGACGTTTCGCCCATGTTGCCAAACACCATCGTGCAGATATTCACCGCCGTGCCCAGCAGGCCCGAGATCTTGTTGATCTGGCGGTACTTCACCGCGCGCTCGCCGTCCCAGCTGTTGAATACCGCGTTGATGGACAGGCGAAGCTGCTCCATCGGGTCCTGCGGGAAGGGCTTCTTGACCTTGTTGAGGTAAACGCGCTCGTAAACTTCGCACAGCTCCTTGAGCTGCTCGGCAGTGAGGTCGGTGTCCTGCTTCACGCCGTACTTGTCTTTCAACGCCTGCATCTCGACTTCGAAGTCGTGGTGCTCGAGGCCCGTCGTCGGACCCATCACCACGTCGCCGAACATGTCAATGAAGCGGCGATAGCAATCCCATGCCGCGCGCTCGTTGCCGGTCTGCTTGATGAAACCGTGGATCGAACGGTCGGTCAAACCGAGGTTGAGCACCGTGTCCATCATGCCCGGCATCGAAACCGCTGCGCCGGAGCGGACGGAAACGAGCAGGGGATCGCGCGGATCGCCGAGCTTCTTGCCCATCAGCTTCTCGAGCTTGCCGAGCTGGGCCTTGACCTGATCCCACATCCCCGGAGGATGAACGTGGCCGTGCTTGCTGTAATAGGCGCACGCCTCGGTGGAAATCGTGATGCCGGGCGGTACGGGCAACCCCGCGTTCGCCATCTCGGCCAGGTTCGCGCCCTTGCCGCCGAGAACCGCCTTCATGGATGCGTCGCCTTCGGTATGTTTCTTACCGAAGCCGTAGAAAAACACGTACTGCTTCTTTGCCTGCTTGGCCATAATCCTTCTCCTCTATTGTTGTTTCAAGAAACGTTCCGGGTGGAATGTCGAGCGGCACATGCTAGCAAACCGCTTCGGAGTGTCAAGCATAGCGGAAAAAGAGCTTTTTCCGAGCATTTCCCCGCTGTGGCGGGTTGGAAACTTTTTAAGGCTTTTTTCCAGGCATTGGAAAAACAGGGCGGCCACGGCGGCTGAAGCCGGACCACCACACTTCATCCCCGCTGGTATCCGATTAAGAGTTTGTCCATCACCCCACCACTCCAACACTCCATTCCTCTGCTCTTCCTCACCTCAGCCCGATGATCTGCTGGTAGTCCACCTTCTGACTGGCGAGGACGAGCGCGACCGGAAGCCCCTCGGTGGCGGCAATGAGGTGTTGGTAGTATGCGCCGTAGTCCGCGGACGTTTCTTCCGGACCCGGTTCTCGCAGACCTATGAAGACCAGCGCCGCGCTGCGCGATGATTCGTGGATGATCTCAAAGACATCCCGCTGCTCGCGGACCACCAGATCAAGATCCACATCCAGGCGCTGCTCCTTGATATACTTCACCAACGATTGCTCGATTTCCTGGCGCTCTTTTTCGTCACCGATGATCCGCTTGAGCTTGATGCGCGTCGCAGACCACCCCTTGCTCCGCTTCAGCAGGTAAGCCAGAGACAGGACCAACCCGATGTTCGACTGTTGCCCGCGCCACCAGATATCAATCGTGCTGCCCGCCCGCAGTTCCGGCGGATTCTCCACTTCGCGAACCATGACGAGATTCCGCCCCATGCGATGCACCAGCCGAATAAGCCCGGCAAATCGCTCGACGCTTTCCGCCTGTTCCGTCTCGCCCATCAGGATGGTGTTGGGAATGATCGGCCCGAATCCATACGCCTTGATCAGTGCTTCGGCGCCATCGAGCATGTCGTCTTCCGGGATAATCTTAACCAGGGCCGCGACGTCCCGCTTGAGCAGATAGTCCGAGATGCTCTTGTGCAGCGAGCGCATCTTCTCCGAGGTCCACTCCCTGGCGGAAACAATCGCGGCCACCGTCATGCAACTCGCGCAGCCAACCATCGCGTGCGCCAGTTCGATCAGGTACCAGCGGGTTTGCGGCGAGCCGCTCAAGACAAGGATGTTCGGCCGCCATGTGCGCTCGGAAGGATCGCGGCGGGCAAGATGACGGATCGCGAAACGCGCCATCAACATGAGAACTCCGTAGCGCATGTCGCCCCATTGGGCGTTCAGGTTTCGCCGCTTCACAACCAAATAAACGGCCGCCGTGACCGCGCCGGCTATGAACGTCGCGCCGGGATTGATCATGAACATCGTCGCAAAACAGGCCGCCGCACCGACAAGCGAGATCACCGGAGAAACCCGGAACTGTGGCCGCCACGAGGGACTGTCAATCAACCCTTCCAGCCCGGCTGAAAGATTGATGAGCCCATAGGTAGTCAGAAAAAACATCGTAAGAACCGGGGCGATCATGTTCAGGTCGCCGAGTAGAATCGCCGCCAACGCCACCAGGAACGTCGCAACCGTTGCCACCCGGGGATCGTTCGTCTTTCCGTACCCTCGCCCCAGAATGCGGGGGAGCACGCGATCCCTGCTCAACGCCTGCATGGTGCGGGGAGCGCCAAGAAGCGTGCCAAGGGCGCTTGAAAGTGTGGCGGCCCAAACCCCCAGCAAGATCAAGCTTCCCCATCGCGCGATCTGCAGCATGACCATCGGCTGTGTCAGGAGCCAACGCTCGTCCGGAACAATCCGGGACAAAACAATCGGAATCGACATATAGACCAGGTATCCGCACAGAACGGCCGCAAGCGTGCCGCGCGGCAATGCCTTCGCCGGCTCCTTCAAATCGCCGGACATTGAAACGCCGGAGAGAATTCCTGTGACCGCAGGAAAAAATACCGCAAAGACACCCCAGAAAGGGACTTTCGGGGGAATGATTGCATCGGGCGAAAAGACCAGGTCCGGAGCGATGCTCCCCAGGAAAAAGGAGGCAAGCGACAAGACAATGGCGGCGAGAATCAGCATTTGCGCCTTCAGGGCAAGGTCCGCCGAAATACAGGTTATGATCGTTAGCACGACGAGCGTGATCAACGCGACGGCCTGGATTTCGTTGAGCGCGAACGGAAGGGCCGCCACCAACGGGGACAGGTCCACCGCGTTTGCCACCGCTTCGGCAAAGCCGATCACATAGAACGCCACGCTGAGCGACTGCGCCATGAAGAGCGGCAACCCGATCGCCGCGCCGATTTCAACACCCAGCGAACGGGAAATGATGTAGTACGCGCCACCACCGCCCACCTGCATATTGGTGGCCGTTGCGGAAATGGATAGGCCGGTCAGAAAAGTGATGGATGACGCCATCGTCACGATCAACAAGGTCAAAGGCAGGCCGGCGTTGCCGAGGACCCACCCCATGCGAAGATACATGATCACGCCGAGAATCGTCAGTATGCTCGGAGTGAACACACCCTTGAACGCGCCGAACTGATACCCGCGCTGTTCATCGGCGCCCGCAGATGGCTTGCCGTTTGTGCCCATATTCGTGAATGCGGGACCATACGCCCACTACAGGTGCAATTCAACGGAAAACAGATTGCCTGCACAGATGAGAAATGCTCGTATGCTCTCATGAATCCGGCAGATATCCCGCTGAACCGACTCTACTCAGACCTCGCGTGGCTCTGGCCCGTGATGAGCCCGCCGGAGGAATACGCCGAGGAGGCCGCTCACTGGAAAAACACGCTTCGCGAATTGCTGGGGCCGGGCCGTCACGAAATCCTTGAGCTCGGAGTGGGCGGCGGTCACAATCTTTCGCATCTGACTTCCGACTTCAACGCAACAGCCGTGGACCTCTCGGAGCCAATGCTCGCCAATTCAAAAAAGCTCAACCCAACCGTAACGCATATCGCCGGCGACATGCGAAGCGTCCGCCTCGGGAAGAAGTTCAGGGCCGTTCTCATTCACGACGCCATCAGCCATATCACTTCAGAAGATGATCTGCTCGCAACAGTCAAAACGGCCGCCGCCCACCTGGAATCCGGAGGCGTGTTCATCACTACTCCGGACAATATCCGCGACACATTCAAATCGCCGCGCGTCGAGTCGGTGATGTGCTCCGGCAAGGAATTCCATCTGACCTGCTGCGAATACACGCACGATCCGGACCCAGGCGACACAACGATCGAAACGATCTTCACGTATCTGATCGAAAAGGAAGGACGCCTTCAGATCGAGCACGACCGGATGATTACGGGTTTGTTTCCCCTGGCCACATGGAAACGACTGATTGAGGGCGCGGGCTTCGCATTTGAGACGCGGTCGTTCACATTGTCTTCGCTCGACACACCGTATACTTTGCTGGTTGGACGGCTCAGAACAATCAGACCATCTTAATCTTGGTCTTAATCTTAATCGTAATCTTAATCATAATCTTAATCTATTCTGTACGCCCGTCAGGCGAAGAGCGATTAAGAGTAAGATTAAGATCAGGAAGGGAAAAAGACGGGCCGTTACAAGCACGCACGAATACACCGGTCCATCCCGTCCACAAACACCTGTGGCGAAAATCGCTCGGCATTCCTGCGGATCGCGGCGGCATCCCACTTGAACTGGTCGCATTTTGCGACCGCCTCGATCAGGCTTTCTTCCGTTTGCTCTCCGAAGAAAACGCCTGATACGCCGTCTGCCACCGATTCCGTCGCGCCACCACGCGCAAAGGCCACCACCGGACATCCGCACGCCTGCGCCTCCACCGGCACGATGCCGAAATCCTCTTCGCCCGGAAAGACCAGGCACCGGCAGGTTCGATACAGCCCTCGAATGGCTTCGTCGGACTGCCAGCCCAAAAATTCGACGTTCGGCTTCGCCTGCGCGCGGAGCGCTTCAAACCCGGTGCCCGTTCCGACAATGCGCAGCGGAAATCCGAGCCGGTTATATGCGCGCACTGCCAGGTCCACGCGTTTGTACGGCACCAGCGCCGAAACGATCAGATCAAAATCCCGCGACCGCGAATCCCCCGGCGTGAAGAAATCGGTGTTGACCGGCGGGTAAACCACTTCCGATTCCCGTCCGTAGAACTTGCGGATTCTTTCCTGCACATGGCGGCTTAACGTCACGAACAGATCCACGCGCTCCGAATTGCGCCGGTCCCACTTGCGCATGGCACTCAAGAGCGGCGCGACCACGGCGCGCTTCAGGCGATTCGCGCCGAAATACTCATCGTAAAACGTCCATGCGTAACGCATCGGCGTGAAGCAATAGCAGAGATGCTTCGCCCCACGCGGGTTCACGCCCTTGGCCATGCAATGACTCGTGGAAATCAGCAGGTCCGCTTCGGGCACGCGCAAGGCGCTTGTAGCCGCCGGAAAAAGCGGCAGCAGGTAGCGATACAGCCCGAAAATGCCGGGCACGAATTGCAGGGGCGATGGGGTAATGGGGTGCGACTCGATGACCGGGGATACCGCGCCGCGTCTATGAATCAACGTATAAATCGGCGCGCGCGGGAACCCCTCACACAACACCTCCAGCACGCGTTCGCCGCCGCGCATGCCGGTGAGCCAGTCGTGCGACAGCACCACCCGCAGATCTTTCCATGATTCCGGATAACGAATCATTGCTCCGCCGCCATCTTGTATGCATTCAAGGTCATTTCCGCTGTTCGCGCCCACGTGAATTTCCGGGCCTGCTGCAAACCTTTCTCGCAACACGCCGCGGCGACGCGCTCGTTCTCCAGCAGTTCCACGATCGCGCGGGCAAATCCTTCCACGTCATCGGGGTCAAATAATCGCGCCGCATCGCCCGCCACCTCGGGCAGCGAACTCCGATTGCTGCACACCACCGGAGTTCCGCACGCCATCGCCTCGATCACCGTTAAACCAAAACCTTCGTAGCGCGAGGGCAGCACAAACACGTCAGCCTGTTGGTACGCGCGCACAAGGTCTGCACCGCCGCAATAACCGGCCCATTCAATATGCGGCTCCAACCCCTTTTCGCGCGCTTTCTGCAAAGGCTCCGGATAGCGTACGTCGGGGGCCCCGACGATGCGAAGGCGGACCTCCTGTTTGGATAATGAACGCACACGCGCGAAAATCTCCAGCAGGCCGATGATGTTTTTATAGGGATCGAACCGCCCGACATACAACAGCGTTTTGGGCCCCGTGCTCGCGCGCGGCGCCGGAACATATTCAGCAGCCACGCCGTTCGGAACAGCCACCACGTTTTCTGAGCGATCCTCCGAAACGCGCAACTCGCGAAGCACATCCCGGCGCGACCATTCGCTGACCGTCAGGATGACGTCCGCGCGAACGGCGGATTCCATCATGATGCGCCGGAAGAGTGGCAGGCATTTTGTCTTCTTCGCTTTCGGCGTGAATTCCGGGAATAAAAGCGGAATCAGGTCATGGATCGTAACCACACATCGCACGGGTCCGGGGCGGCCGCGCGGAAACGCGAGAAATGGAATCATATAGTTCGGCGAGTGAAAAACCTTTATGCCGAGTTGTCGCAAAAAACCCGGAAGCCTCACCTGCCCGAGCGGCGAAAACACTCCGCACGGAACCCGGTGCGTTCGGAAATTCGGATGAGCGGCAAGGCCGGTATAGCTGCGCGTGATTTCTTCCATGCCCGGATCGTTGAAAAACAGAACGTATTCGTTTTCGGTATCGAGGCGCGCGAGTTCGCGGATCAGTTCGCGGGTGTAGGTCGTGATGCCGGATGTTTCCGGAAATATCCAGCGGGCATCAATGCCGATTCTCATGCGCGCCTCCCGCCGAGGCTGCGATAAACCTCCCAGGTCTTCGTCGCGCACTCATGCCACGTAAACCTTGCAGCCTGGGCTTTGCCTCGCTCGCTGAGAGAAAGGCGCTGGCTGTTGTCCATGAGCAGATCGTGAATCGCATCAGCCCATGACTGCTCATTGAAATCATCCACATACAAACATCCGTCGCCCAGCACTTCCGGAAGCGATCCCGTTGTGGCAGAAACGACGGGCGTGCCACAACCCATCGCTTCTAGAGGCGGGAACCCGAAACCCTCGTACAGGCTCGGGAACACGAACAGTTCGGCGCCCGAATAAAGCGCGGGCAGAAGCGATTCTGGAACGTAATCCAGCCGCTTGATCTGCGCCGCGCGCGGCGAATTTTGAATCCAATCGAGAATCGGTTCGTATTTCCAGCCGCGCATGCCAGCCAGCACAAGGTCTCCGTCGAAATCGCCAAGTGTTTCGAAAACATTCACAAGGAACGGGATGTTTTTTCGGGGCTCCAGGGTGCCGACCGTAAGCAGATAAGGCCGGGCGAGACCAAGCTGATCCCGCATGGCGGCGATGGCAGCGGTATCGGGTTTTTGCACGTTTTCGGTCAGGCCCTCGTAAATGACCGCGATGCGCTCCCGCGGCACCTTCAGGAGTTCTTCGATTTCGCGGGCTGTGAATTCTGAAACCGCGATTATCCGATCGGCCCGATTTACGGTCTGCTTGATCTGCGAAGTTAGATACGCGTAATTCCGCGGCTCAATGGTGTCGGGATGTCGCATGAAAGCCAGGTCATGAATCGTGACCACCGATTTCCCGCGCTGGAGCGGCGGCCGCACAAAATTTGGAAAGTGGAAAACGTCCGCCCAACCGGAGAACCAATCGAACGGCGGCCAAGCAACTTTTTTCCACGCGGCCTGGACGATGCGGCCGGGAAAAACGCGGCACGCACTCTGCTTTGCGGCGGGAACCGGAAACGGCATCCCGCGGCGCATGAAATCGAAATAAAAGAGGTCCAGCTCGTCTTCGCCCGCTAAGGGAGCGAGATGCTCGACCAACGCTTTCACATAACGGCCCACGCCCGCCCGCTGGGCTATGGCCGCCTGGATATCCACCATTACACGCATGAAAATACTTGTACCCCGAAACCCCTCCCGAACGCATCTCCAAAAAGGTGCGGCATAAAAACCGGGGATCAATCTTGTGCGAATTTCGGGCAGACTTTGACGAAATTACAGCGCTTGCAGGTGCGCTCATCATCCGCGAACCCGAAGGCATCTTCCTCGTCCGGCACGTTGTTCTGCGGGTCGGCCAACGGAAACAGCATCTCGTCCGCGGATTCCCGGATCAGCTCTTTCACTTCCTCCAGGCGGGCGGCATCCATGGCCTCCGGCACTTCGGTTCCGTCAGCGAGGTACACTGCCGTGGCCGTGATTTGTTCCGGCACGCAGCTCCACTTGCCGGATGCGTAAAGGATATAACACGCGAGTTGAAGGTCGTTGCGCTCCGCGTCGGTGCGACCCGTTTTCCAATCGTAAATCAAAATCCTTTCGTTGTCGCGGAACGCGAAATCGAGCTGCACATAGACCTTCAACCCGTCGAGTTCGAAGGTTTGCCGCTCCTCGACTTCAAGCCATGCGGAGGGCGGTAGCCGCCTGATTTTTTCCAACACCGCCGATCCGTAAAAATTGCGCACGCAGAGCGCCGCTTTGTCAGCCGTTTCCTTCCACGCCTCGGGCGGCACTTGAATGCCGTATTCGTGCTCAAACAGGCCACAGATTTTTTTCGGGTTCTCGCGATACCTTCCGGCGCGCGAGGCTTTGAAATCGTCGCGCATGCGCTGAAGCATTTTCTCGATGGCTGCTTCGGGCGCGGGAAGTTCGCGGCCTTCTTTGAGGTCCTTTAAAATCTCTTCCACGCAACGGTGCACATGCCCACCCATCCACATCTGTCGCGTTTCGAGATTTTTCAAGACATAGATCTGCCGCATCCGCGGGTCGGCGTTCAAATCCCACCCACCCCACGCGCCGTAATAATGGAAATAATACTTCCGATGGCACTCGTGAAACGTCTCGTGCCGGGACTTGGACCACGAAAACTCGTTTTTCAGTTCGCGTTTCATGGATTCAATAGGTGATCAGCTCCAACCAACGCTCGCCCTGTTTGGCCAGCTTCCACTGTCCGCCCGCGCGCGTGATCAATCGCGCTCCGTTTCGCCCCAGCACCGACTCGTCCACATGCTTCACGACAGCTGGATGCCGGCCCAGCAACCCGACCTCTTCCTCTGTCGCGTTCCGCCCGCGCAAAGGAACGCCTCCTTCCGAAACGGTAACCGTTACGGCGCGCCCCGCATAAGCGCCATCCTCCCATAACGCCGGATAGCGGTTGAAATAGTCCGGCTGTTGAGAAGATCGAAACACAACCTCGAAAGCCGGGGTGATGCGCCGCAGATGTTCCCTGAAATTGAACTCCGGCTCCGACCTGCTTTGCGCGAAGACGGGAAGAGGGTCCACGCCAAACAGGTTCCAGCCATGGTAATTCCCGTGATTAGGCTTCAGCTTGTTCGCGCGGTACCAGACGTCGAAGCGCGCATTCAGGATTGTTCCGACTTCTAAATGCAAATGGGCGCGCACCATGGGAATGGGCGACGAAGACGTGTTGCCCATGATGCCCAGCACCTGCCCCGCGTTTACAGGTTGCCCGACGCGAAGCCCATGTTCAAGGCGATCCAGATGAGCATAGAGCGTGAACACGTTTCCCAGCGCCGGCTCCTCGTGCTCAAGCACAACATAGATTCCATAATTCGAATTGCCTGCATGGCGGTTGATATATGCGATGCGGCCATCGGCAACCGCGCGGATCTCGTCGAGCGGGCGGCCGCGATGATCGCGCTGCATCGCCGCGATATCAATGCCCTCATGAAAGGTAGGCATCAGGGAGCCGCCGCGCTCCGCCGTCCGCGTCGAACCATAAAGGGCAGACACAGGATTTCCGGATGCCGTGGGCTGAAAGACGCCTGCGGCTTCGGGATCCAGCAATCGGTCCTGCGCGGTGGGAAATGCCATGCGCTCGAATGGCGACGGCCGTTTCGGGATTATCATACTTTCTTCGAACGCTTCCGCCGGGGGAACACGATCCGGACGCTTCAACAACCAGCGGAACAGGAACACATCCGCTACGAGGAGCGGAATGATCCAGTAGAGATGCTTCCAGTGTTTCGGTTTTGAATATCTTCTCCGGGCCATCGCGCCTCGTTTCATAAACGCTGCATGAAGCAGATGCAAGGGAGATCAGACAGACAGCTTAAGGATTTTGAGAACTTCTGTCGTTTTCGACAAGTCCGTCAGCACATGGTCCGCCCCGGCTTTCTGAAGGTCTTCGGCTGTGAATTTTCCGGTGGCGACGGCGACGGCGGTCGCGCTGATGCTTTTTGCGGCGAGAATGTCGTGGGGCGTGTCGCCAATGAGGAAGCAGCCTCGCATGACCTGGTCTTCGCGCATCTTGTTTTCGATGCGGCGCATCGCAAGGCGCGCGATCTCGACGCGATCCGCATGATCGTCCCCGAACGCGCCTAGCACAAAATGATTGTGAAGATCGAACTGCTGCAGCTTGATTCGCGCCGACGCGGCGACATTGCCCGTAACAAGGCTCAGGATCACGTCCTTCCGCGCCGACAAAGTTTCTAGCAGCGCTTTCACGCCGGGATAAATTACCAGCTCTGCGGCTTTCGCCGTTTGCTCCAATTCAATCGGCACCTGTCGGAAGAAACGCTTCCGGTCCTCATCCGAAAGTTTGAGCCCGTGATGCTCCGCCACCTGCAGCAGCACGTTCAGGTCGGTGTTGCCCGCAAAGTTTACGTAGGCTATGTCGTCGTCCCACCCGAAAACCGTTTTCAGCGCGCGGACAAAAGACTTCCGCCCCGCCCCCTTCATGTCCACCAACGTTCCGTCAATGTCGAAAAGAACAACGGTTAATTCCTTGCTCATGGCTGTAATGATTCTCGGTTTTCGGGTTGATTTCAACCTTTCTCGCAGGAGCGCGGGATAAGGTCATGTTGCCTGTGCATTAAA
>Ga0334883_1002564_pt1 | contig 21977 bp, 21 predicted proteins | sample GraSluR1_MG_6_FD_207230 | JGI IMG/M metagenome (GOLD analysis project Ga0334883, IMG submission 207230) | Sludge microbial communities from methane-producing bioreactor in Wageningen University, Netherlands - Granular Sludge_09_05-R1 | ecosystem: Engineered > Bioreactor > Anaerobic >...
CACGGCCTCTTCGATGAGATCGAGACGCTTCTCCCGGCGCTTCAGCTCCGCAGGGACGTCGATCACCGTCCGCTTCTCGTTCCGGTCGGCTTCCTCCGCCATGCGAAGCAGTTCGTCCACTTCATCCCGCAGCTGCTCCCGTATCTTCCGCGCGTGCCTGTAGCTCATGGCCCGATGCTTCGAGGCGTTCGCTTTGACCTTCGTTCCGTCCAGACTGACGCTTCCCACCTGCCTCATTCCCGTTTCCCGCGCCACTTCAAGTATCCGCACGAAGTACTCGCCTATCTCGACAAGAAAACGCAGACGGAATGAGGCTATGGTGTCATGGTCCGGATGGCTGTTCGCCGCTATGTACCGGAAGGCCACGGAGTCGTGGGTGCCCGCCTCGATCTTCCGGCTCGACCTGACTCCGGTGGCGTACCCGTAGAAGAGGAGCGACAGCAGCATTCCCGGGTCGTAGGGCGTAGACCCCCGACCGGCGTACGACGCTCTCAGCGGAGCGAGGTCGAGCTTCGATACGACTTCCACCACGAAGCGGGCGAGGTGGTCTTCGGGAAGCCAGTCCTCAATGGACTGGGGGAGTATGTACGGAGTCGCTCTGTCTACTGTCTGGAATCTGGTCACCATGCTCTTTCGCCGCCTTTGGTCGGGATGAGTCTATTTTATCCGATGTGGCCTAAGTCCGACAGGCTCCTAGCCAAGGCTATTTTACGGCATATAACTGTGAGTCTAAATAGTGTTTTTTTGGGGTACAAATTTTTCCCGGGAAATATTTCACACCTCTTCTACAGAATATACCCGCCACTTTTCAAAATTCAAAACCCATGCAGAAATTTAAACGGCGCGTCGTCATGGGTGATACAACCGACATACTCGGAGCAGGGTTTTTCACAGAATTAAAAAGGCCTCCCTTAAAAGGGAGGCCTTTGCCGGTTTCTTCCAAATCTGTTGTAAGAATGATCCTTCTACGGCACCGCTTTAACCATGCCTCCGTCCGCCAGAATCGTCTGCCCCGTGATGTAGGTGTTTGCTTCGGAACCCAGGAAAACCGCGAGGCGGCCGTACTCCTCAGGGTCACCATAGCGCCCCAGGGGAATGCGGGAAAGGGAGGCCTTGCTCACCTGCTCTACCGAAAGGCCTTTCTTCTCGGCCAGGGCCCTGTCGAGCTGGCGAATGCGTTCAGTGTCGAAACGGCCGGGTCCGATAGCGTTCACCAGGATTCCATAGGAGGCGAACTCCGAAGAGAGCGTCTTGGTGAGTCCTATGACCCCGAGCCTGAATGTGTTCGAGAGGATCAGGTTTTCCAGAACCTCGCGAACCGAGGATGACGTGGAGTTTATTATCCTTCCCCACCCCCTGTTTTTCATAGAGGGCAGCACTTCCCGGATCGCCCTGACATAGCTGAGCAGTGTAAGTTCAAACGCCTTTATCCATGTATCATCGCCGAAACTTTCAAAGGTCCCCGCAGGGGGGCCTCCCGCATTGTTCACCAGGACGTCTACTCCCCCGCCGGGCTCAGACGCGAAAGAGACCAGCTTCTTCAGGTCTTCGGGGTTTGTAATATCGCATGGGCAGAAGAGAGGCTTTCTTCCCGTCTTGTTCTCCAGGTCTGCGGCCGCCGACACAAGCTTCTCTTCGCCCCTGCCGGAAATCACCACGGTCGCACCCTCTTTCAGGAACTCTCCCGCTACGGCTTTTCCCAGGCCGGAACCTGAAGCAAGCACCAGCACGGTCTTGTTTTCAAGTCCAAAATTCATGGTCATCCCTCCTTACCGGTAATTATTTCATAATTTTTTCAAGTATAGCGCAAAAAACACCGGCTGGGAATATACCCCCCGCCGGTGTTTTTATTTTCTTTTCTGTTTTCAGGCAGATGCCTCAGTCCAGTTCGGCGATAACGTCGATCTCCACCAGGATGTTGAGCAGGTCGCTTCCCACAGTAGTCCTCACGGGAAAGGGCTCTTTGAAGAACGTCTTATAGACTTCATTGAACGCCTGGAAATCCTGCCTGACATTCTGGAGATGTGCGGTCACCTTCACCACGTGATCCATAGTGGCTCCGCCAGCTTCCAGGATAGCCTGGACGTTCTTCAGGGTTTGCCTGGTCTGCTCGGCAACCCCCTCCGGCTTCTTCCCCGTTTCAGGGTTAAAGGGCCCCTGACCCGAGACATAAATCCGGCTTCCGCAGACAAGCCCCTGGGAATAGGGCCCTACCGGATCAGGTGCCTTGCTGGTACGAATGACTTTTTTCATGATATTTTTCCTCCCTTATCCTGATATTGAAGTATTTGAGTCATAAAGATGACATGCTGTAAAATGGCCGTTTTTTCGCTCCATAAGCTCGGGTATTTCACGGCTGCATCGGTCCATCGCACGGAAACACCTGGGATGGAACGTACATCCCGACGGAGGGTTGAGTGGGCTCGGCACATCCCCTCCGAGAATGATACGCTCTCCCTTTTTCCCGGGTTCGGGAACAGGAGCAGCCGAAAGAAGCGCCTGGGTATAGGGGTGCATCGGATCTGAAAACAGTTCCTCTGTTCGTGCCGTTTCAACAATGCGCCCGAGGTACATGACCGCAACCCTGTCGCTGATATGTTTCACCACGCTGAGGTCGTGGGCGATAAAAAGGTACGTCAGCGAAAGCTTCTCCCGAAGCTCGGCAAGCAGGTTGATGACCTGTGCCTGGATCGAGACATCAAGGGCCGATACCGGTTCGTCGGCCACCACGAGGGACGGGTTGAGTACAAGGGCCCTGGCGATGCCGATGCGCTGCCGCTGCCCCCCGCTGAACTCGAAAGCATAGCGGTTGAGAACAGATGGATCGAGTCCAACCTCTTCCAGTATATGGACAACCCTGTCATCCCGCTCCGCTTTTGAAGATCCGAGTCCATGGGCTTCCAGCGGTTCACCGACGATTCTGGAAACAGTCATCCGGGGATCGAGGGATGCGAAGGGATCCTGGAAAACCATCTGAAACTGCTGCCTGGCGCGTCTTAACTCTTCCCCGTGCATGGCAAGAAGGTTTTTTCCCTGGAACATCACTTCACCTGACGTCACAGGCAGCAACCTCAGAATTGCCCTCCCGGTGGTTGACTTTCCGCAGCCGGACTCTCCCACAAGTCCGAGGGTCTCTCCCTGATCGAGGGAGAAGGAGACACCGTCCACGGCCTTCACATGGGCCGTGACACGCTGCAGAAGTCCGGTCCGTACAGGAAAATGCTTCTTCAGGTCTCTGACCTCGAGCAGCGGGATACTCATTCCGTTCTCCCTCCCTCCTGCGGTGCCCTCAATTCACTCCAGCGCCTGCACCGTACAAAATGACCCGGCTCAGCCTCCAGGAAAGGAGGTTCTTCTTTTCCGCACGCATCCTCGGCGAAGACGCACCGGTTCCTGAACTTGCACCCGGAAGGAAGGGATTCCAGTGAGGGAACCATTCCCGGAATTGCCTTCAGGGTCCTGACCCTTTCCTCCATTCTGGGAATGGAGGAAAGGAGCCCCCTCGTGTAGGGATGAAGAGGCTGTCCGAAAAGCATTCCTGTGGGCGCGAGTTCCAGGATCCTGCCGGCGTACATAACGGCCACTCTCTGTGCAGCCTCTGCAACGATGCCCAGGTTATGGGTAATGAGAAGCACTGACATGGTGCGTTCTTTTTTCAGACCTTCCATGAGGTCGAGGATCTGGGCCTGAATGGTCACATCAAGGGCGGTTGTGGGCTCATCGGCGATGAGAAGCTCCGGGTCCAGTGCAAGGGCCATGGCGATCATAACCCGCTGCCTCATCCCTCCGCTCAGGAGGTGGGGGTAGGAGTCCACCCGTTTTTCCGGTGCCGGGATACCGACCTTTTCAAGCATATCAACAGATCTCTCCCGTGCCTGCCGTTTTGACATGGCACCATGGGCAAGAATCCCCTCCACGATCTGGTCTCCCACCGTGTAAACAGGATTCAGGGAGGTCATTGGTTCCTGAAAGATCATGGAGATATCTTTCCCCCGTATTTTCATCATCTCTTCATTGCTGAATTCCGTGAGATCCCGGCCCTTGAAGAGTATACTCCCCCCGCAAATGCGTCCGTGAGGCCGGGGCACGAGCCCCATGACAGCAAGGGACGTCATGGACTTGCCGCTTCCAGACTCACCGACGAGGCCGAGAGTCTCTCCTTTTTTTATGGAGAGGCTTACTCCGTCCACCGGGTAGATATGCCCGGAAGATGACGGGAAGCTTACCTTGAGGTCCCGGATATCCAGGAGGGACGGATCGTTATCAATATGCATCGCCTACACCCCCTCGATATCCCGCCGGAAATGGGGGTCAAGCCTGTCGCGGAGTACATCTCCCACGAGGTTGAAGGAAAGGACCGTCAGGACGATGCACGCTCCGGGGAAGATGAGAAGCCACGGGGCTCTCGTGAGGTACATCCTTCCCTCGCTCAACATATTTCCCCAGCTCGGTATGGACGGCGGAATCCCCAGTCCGAGAAAGTCCAGGGCGGCCATGTCCAGAAGGGAAAATGCGAAGGTGAACGTGGCCTGGACAATGAGCGGAGACATCATATTCGGCAGAATATGCTTCAGGATGATCCATTTTTGTTTGACCCCTGAGGAAATGGCGGCTTCAATGTAGGGCTCCTCCCGGAGTTTCAGGGTCAGGCCGTAGACGATTCTGGTCGTCCTCGTGAGATAAGTCGCCCCGACCGCGATGATCACGTTCCCCATCCCCCGTCCGAGTATGGAGACAAGCACCAGGGCGAGCAGCAGCGGAGGGAAGGCCATGAGGACGTCAATGAGGCGCATCAGGTACGGCTCTATCTTTCTGAAGTACCCGGACGATACTCCTACGAGCACTCCGATGGAAAGGGAGAACAGGATCACTCCCGCAGAGCCGGTCAGGCTCGTCCTGGCTCCGAACACTACCCGGCTGAAAATATCCCGCCCGAAATTGTCCGTCCCGAAAAAATACGTACCATCAGGAGAGCGGAGTTTGTCCACCGGGTTCATCTCCTGGGGATCGAAGGTGGCTATAAAGGGGGCCAAAACGGCACAGACTGCAAGTATGGCTATTACAATAAGGCCAGCAAAGGCAATTTTTCTCCTGTAGAACGCTGAAAGGTACTTCATGCCGGATCCCCCTAACTGTACCGGATTCTCGGATCAAGAATCGCGAAGGAAAGATCGACCAGGAGATTGATCACCATGTACAGAAAGGCGATTATCAATATGATTCCCTGGATCGTCGGGTAGTCTCTTCTCAGGACCGATTCCACCACAAGCCTTCCTATTCCCGGAAGAGAGAAGACTGTTTCTGTCACCACGGTTCCCGCCATAAGTGCCACGAACGTAAACCCCAGGGCGGACACGACGGAGATGAGCGAATTCCTGAAAATATGGCGTATGTTTACAGCCCCTTCAGAGAGCCCCTTTGCGCGGGCTGTTTTCACATAATCGGCCTTGGCAACGTCGAGCATGCTCGACCGCGTCAGCCGTATAATGAGAGCGGAGTTCGGTGCCGCGAGGGTAATACACGGAAGAACAAGATAACGGATATTCGACCAGTCCCCTGACTCCAGGATCGACGGGAACCCGGAAGTAGGCAGCCAGCGGAAAATCACGGAAAAGAGGAGCATGAGGTTCAACCCCAGCCAGAACGTCGGTACTGATGCAAAAAACATGGAAAGACCTGAGAAAAGCTGGTCAGGCCAGCTATTATACCGTACAGCCGAAAGAATTCCGATGGGAACCCCCACGAGAATGATCAGAAGCATTGAAAAAACTGCGATAAAAATGCTTGTCTCCGCCCTGTCGAGAATGACATCCAGAACAGGCTGGTGAAAGAAGATAGAGTTGCCGAAATCTCCCCGGACAACCCCGGACAGCCAGCGGCCATACTGCACGTAAAGAGGACGGTCGAGCCCCATGGCTTCACGAAGCCCCTGCACCTGCTCCGGGGTTGCCTGGTCGCCGAGCATGATCTGGGCGGGATCTCCCGGAATAAGGTGGATAAATGAAAAAACAATAACCGAGGCGAGAAGAAGCGAAGGGATCATGCTCCCGATACGCCTGATTATGTACGATAACATGGCGGTTCCCTCCTTTCGGCGAAAGGATGGGGGAAAGGTGTCCCTCTCCCCCGAAAAAAAGTTCTATTTGAACCGGACACCCCAGAACTTCGGCCAGATCAGTGATGAGGCTGAAAGTCCCTGGAGCCTGGGACTATAGATGTCATACGTGAAATGATCGCCCGTCTTCATCACCGGGACTTCTTCGTAGACCAGGGCCTGGATTTTATCCCAGACTTCCTTCCTCTTTGTTTCGTCAAGTGTTCCGGCAAATTCGGCGGCGAGCGCCTTTTTTGTATCTGTCGTCCACCAGCCCGGGTAGGACTCACTCATGAACGTGTAGAGAATCGGATCAGGCACAAACCCGTGATGGGTGAAGAAGATATCCCACTGGGTAGGGTCTCCCCTCTTGGAAATCAGCGTGGCCCAGTCGTAAATCTGGTGATCGATGTTGAATCCGGCCTCCTGGAGCTGTTTCACGATGACGAGGGTGCTGTCGTAGTGGAACTTGTACGAGGTTGAGGCCATGAAAGTGATTTTTTCTCCATTGTAGCCTGCCTCTTTCGCCAGTTTTTTTGCAAGTTCCGGATTGCCGGCGCTGAACCTGTCGAGCCCGGCCTTCGAATACCAGAGGGTTGTCTCAGGCATGAAAGAACCGGAAGCTTTCCACAGTTCAGCAGGTCCGATAGCGGACTGCAGCACCGGCTCCATGTTCACAGATGCCTGGAGAGCCTGGCGGAGCTTGAAGTTATCCTTGAGCACTCCATTTCTGGAGTTGAAAAACATCATTCCCTGGTTCGCTCCCTGGTTCACTGTCGTCACTACAGACGGATCATCTTTCAGTGAGTCGAAAAGGTCGCCCAGGATCTGCTCGGCATAATCATAATCTCCTGCCTTGACACCGTTCACCCTCGTCCCCACGTCGGGCACAGGGATAAAGCGGATCTCGTCAAAAAGAGCTTCCCGCTTTCCCGCATATCCGTCGGCATCCTCGGTCCGCTGGGCATACTCTTCGTTGCGGACCAGCTTGATGTACCGTCCGGGGTTCCTCTCGGCAAACTTGTAGGGACCAGTCCCGATATACTGGTCGGGGGTGATAGGGGTCTTCTCTGCACTCGATGCCACATCCTTCGGATAAATCACCGGCCCCCCGTTCATGAAAGCCAGGAGATTCTTCCACGGAGCGAAGGGGGCTTTGAAGGTAAGGGTCACTTCATATTTTCCCGTTGCTTCAACCTTTTCCAGGTTGCTGAAGAGAACAGGTCCCCTGGCGCCGAATTTACCCCACCGCTCCATTGATGCGAGAACGTCTTCCGCGTCCAGTTCCTTGCCGTTGTGGAATTTAACCCCCTCACGAAGCCCCAGGACAGCTATTTTGCCGCCGTCTTTTATCTCTTCGCTTTTGACAAGAAGAGGAACCGGGCTGTACTTCGAATCGAATGTATAGAGCCCTTCAAAGATATGCTGTGCGATCATGGTGGTCAGGTCGGAAGTTACCACATGCTGGTCAAGGGTCGGAGGCTCGTCGATAACAGCCACTCGAAGCATTCCTCCCTTTTCAGCCGCAAAAGCCGTTCCCGCGGCGGCAAGAAGAAGGAAGCAGATACCCAATACTGTTACTGTTCTTATCCACTTGTTCATTCGCATTCACTCCTTTTTTCGATTTCTCCTGTAATGTTTTCTGATCATGTTCCCCGGCATTTTTTCATCCATCACCCCCTCCTGGTTCAAAGAAAGGAGCTTTACCTGTCCGGAGGAATGATATACTCCCCTTCCCGAACGCCAGCATTGAAAGGAAGATCTCCGTACTCCGCAGCATCCCGGGCATTGAGATCCCATACGATCTCTCCGTCCCGGAAGGTCATCTCGCACTCGAATCGGTGAGTACCTCTCATTCGTCCTCCAAATGAATCCTTGAAGCCGAAGGCACCCTCCCGAAGGTTCCAGAGAGCTATGTCCGCAGGGGCTCCCGTGGAAAGATGCCCAAGCTCCGGATGACCGATCATACGGGCGGGAGCAGCGGTCGAGCGGGCAATGACTTCATTAAGGGGCATACCTATGGCGAGGCATTTGGACATGGTGGTAGGCATATCCATCATGGCGGCGTTCATGCTCTGGACATGAAGGTCGGAGGAAATGGAGTCAGGAAAAAACCCCTGCGCAAAAGCAGGGACCGCGTTGCGGAAAAGGAAGCTTCCCCCGCCGTGCCCCAGGTCAAAAAGGACCCCCTTTTCCCTGGCTTCGAAAAGATATTGGTACACCTTCCCCTTCTCATCGACGACAGGAACGGGTCCCCTGAAGCAGTGGGTGCTGATGTCGCCCTTCCTGAGCTTTTCCGTTACGAGCCGCCAGTAGGGCCGCTCTTTCATAAAATAGCCGAAATCCACCATCACGGGCAGCCCGGCGATCTCTCCCGCTTCCACTGCCCTGTCGACCGACTCCCAGCCCGGGTGCCAGTAATGGGCACTCTTGATGCCGACGATAATATCCCTGTGCTTCTTGGCCTTCTCCGCAGTTGTGCAGGGGTCGAAATCGGGGGAGTGCTGCTCGATTATGTCATTGATCATCCCGTAACTGGCGATGTTCAGAAAGGCAAAAACCCGTGTTTTCGACCGGTCGATGACAGACACCCTGAAAAGATCGAAATTCCTCCACCCTGCACTTCCAGCATCCACCATGGTGGTCACTCCGCTGCGGAAGCTGAAGCCGTCAGGAAAAACGCTGTATTCGCCGGCCCATGCGTTCGGATTGCCGGCTGTAGCATAAAGGTGGCTGTGGATATCAACGATGCCGGGTGTGACAATTAGTCCCTCGGCATCGATCAGTTTTGAAGCACCCGACCAGGGAAGGGCCTTACCCCTTCCGGCCACCTTCCCTCCGGCAATGGCGAGATCACAGACCTCATCCACTCCGTTGGCAGGATCGATCACTCTGCCTCCCCTGATTATGACGCTTCCCTCAGGGGGAAGAAAAAAATCCTTTTCCGGCACCTGCTCCGATCTCATAACTTCTCACTTCCCTCCTTATTTCAGGAAAACGGTTTCTATCTCCTTCACTCTTTCTACAATGGCATCGAGTTCATGGTCCCTCAGGGTCATAGGGTTCACGAAAACCGACTCCCCGTCAGCCGCCATGGTAAATATGGACGGGTCCCCCTCCCGAAGATGCCGGAGAACCTCTTCCGAACAGCCCGGTATATTGAAACGAAAGGCCATCTGGGGAAAAGGCTGTCCTGCCTCGTTCGGATAGATCCTCTCCACCGAAACCATGGTACTGCCATCGAAAGCCCTCGCCGCCGACGCGATGCGGTCTTCAGCCCATTGAAGGCGTTCCTGCCCATCCATGGACACATACTGCTCCACGGCTGCCAGAAGCCCGACGATCTCCTCCCTGCCGACCTTGAACATACGGCCAACGCCGTAAGTAGGAAATGCCGTTCTTTCAACCCAGGAGAAAAATTCTTTTTTCCCCACCATCAGGCCGCTTGCCTGGGGTCCTCGCAGATCCTTTCCACCGCTGAAAATGCAGGCATCGGCACCCATGGCTGTTATTTTCCACAGGGTTTCCGCAGGCGGAACCTGGGCCGCCGCATCAACGATCACGGGGATTCCATGCCTCGACGCAACGCTGATGGTGGCTTCAAGGGAAAGGGCTCCTTTCGCGACCCATCCTCCCGGAGGCATGAAGAAATAGAACACCGCGGCCGTATTCTCCGTGATGGCGTATTCCAGGTCATCCTCGGTCGTGGGAAGGATCATGTTGGGGAAGCCGATCTCTGCGATACCGCAGTTGAGGAGCCGAAGGGACCAGTCGTAGGGATTTCGGTGTGCCCTGTGGACAATGATCTCGCTTTTCGCTATCTGTTCCGGGGAGAGGGACGGGTAAGGGCGCCCGTATTTTTTTGCTATTGAGGAGGCTCCCGCAATGTGGAGAGCAGCAGCGGCACCGTTGGTGACAAAGGCCGACTCGTTTCTCGTGATGGAGGCCAGGCGCTCGTGGACCTTCTGCTGCAGTTCCTTTATCACTACATGGTTTCTCGCCGCCGACACCATGGCTTCAAGTGTCTCCTCGCTCATCCGGGACCCTCCCACCATGGTGTAGGTTCCCGCCGCATTAATGACTGTTCGCACTCCGAGTTCCTTGTATATGTCCCGGGTCACTGCACATCGCCACCTTATTTTGAAGGTTGGTTTACCGAATGGACTTCATCAAGATATGAATAGAGTGTAAACTTGGAGATATCGAGGAACTGGCAGATCCGGTTTCCGGACTTGGTGATGAGAAAAGCGCCCTTTTGATCAAGATATTTCACCACGCCGACCTTGTCATCCCGGGTCATGTAGGAAACCGGTTTTCCAACCTCCTCCATTGCCTTCTGGAGGAGTGCGTCAAGGAGTTGGTTCACGTCATTTACAAAGAATTCTTCTTCCTTTTCCCCCTCCCCGCTTGAGATGAGGGAACGGATGGTTTTATCCGCGACCATGAGATTGGAGACGTCAAAATTAATGCAGAGGCATCCAATAAGCTTTCCTTCATCACTTCGAATATAAATTGAGGATGAACGGAGTACCCTCCCGTCCCGGGTGTTGGTAAAATAGCCGTACTTGTCTCCGTTGCTCACGGTGCCGCGAAGGACCTCGAGGCCGAGGTTGCTTCCGCAGTCGCCCACGCGCCGATCCGTGACGTGGCCGTTTTCGATCATGACCACCGTGCTCTCGTAGCTGTCGGTCAGATCGTGGAGAACCACTTCACAGTTTGTTCCGAATATGGCGGTGAGCCCCTTCATGAGGGACTGGAAAAAAACAAATTCATCCTGGACCCGGTTCACTGGATATCCTCCAAAAAAATATTTAGGTGTTCTGAATTTATGTTATTATACTGTCTGAAAAATCTAACGTCAATAAATCAAGGAGTGAGCAAAACATGAACATCCGCAAGTATGAAGTCCTGAACCGCATTTACGAACTTGGTGTGGTGGGAATTATCCGCACCCCCGATGTGACCAACGGCATTGCTTCGGCCGAGGCGATTTTCCAGGGGGGCATCACCGTCCTTGAAGTCTCCACAACCTTTCCTGGAGCCCTTGACATCATGAAGAGTACGGCCGCCATGAACAAAAGCAACGGGCTCATCCTGGGCGCCGGAACCGTGGCCGATTCCGAGACGGCGAAGCTCTGCATAGACGCCGGCGCCGAGTTTATCGTCTCCCACTGCTTCAGCGAAGAGGTGGCAAAGCTCTGCAACAGGTACGGCATAGCCTACATGCCCGGCGTGGGAACGGTCACGGAAATTGTCCGGGCCATGGAATGGGGATCCGAGGTCGTGAAAGCGTTTCCCGGGGAAGTTCTTGGGCCCAAGTTCATCAAGGCGGTCCACGGCCCTCTCCCGAACGCACAGATCATGCCCATCGGCGGAGTCAGCCCGAGCAACCTCGAGGACTGGTTCAAGGCAGGAGCCTTTGCAGTAGGGCTGGGGAGCGCCCTGGTAAAACCGGAGGGCAGAGAAGGGGATTACCCCGCGATCCGGAAGACGGCGGAAGAGATAGTGCAGCACATAGCCCGGATCCGCGCAGGCGTCTAGACTGAAATGGCCAGGATCGATCGGTTCGATCTTTTCAAGGTTCCCCCGAGGTGGCTCTTCCTCAAGATAACTACGGACGAAGGGGTTGAAGGCTGGGGTGAACCCGTCGTTGAGGGACGAGCGGACACAGTGGCCGCAGCGGTCCGTGAGATGGGAGAGTACCTCGTGGGCGCCGACCCCACGAGAATAGAGGATCTCTGGCAGACCCTCTACCGGGGCGGATTCTACCGGGGCGGCCCCATCCTGATGAGCGCCATATCGGGCATCGAACAGGCGCTCTGGGATATTTCCGGGAAAATGGCCGGCCTGCCTGTCCACAGGATGCTCGGCGGTGCGGTCAGAGACAAAATGAGAGTTTATTCCTGGATCGGCGGCGACCGGCCGGACGACGTGGTGGCTGAAGCCCGCAGAAGAGTGGATGCAGGGATGAACGCGGTAAAAATGAACGGAACGGAAGAAATGGCATGGATCGACAGCTTCACGAAGGTAGAAGAAGTACTTTCAAGGGTCCAGGCTCTCCGGGACGCATTCGGCTATTCACTTGACATCGCAGTAGACTTCCACGGACGTGTCCACCTGCCCATGGCCCGGGTGCTCATGAAGGAACTGGAGCCATTCCGCCTCATGTTCATAGAGGAACCCGTGCTCGTGGAAAACCGGGAAGCCTTCCGTGAACTCCGGCAGCATACGGTAACCCCTGTCGCCACGGGGGAACGAAACTTCAGCCGATGGGATTTCAAGGACCTCATCACAGGCGGAGCCGTGGATATCCTGCAGCCCGATCTCAGCCACGCCGGCGGCATCTGGGAGGTACGGAAGATCGCGGCCATGGCCGAGGCTTATGACCTCGCCGTGGCACCCCACTGCCCCCTTGGTCCCATTGCGCTGGCCGCATGCCTGCAGCTTGATTTCTGCACCCCCAACGCATTCATCCAGGAACAGAGCCTGGGCATCCACTACAACCAGGGGACGGATCTTCTCGACTATCTCGCTGACCCGTCCGTTTTCCGGTACAGGGACGGACATGTTTCATTGCCGGAAGGCCCGGGTCTGGGAATTACAGTCAATGAAGAGGTAGTTCTGGAAAAAAGCAGGGAAGGGCACAACTGGCGGAACCCCATCTGGAGAAACACCGACGGTTCAGTTGCTGAGTGGTAGACAAAGCCTCCGGTTTTTCCGGAGGCTTTGTTGAATTTTTTATCGGACGTTATTTTACGACAGAATGCTCAGTCCAGGTAGGCAATGCGCTTGTTTTTCTCCTCAATAAACCGCTCCCTGAACAGGTGCTCCACAATAAGTTCAATGTCCTCTTTCGGAACCTGCCCCTGGAACAGAGTATCGATGCTCGATGAAAGTGTCTTCCGCGACTTGGGCCGGCGCATTTTGTCCTGTTTTTTCAATATCTCCAGGGCTTTCGCGTATTTGGGAGCAAGTTCCTTGCTGAGCGCAGGTTTCTCCTTTATATCTTCCAGGGTGATGATCCGCTTCACTTTCTGGCCGAACAGTGCAACGTGCTTGATAAGAGGGTCGTAGCCGGCGTCCATGGAGACGATATAGTGGTTTGCAGAAGGATCGGTATGATTCTTCGCGAGGTAATAGGCTATGTGAAAATCAAGGGCGTTCCTTCCCACCCCGCTGATGGTGACCCATTCAACCCGGTCACCCATGGGCTGGGTCTTCCGGATCATCTCTGTGGGAATTTTCTTCTGGTTCTCGCCAAGGAAAATGAGTATTTTTGCGTCGTCGATATGTTCCATTTCGACTCCGGGAAGGTTTTCAAAGTCGATGTAAATATACTTTTTCACGGATTGCTCCCCTCTTTCAGAAAACGGATTACTGCTTCGGCAAATATTTCAGGTTTTTCGGCATGTATGGAATGAGCGGCTCCGTCAATGGCAAGGAAAGTTCCCCGTGGAAACTTTTTCGCCAGTTCCGGCCCTGCGGCAGCAGAGAACAGCAAATCTTCCGTTCCGGCCAAAACCAGCGCTGGAGCATTGATGGAGCCGGCAATGCCCCGTCCGTCGAAGGTCTCAATGGCTTTCACCTGGTTCCGGAACGAGACAGGAGACTGGGGATAGGGATAGGAGAGGGCAAACTCTATGGCGCCTTTCACCGTATCCTCGTCCTCGAAAAATGCTGAAGAAAAAATCCAGTAGAATATCATTCGAAAAAAGTCTGCGAGGTCCCCTCCCCTGTCGTACCTGTCCGCCAGGTCCGAAAAGAGCAGGGTGTTCCTGGAAGAGCTTTTCTCACCTGCTGCCGCGAGGACCAGTTTATTGACCTTTTCAGGATGTCGGGCCGCAAGGCTCAGGGCTGTGAAACCTCCCATGGAATGGCCAAGCACGTGGACGGGACCGTAGCCGAGATGGTCGATCAGGGCGGCGCAGTCGTCCGCCATAAGATCCACAGAAACCGGCACGTCCTCCGGAACTGAACGTCCTATCCCTCGATTGTCCACAACGATCACCCGAAAATGTTCTGAAAGACCAGGGAGAACAGACTGCCAGCTTGAGACATCCGATGCCAGGCCCGCGATCAGCAGCAGCGGAGGCCCGTCGCCGCCGTGCACCTCGTAATAGAGCTCAACATCATTCAGCATAAGCATGGAGGCCAATAGCAGAGTCGCCATGGGAAAACCCCTTTCGGCAGAATACGGATGAAGACATCTTAACACCGTTTTCTGCCTTAACAAAGGGTAAAGATGTCTGATGAAAACTTTCAGCCAGTTCGTGATACGGCAGGTGAATCGCTTGTTTTCCTCTCCCGGTTACCGCTTCATGGTCCTCCAGCCGAGAGATTGTGCGAGCTTGCTCCCATTGGCGATGAGGACGCACCGGTCAACGTCGTTCTGCTGCCAGGCATCTTTGATGGATTTGGCGAAGCTGTCCAGTGCCTCCCGCTGCTCCCGTATTCCCTTGTAATCGTTGTAGAGCGCCCTTCAGCTTGCATTCACCTGGTTGAAATTCTCTACATCCGCGTTGAAATCGGCCTGTCTGAACTTGTACGTCTGGAGCATGGACGAGCGAACCGCCTTGTTTTGCTCACTCCGGATCGCGTCCGCCATCCTGGCCAGTTCCGCCCGTTCGGCGTCGATCTGTGTTTTTCTGCGCTTCTGCTGTTCGTCTATGCCCTTTATCCGGTCCACCCGCTGCTTTATTTCGCCGCTAAGGCGCTGTCGCTCGTTCGACATGGCCTTTGCCAGTGCATCCAGCTGCTTTATGGCCCTTTCAACGTACTCTCTGTCAAGGTTCTTGTTGTTTCCCCGCTGGGTGATTTTCAGCGAGAACCGGGTCTGCTTGTTCGTCGACGCAAGAATGCTGACTTTGTAGTGATGGTAGGCGGCGTTATTTTTCGGGGGTGAGGAAGGAGCCGTGTGGCTAAGTTCGTGGGATGTCCTTTTGTCGCTTCCTGCCACAGAATTGAATGCCCATTCATTTCCTGCAGGGGTCATAAAGAGAATGTCAACAGATGTAGGATAGTTCGACCCAACACTGACCGTAAAGCTGTCGCCGGGGTTGCATTTTACTGTATACGTGTACGGATACGGCCCGCCAACGGTACCGGAAGTTGAATAGTCCGCCGATGAGGGTGGAACGGCCGCAGCACATAAAAAAAGCGCTGAAAAGAGGAAAAACAGTAATACTCTCAGGATTCTCGTTCTTTTCATATCGCTCTCCTTTCCGGGGGCTGACCGCGGCAGGCTCTTAAAGATCCAGCCAGGCGTTCCCCATGCCGTACCGTATCTTCTCGGCATTGTCGATGAACAGGCTCTCCATAACATCGTTCAGATACGTATAGCTTGTGATGGAACCGCCGTCCGCCGCCACCGTGACGTAGACAAGATCGCCTTTTTCGGGATAGAAATAGATCGTTCCCCCCGCGGGAGCCTGCTGCCACTCATGATCCACCGAATAGCATGTTCCGGAAAACTTCTCCGGCACTCCTTTCGACATCGGATGTTTCAACGAAAAAACTACAGATTTCCACGTGCTCTGCCTGGTGATCTCAAGCGTCTTCACCTCTTCCACAACCGCCGTCGCCTTGATCTTCGATTGTTCCGACATCCGGGCGTACACGTCCGGCGGCATAACGCTCTCCGCTGGGAAACAGAATGCTGAAAAGAGAAAAACAAGCACCGATACAGCAATCCTGCAGCTCTTCATTCACTTCCCCCCCCCGCGTTCGAATTTTTCAATCATTGGCGGCATTATTCACGGGTACACTCCCGGGCAGTCTTTTCCTTTTCTCCGCCTGCTTCGGGAGAATAATCACGTGAGGCCGGGGAACAAAAACGGTGTGACTTTTTGAAATTAATTCAATGTTATAATATCATCCGGTCCGTTGAAGCTCAAGGGAAGGGGGCTCTCCCATGAACAGGAAAAAAGGATGGTTTCTTCTCTTCATTTTGTTTGCAGGGTTGGTGTTTTTCGCCGGCAGTCCGGCCGTCGCGGCCCTTCCGTCGGGAGAAGAGCTCCGCAGGCGGCCTGCCCCCGCCTTTGTCGCAGGAACTGGAGTGAACGTGAGGGCAGGCCCGTCCACTTCATTCAAAAGCCTGGGAAAGCTCAGCGAAAGGGCATCGGAGGAACTTGTAGCAGTGGACGCGGGACAGGGTGAAGACGGTAAAACCTGGTTCCTGGTTCTTTCGGAAAGAACCGGCGAAGGGTGGATCCGGGGCGATTTCCTTCGGTTCGAAGGGCTGGACGATCCCCTGTGGCGTTTCATCACCCTGGTCCGCAGGGATCTGGGAGTTACCCCCAACATGACCGAGAACCGCCTGGGAAAACCTGAAAACAGGCACAACCGTACATTCCTCCCGGAAGACAGGAAGGAAAAAGTCACTGAGACAGTACTGGCCTACCCCGAGGGGAGCGTGGCCTTCTGGGTTCAGAAAAATGGCAGTTTTCTCGTCTCCGCTGACTTCACGGGAAGAATCGTCGGCTTTGGAAAAATAACCTTCGGCACGGATGTTGATGACGTGGAAAAAACGCTCGGACAGCCTCACGGCGTGCGAAACCGGGTATGGACCTATCATTCAGGCATGAGCCGCATCCACGTCCAGTTCAACATGGACGGCCGGGTGGACAGGCTGATCTTCGAACGGGATCCCTACTAGATCAGGGAATGAAACGAAGGCCCCGGCTTCAAGCCGGGGCCTTCGTTCTTCATCGGATGAATCCCAGCATCTTCGGCAGAAACAGGGAAATGGGCGCGACATACGTGACGATCAGCAAAATGGCCAGCAGGGCGATCACAAAGCGCATAGCCGCCGCCGACACTTTTTCCAGGCTCAGGCCTGTGATGCCGCAGCTTACGAAAAGGCACACCCCCACAGGCGGTGTCGCCATCCCGATTGCCAGGTTCAGGACCATCATGAAACCGAAATGAAGCGGATGTATCCCGAGCTTCACAGCAATTGGCGCAAGGATGGGCGCAAGCAGGATGATTGCTGCCCCCGTCTCCATGAACATACCCACAATAAGCAGTAGAACATTCACGATGGCCAGGAATATATATGGATTGGAAGTGGCCGATAGGAACAGCGACGAGAGCTTCACGGGGATCTGGTTTGCCGCGATGACCCAGGCAAACACATTCGCAAGGGATATGATCAACAGGATCGCACCCGTGGTGATGCCGCTCTGGAAAAGAATTCCCGGAAGATCTTTCCAGGCGATTTCGCGGAAGATAAACTTCCCGACGAAGAAAGAATAGATAACTGCTACCGCAGCCGCTTCAGTCGGAGTAAAGACTCCCCCGAGTATTCCGCCCAGGATAATGATGGGGGCAAGAAGAGCCCATACGGACGATTTGAACTCGACTGCTACCTTTTTACCGGAAAACCCCTCCGACATGGGGTAATTTTTCTTCTTTGAAATCCTCGAGACTACGATCATGAGAGCAAGCCCCATCAGGATGCCCGGAACAAACCCTGCGGCGAAAAGCCCACCCACCGACACGTTCACCGAGACCCCGTAAATCACCATGATGATGCTCGGGGGGATGATGGGTCCTATGGTCGCTGCAACGCTGTTGAGAGCCGCGCTGAAATCCAGGTCGTACCCGCTCTTTTCCATGGACGGGATCATGATCGATCCGATTGCCGAGGCATCAGCGACAGAGGAGCCGCTTATCCCCGCAAAGATCATGTTCGCAACCACGCACGCGTGGGCGAGCCCTCCCCGTATATGCCCTACGAGACTGTTTGCGAAGCCAATGATCCTGATCGTAGTTCCTCCGCGGTTCATAAGGTCACCCGCAAGGATGAAAAACGGCACCGCCATGAGCGGAAAGGAGTCTATCCCCGTGAACATCCGCTGGGCAACCAGCTCCAGGGGAACCCCCATGGCAATAAGGACAACGATACCTGTAATTCCCATCACCAGGGCGAGGGGAATGCCCATGAAAAAACATACGAGGAATGATGCAGCCATGAGTAGTGTCATTTTCCGGCACCCTCCTTTCCCTTCAATGCTGCTTCAAGTTCCAGGTCAGCAGTAGAAATCGACTGTGAGGAACGTGTCAGGACCAAAAACAGAAGATGGAGAAACATATACACCGACCCAACGGGAATAGCCAGGTACGGAACCCACATGGGAAAATCCATGGCTGGCGACGTCTGGCTCCAGAGGCTGATCATGAGTTTGATTCCCTGTACGGTAACTGCGGCAAGAAAAACCATGATGATGATCTCGGCGGCAAGGGTAACCTTCCGGCGGAGCGCCTCCGGCAGTTTCTCCACGAACATGGTGACGCCGATATGCCTCCCCTTCCCCATGGCATAGCCCGCGCCAAGGAACGTCACCCATGCCATCATGTACCGGGCAGCCTCCTCAGACCATGGGATGGGATCATGAAGGACGAACCTGTAAAAAACTGCCGCGAAGGCAACCACTCCCATCGCCCCCATGAGAAAAGCGACAAGAGCGTAGGCGATCCGATCAAATACCGCAAGAATGAATTTCAAAAACTTCACTTCTCCACCTCTCCTTCAGACTGCTCCGGGGACGGGGCAGCATCCGCCCCTTCCCCGGAGGTAAACAGGCTGTTTTTTCGGCCGAAAGGCTGCTGCTATTTCAGCATATCCGCCATTTTGGCCTCTGCTGCCGCGACGGCTTCGAGGGCTTCCTTCACCCACTGCTCACCCGCCTGCTCTTTCACATATTCGAGCACCGGAGGCTGTGACACGGAACGGAACTCGTTCAGCTGCGCGGGAGTAGGCACGTAGACCGTCATGCCCTTTTCGGTCACGTTGAGGATTCCCGACTGGACCTGCCGTTCCGAAATGGCCCTCTGGGCGATGTTGAAGAGCTGGGCTCCCTCGTAGAGAGCGGCCTTCTGGTCTTCGGTGAGCTTTCCCCAGACATTGTCGTTGACGAACATGATCAGGGGATTGTAGAGATGTCCGTCAAGAATGGTGTGCTTCTGAACTTCGTAATACTTGCCGTTGTTGGTGAGGGTCATGGGAAGCTCGCACCCGTCCACAACACCCTGCTGCAGTGCCATGTACAGTTCACCGAACGCCACCGGAGTAGGAGCCGCCCCCAGGGCCTCAACCATCTTCATGTGCGCCGGGTTCTCCATGGTCCTGATCTTCAGGCCCTTCATGTCGGCCACGGACTTGATCTGCTTCTCGCTGGTGACGAAGTGGCGATAACCGTTCTCGCTGACGGCCAGCGTACGGATACCGGTGACCTTGCGCATTTCCTCCATGAGCTTCCTGCCGAAGGGACCGTCAAGGACCTCCCATGCCACTACCTGGTTCGGGAAAAGATAGGGAATGTCGAATACCATAATAGGCTTGAAAAGTGTCGGCACAGGCCCCGTTGTAATGGTCCCCAGCTCGATGGTCCCCATCTTCAGCCCTTCAAGGATTTCCTTTTCATTTCCGAGCTGGGAGGCATGGAACACCTCGATCTGAACGGATCCCCCCGTCTTGTTCTGAACATGGTTTTTGAAAAGCTCCACCGCTATCACCGTGCGGTCCTCGGGGTCCGCCGGCCCTGCATTGGCGAGCTTCAGCTTCACGTTATCCGCAAAAGCGGATCCTGCAAACAAAACGACAAGAACAAACGCGCACATCCCCTTCAGAATCTTTTTCATACTTTCTCTCCACCCTTTCAAATAAAACTTTGTAAATTTGCCATAGCATTATAAACTATAGTTTGATTTCTGCAAGTGGTAATCTCTCAAGAAAACGGGTAGACTTGAAAAAATTTAAGTAAGGAGGGAAGTCACATGACATACCTCGCCCTTCTCGGGAGCCCCAGGAAAAAAGGAAATTCCGCCGCCCTTCTCACCTCCTTTCTTGATGGTGCGGCATCGAAAGGACATTCGGGCCGAACACTATTTCTGCAGGAAAAAAGGATCCTGCCATGCACATCCTGCAACAGCTGTAAAAAAGACGGCAAAGGAACAGGCAAATGCGTCCTAAAAGACGACATGGCGGAACTCTACCCTCTCGTTTCCGAAGCAGACACGATCGTCCACGCCTTTCCCGTCTACTGGTGGTCCATGCCCGCCCAGACCAAGCTCTTCCAGGACAGGCTCTACGCACTCGACTACGAAAGCTTCAACGGAAAGAAGCTTTTTCTCCTTCTGACCTACGGTGGTGAAGATCCCAACTCCGGACTCCGGCTTATCGAGGACACATTCCGGGACATCTGTGATTTTCTCGGCATGGAGCTCGCGGGATGCCTGGGCACATGCTCCGGGGTTATTCCCGTTGAGAAAAACAAATCCGTCCTTGAAAAAGCGTTCCTTCTGGGGGCCTCCATGTAACAGTGGAAGCCCCTCTAATCCGCCCTCACCACTGCCCCCTTCGAAGCTGATGAGGCCAGTTTCGCGTAGAGGGCAAGATGTCCTTTTGTTATTTTCGGCTCAGGCTTTTTCCAGGCGGTGAACCGTTCCTTCATCTCTTCCTCTGAGACATGAAGATGAAGAATGCCCTGGATCACGTCGATGGTTATCATATCGCCGTCCTGAACTATGGCAAGCGGGCCTCCCTCGGCGGCCTCCGGTGAAATATGGCCCACGAAACAGCCGTTGTTGGTGCCCGAAAACCTGCCGTCGGTAACGAGCGCGGTAGTCTTGTTCAGCCCCATTCCGTAGAGATACTTCATGGCTCGGTACATCTCCCGCATGCCCGGGCCTCCCTTCGGCCCTTCGTAGCGAATAACAACAACATTCCCGTCCTTTATCCTCCCCGCCAGGATGGCCCCGTTCGCATCGTCCTCGCTGTCAAACACCCTTGCCTCTCCAGTAAAAACATGAAGAGCGGGGTCGATGGCCCCCGGCTTCGTCACTCCCGTATCCGGCGCCAGGTTTCCCCTGAGCACTGCAATGCCACCCCGGGGAGAAAAGGGAGCCTCCATGGTTTTTATAACCTCATCGTTTTCAGGGAACGGAAAGATATACTCCGAAACGTTCTCTTCGATCGTACGGCCCGTACATGTGAGGGCATCTTTTCTCAACAGGGGCATCATGTGCCGAAACATCCTGGGGACACCCCCTGCCATCCAGAAATCCTCGGTATTCCACTTTGAAGCGGGGTTCACCCTTACGATCTGCGGCGTCTCGGGGCCCAGCCTCGAGAAAAGATCCATGACGTCCACATCGGCCCCGGCCTCCCCCGCTATAGCGGCCAGGTGCATAACAGCGTTGGTGGAACCGCTCATGGCAAGTGTCGCCCGTACGGCATTCTCTATGGAAAGGGAATTGAGGATCCTGCGGGCTGTCAGCCCCTCCCTGGCCATTCTGCAGATCGTTTCGCCCGTCTCGCATGCGAGCCGAAGCCGCTCGGAATACACTGCCGGCACAAGCGCAGACCCAGGAAGCGTCATCCCAAGCGCTTCGGCGAGACAGCACATGGTGTTCGCCGTTCCGAAAAAAGAGCATGATCCGCAGGTAGGGGCACACAGGTTTTCAAGGGACCGGAACTGCTCCTCCGTGATCCGTCCGGCAGCCAGCATTCCCAGCGCTTCATGAAGGGACGTTTCATCGGTCTTTCGTCCATCGAACTCAACGCCGCCGAGCATGGGCCCTCCGGTGACCATGATTGCTGGAATATCAAGCCTTGCCGCAGCCATGAGCATTCCCGGAACGATCTTGTCACAGGATGCGATAAGGACCAGCGCATCCAGATGGTGGGCTTCCGACACAAGTTCAATAGAATCCGCGATGACCTCTCTCTGGGGAAGGATGAAGTGCATCCCCCGATGCCCCTCGCAGACGCCGTCGCATGACGCGATGACCCCGAACTCGGCCGCGACTCCCCCTCCCCTGTGGATCCCCTTTTTTACCTGCTCGCTGACCAGGTTCAGGTTGAAATGGCCGGGAACGAGAG
>Ga0334883_1002565_pt1 | contig 21961 bp, 19 predicted proteins | sample GraSluR1_MG_6_FD_207230 | JGI IMG/M metagenome (GOLD analysis project Ga0334883, IMG submission 207230) | Sludge microbial communities from methane-producing bioreactor in Wageningen University, Netherlands - Granular Sludge_09_05-R1 | ecosystem: Engineered > Bioreactor > Anaerobic >...
GTTTTAGTTCATGGTTATTTTTGAAAAAATAAGATTTTTGGCGTTGCTTAAATAGTAATTCTAAAGTCCCGGTAAAAGATAGAGGACTAACACCAAACTTCATAGGAGGTCTAAACGAATCTAACTCGGTTATGTAGGCACCTAACCCCTCAACTATTCTATTTGGTTTAACAATATGTGTTTTCATATGCATAACCTGTTTTTAACGATTATATATTTTATATATTGCAAAGATTGCCGGAACAACAGAAGCTATAGCACTAAATGAATATAATACCGGTATTTTCTCCTGATATAATTCTCCCCCTAAAAGTATGAAATTTCTGGCAGTGTCAAAAACTTGATGGTTTTTGATTTTCCATTTTTGATAAATAAATTTTTTTTTAATTCGTTAAAATTTCTTATTTTCTGAAATAAAAACCTAAAAACTTTTATATTAAGTGGAGCATAGTAATTTTCATGACTAAAGAAAAAATACTTGCTCCAGTTGGTAATTTGTTTGATCAGGGTTATAAACTTTCCTATTTTTGTGAAGATTTATCGAAATATGAGGAAAATCATTTAAAATTGGTTAAAAGAGATGATAATGTATTTAAATCGTTGAATACTTGGTATAAAAAGGATGTTTTTCATATTGAGATGCTGGTTCCTTTTTGTCCGGAGTGTTACAGTAAATCTGTGATTAAAAATGGAGTTAAAGAAAGAAAACTTTATTTTTATTATGAAGGAGTTGTTAACACTGAAATTCAAATGTATAAATGTAAAAAATGTGGTAAAAAGTTTAAAACAGATATTTCAGGCATTGTAGATGATAATAGTAACTTTTCAAATGAATTCAAGAGTAAATGCATTGATTTAGCTGGTTTGTTCTTTGGGTCAATCCGTAAAATTGCCTATAAGATTAAAAAAGACACAGGAATCAGTATTTCACGACAAACAATTGAAAACTGGATACTGAGCTATGAAATCCCAAAAAAAGAATTTAAAAACAGTTATAGTGGCTATTACATTTTTGACGTGGAGTGGATTAAGTTTGACGCCGTTTGGAATTACCGTTTCACTTTATTCGACAGCAAACAGAATATTATCGTTGCTGATGAAATATACTCCAAAGAGAATTCCACGAACATACAAAAGTTTTTAGAGGAATCCACCAGAAATCAAAAGAAAATAGCAATAACAAGCGATTTAAAAGAAGAATACAAACCCGTAATTGAAGGATTAGAGTTTAAACATCAATGGTGTTTATTCCACGTGTTTAAAAACATAAACAAGAAAATCCAAGAATACATACGAGATAATGAACTGTCTGATGAGGAATTAGATAATATAAGGCAAGAAAAACTAGAAATATTCAGTTTATTTAACAGTAAATCATTTAAAGAAGCTAGAACCAGAATGGATGAAATATTAAATCAAATAAAAGATTATTCAAAGGTTATTCAATCAATTATCATGGATTCGTTAATGCCTTACTTCAAAACATGCTTTTCGTACCTTTTAGATGAAAATATCGAACGAACTTCAAATAAATTGGAAAACCAATTCCAGATAACATTTCCTAAAAGTATTAAAAGAATAATGAAGATTAAAAAAGGCGCAATGTCACGAATAAACATCAGAAAAGAAATTCTAAACCAGAAAAAGGTTTTTGACACTTAACCCCCAAGTTTTTGACAGAGCCAAATTTCTCTTGATACTAAAAAATATGGTATCATGCCTAAGGAAACTAAAAACATGATACCCACAGATAAACAGGATCAATACCTGATCAAACACCGACTTCAACGGGAAATAATAATATTTATAACTGAAAAAAGGAAAATTAGCACGATTACTGAGGCATAAAAAACACCAGAAAGAAGAATAATGATTTTATGAGAATTTTCATTCATCTAATATCACATAACCATTGTAATTTTTTCCGTCACTTTCATAGATCACGCCTTCATAATCTTCATGCTTTAATTCAATAGGGAAATATTTAGGATTTAATTCTTTTTCTTTAAATAGCTCCTTTCCATAATCTAAAAGTTCCTGAACAACTTTCTTTATGTCGTGATCATAGATCTCTCCCGCTATTTGCAAACGTCTATTCATTGAAATAGTAAACAATGAAAAAAAGCAAATTATGTCAACAATAAGAATAGCTATGATAAATAGTATGGACTCGTATTCTAAATACAGAACAACTCTTCCTACTGTCACTAATAAAAACAGAACACATATAATAACGAAAATCATATTATCCACAGAATCCAATTTAGTTACTCTTTTGAAAAAAGGATTCAAATCCTTTCGAGTCTTTTTATAAAGTCCGGGATTATTTTTTACAAAATAATTACGTTCATTCGGGGCAAAATATAATTTAGGGATAATTCCTTTCTTGTAAGGTCTTTTTCTATCAACCTCAGAAATATAATGACACAAACCCCTAATAAACTTCTCCATCTCGAAATTAGCTTCCAACAACCATATATACTCCTTTATTGATCAATGATTTATCGTAAGAGTAACTAACAATGAGGCCCCACAGCCAGATATGATATGTGATGCTCAGAAATTCAGCTTTGATCAACGCTTAAAATTTTATAACACTTCCAACTCCTGCTTTAATACAATTTTCTCCAAATTTTTCCTTCAGAATCTTTTCATCCATTTCCCCACAACAATGGCAGATTACAATTTTCCTGACTCCAAATTTCTCCAAAGGATTTATTATCCTTTCAATTTCCGAGGGGTCGTGAAGGCAAAACCCACCCAAGAGGAAATGAATATCTTTTCCCGTCAATTCTTTGGCTTTTTTCATCATCTCAATGGCTTTTGTAGGTATACGAGACACGGCCATGAACATATCATTTTCTACATCAAAAACCAGTGCTTGAGTATTGTTATGGTTTATAATTGATATCCCAGGATAAATTTCCTTATAATCTTTGATCTGGAACACCCTGTTTTTATTATTTTCTAATTTCCTTTTAAATCCCAAATTTGGCACATATACACTGGCACTGGAATTGATCCTTAACAGTTCCCTCAGACCTCCAGCATGGTCACTGTGGGTGTGGGAGATGATTATTGCTTGAATCTCCTTGGGATCTAACCCCATTTTGTCCATATTATCCAGAAGTATTGCAGAGTCTGCACCTGTATCAAATAATATCGATCTTTCCGGTGTTTTAATGAAGGAAGAAAAACCCCATGAAGGAGTTAGGTCATCTCTTTCCTGATCGTTATCATAGACCACAGCCAATTCTAACACTCTAACTCACCAGTATGATATTTTCCCACTCTTCTGTCTCAATTATAACTTTCTTTAAACGATTATTCACACTGTCGAAGTTCATATTAGGCAAATAATAACTTTAAAGCTCTGTATGAATTTATTAGCCCTCCGGAGATTTTCCATAGCTCCTCTGATAAGTTCATGCATTTTTTTCTTCTGTGATATGTTTTTTCTCTTCAAGATGAATTATATGTTGCTTCACATTTATTGTCTGCAATATTTTTACTAGTCACAATGGCTGTATTTGCATCTGGAATAATCAGAGCTCAATGTTATCAGGATCAATTTTCAGGTATTCTGCATAACTATAATCCTTGCCGTTTTCTATAATTAACGTTATGATATACCAAAGCATTACATTATCCACTAGTTCAATAGTTCTATTAAAGTCATTCATTCAATAAACCATCCTCAAACATCCAAGTAAGCAATATATTTCTCTAAATCCTTTTCTTCTTTAAAATATTCCAATCCATGATAATCGTTGAATTTAAGTCTTAAAGGATATTCTTGTGGATCTATGTTCTCTTCTTTAAATAATCCCAATGCACTTTCGATTAAATCCTGCACAAGCTCTTTCAATTCATCAGACTTCTCTGCCAATTTTCCATCACACTTCTTGACTTTACTCCTTATAGACCATAATAAAAAAACAAATACACCCGCTAAAAAAGCCAGGAAGATAAGAGACACCCACCAGGGAAGGACTAAAATCAATTTCATTCCATAATCTATAAATCCAAAAGGCCATAGATACGACCTCCCCACCAAAATTCCAAGGATAAACCAGGAAAAAAGGGCAAATAACAATGTAAAATAAAACAACCGAGTAGGGGGAGCACAAAATCCATAAGGACCCATCAAAGGCCCTAGTTCCTTGTGAACCCTCTGCCAAAGCAAGTCATCGTACCCCTCTAAATTATCAATATCTTCCATCGAAATCCATTCTGACATCAAAAGCGACACTCTACCTGGAAAAATGATATTAATCCAGTAATCTTCATGAGATAAACATCTGCCCCTACCTTTATCTATAGCCTCAATAGATTCCTGAAAAGAATAAAATATGTCTTTATTCATGAACACAACCTACAGTTTCAAAATTCCAAACCGATGTAGAAGTATCACCAACGAAAATATCACCACAATGAATAAAGCTCCCAGTATTAAAGCCTTGATAAAAAATCTCAAAGCAGCACTATGCACTTTTTCTTCAGAAATTTCCTCTTCTATAAATTTTGAAGTGTTTATCACATTTAAATTCAAATAAAAAATGTAATTTTTGCTTAAAAGTTTTTTTTCTTCCTTAATCTGCTTTAAACCATTATAATCATTGAAATTCAGTGCTAATGGATAATTCTCCGGATCTAAGCCCCCCTCTCTAAAAAATTCAATTGCATCATTTATAAGCTCCTGAACCAGATTCCTCAGTTTAAAAATCTTCCGAAACGACCACTTCCACCTAGGTACAGCAATTTTAAACACAAGAGCCACAAGCAAAATTAAAAAACCCAAAATGGATATAAATCCAATAAATACAGCCCCCTGAAAAAAATATACCCGAGCAAAAGTGGCAAACACCATAACACAGAGCAGATAACTAATAAAAGCTGCAAAAAAATAATTATTATTTGATTCACTCTGCTTCGGCGTTACAATTTCTTCACTTTCCCCTTGGACACGTGCCCATAAAAATCTATCATATTCTCTAAGATTATTATCAACCATTTTAGAAAGCTTCTGTCTTTCAAAAAAGCTTACTCTATTCATGTTAGAATAATAGTATCTATACCTATCCATTAACTCAATATTTTTAACAAATGAATGTACAATGTCTTTTTTCATGTACTCACTACTAATTTGGATAAGGCACCTCTATGATCTCTCCATTTGGATCTACGTAAAGTTTATATAATGCAATAGCCAAGATGGCAACCGACAGTAACAGTAACGCAACCCCTACCCAAGAGTAAACAAGCCCTACAACTGATATTAAACCCGTTATGCCTAAAATAAATGAAATACCTAAAGTAATCGCAAATGCAGTTGTTCCTGCCTCCATAAATAGAAGAGCAATTCCAGTTGTTAATGCTGCAGCAGCAATTATGGTATCCAAAAGATATTGATCTTTATTTACCTCCCCAGAATCCAGGAAAGAGACAAATGGAATCCAATTCCGTTCTAAAGCTATTAAGACATCCATTATATTCATAGGCTCAGTTCCCCATCCCCCAAGGAATGTAGAATTCGTGGAATTACTGTTCAATCCACCAGAGATTATGTAAGCTCCGAAGCCATTGGAACCGAGAACTGCCCAGCCAATACCATGCCACTGTCCAATGGTAACTTCCGTTTCAGGAATGATAACCTGATAACCTGCGTTAACATCGTTCCTTATTTCATCTATTACCCATTGGGCTAATCTAAGTTTGGGTAGTATCTCATCTATATTATCACTATTTATGGAATATACTGGGATGCCGTTACTCTGGGCATAGGCTATTATATAGGTGGTTGAGACTGCTGTCACGTTGAAAAGTCCATATATTGACTGTGATTCCCATCCAGAATTTGTAAAACCTGCTTTTAGATTAAATAAAAGGCATCCTTCTTCCTGTCCTATCTTAGAGTAACTGGATATAGAATCAATTGGAACATCATGTGAAATTGCACCGGGCATGTAATTTGCATAAACACGGTATATTCCTATTCCGTTGTAGTTTTCCCAGTATCTCACTCCTCTCGATACATAATCACACCTTGCTATTGGATGATAGCTTTTAGTGATGTATGTTTCACCTAAAAGTTGTTCTGTCTTGTCGCATGCCGCGTAATAAGTTATTCCAGTGGTATATAAAAGCTGGGAGACCATATCATCATAAGTGGATGCATTACCTGTCAAATTATATTCTTGTTTTAAGTCAGTTGTTTTAGATGTCTCATCTCCTATTCTTGAAGAAGGTTCATATGTTGGGCTCAATGTAATGGAGTACATATCACCGGCTTTATAACCCTTTATATCTTGCATGGTGTTCTGTTTTGCGTTTGTAAAAGTATAATTCAATGTTTGTCCAGAACCTAAAGTCACCGCATTTCCTGTAGAAACTGTTTGATTTCCTATGATAAGTTCAGGTGTCACATAAGCGTAGTAAGGGCCTGTCCACCAGACGGATCCAAATAGAAGCCCAACGGACCATGATTTTCCACCGTTATCCAGGAGCCGGTAAATGCTTTGGTCTCCCAGGAAATTCACCTGTCCCTCGTCTGCCGGCACATATTTGAGGATGATTTTTTCTTTGGCCAGTAGAGGGATGGGAATCAGTCCAGAATCTATACCATCACTGGTTGTAATTTGAACTTTATGTCTAAGTTCACCTGGAATTTCTGCATAATTTACAGCCTGTGAAACAGTGTAGTTAGAAAATGACGGGTCTAATGGAAGCCACTCATAACTCGGTTTAACATTTATGTAACTAGTAAAAAAGTCGATTAGATCAAACTTCATATTTTTAAAATCATAGTATTCAAAGCTCCACCTCTTGGTTGTATTGGAGAAAATATTGTATATATCACATATGCAGGGCCAATTTTTAGTCTTTGAAGGCATTGCAACCTCTACCCATACATGTTCCAATGATATAATGTTTTCATTTTGTTCATATGGAATTCCATTATCTTGGAGAATATTTAAAGCTTGATCGATACTCATTGCACTGCTTGTTCCATTAACTGTGATATTTTTCCCTTCTAAGATTCCTATAAGGGTAGAACTATTCAACTGGATCCATCCCTGGACATACCTTGCTGGATATCCGGCAACCCTAAGTAGAGCTACAAGTAACGATGATTTATCATAGTCATTTCCTGCTCCTCCACTCAGGGTCCATACACTTCCCCTAGAAGAGCCATAATAGGTATCGTAAGAAAGGTTTCGCACGTAATTGTATATTTGGATGGGATCATTTCCCAGTTCAAGAGCTTTTTGTCTGATTTGGGGAGTTATCTGAGCATCGATGGTTTCATTTAAATAAACTGGATCTATGGTCACCGGCAGAACATGATCAACAAATTCCCGGTAAATTTTTGCCCATTCAATTCCTACATATCTTAATTCTTGGGCTAAATTTTTGATTTCTCCTCTTTCAGTTGATATTAAATTCCGTAGATCAGATGAAGATGTTTCCAGGTTCTTGGTTTTGTTTATTATATTCTTATATTGGTTCTTTTTATTTGCTCTTTCCAGGTTTCTTTCAATTCCTTTCAAGTTATTTACTATGTCTCTAAGTTCTTTATCATTTTCTCCAAGTAAATACCAGCAGCATAGAATATTTTTAAAATCTGTGCCAATCCGATTAAGTATGCTTGAAATGTCCTGTTTTAATTTAACCGGTTTTTGGTTATTTGGAGAAATCTTACTTATTTGAGTGACAAGCTTATAAAGACCTTGTAGGTTAACTTTGATATTTTGTAGGTCGTTAGTGGAATTAGAAACCGATTCCGCGTTACTTTCTATTTTTGTATCAATCTCGGTTAGAAGTTTAGATAGACAATCTTCAATTGAGTTTATAGTTGTTATATCTCTATTAGATACATATAATTTTGTTTTCTTCTCAACTAAGATTAATTCACATTTTAACAGTGCTAATTTAATGCTATGATTTTTAATACTCGATAATTCCTTGTAGATAAGCTCTATTTTATCTAATTCTTCTTTAGAATCGTTTATATTAATTTCGATTTCGTTTAAAATATTATCTATCTTCTGATTCACCGTTTCTTCAGTTTTTAAACTGAGATCTAATGTAGATCTTATAATGGTAGAGGTGATATCGATTTGAGATTGCTGATTCATTTCATTTAGGTACTCATCCAAAGATGAAATATTGGATTTCAACTGCTCCATGTTCCCATTATTTAGGGAGTTTGTTAAATTAGAAAGTTTGGTGGATAATTCATCAAAGTTTTCTATTAAAAGATCCTCGTTCTTTTTTGCTTCATCTAAAAATTCATTAGAATAGATTCCAGAAGAAACGCCTTCTTCTATAAATGATACTATCTTACCGCCTAATTCCCTTTCATTTTCTTTCAGTGAAATAAACCGATCTTTAGCCTTTAAGAAATTCTCTGTTAATTTATTGTGTTCTGATAAAGCATCGCTTATTTTTGTCTTATCTTTAGTTAAGTAAGCATCATCCAATTTTGAAGTGCTCTGTTTTAATTTTTTATAAGATTCTATAAACTGGGTGTATTTTTCTTCTGATTTTTCGCTGTAATTCGTTAATTCCTGGTTTAGCTTATAGAAATCACTGGGATTGTTAACTATTAATGCATATCCGCTGTATATTTTTTTAAAGTTTTCCCTGGTCATTTCAATATTTCCAAGTCCAGGATCTGATAAAAAAATAGTGTTATCTTTTATTTCTTTCACAGTCGTGTAGTGAGAAGTTCCATTTATTACAACATATGCTATATTGTTACTTTTAAGCTCATCAACTTGTAATTTTCTGCTAATTGAGGTTTGAGGAGTAGTTGTAGTTTTATCACTTATAATAGAAGTATCATCTGCTGTTTCATTTGAATCGCTACCTGAAGTTCGTATTGTGGGCGATTTATCTGTAGTTCGTGTATTGAATGTCTTTTTTGCGGTACTGTTATTACCAGTCTGCGATTGTGTATCCCTTACATCTTTTTTAACACTAGTTTTGGTGTAACGTTTCTCCCTAACTGTGTTAACATGGCTTTTGGAAATTTTTTTTGAATTTTCCTTATTAACAGCATTATTTGATAATTGTAAGGAAGTATTTCCGATATCGGAAGCAAGATTTGTGATATTAGAATTAGATAAAGTACTGTTTTGAGCTCCATTATTCCTAAAATCCCCAGAATTATATGTAGAATAGCATTCAGAAATTTTAAATGAGTACGCAGGAGTAAATCCAATAAGAAGAAGTATTATAATTATAATCGCGACTTTTTTGATGTCGATATACATAATCCTCACCAAGTAAAGAAGTGTTTCCTCCCACCAGAACTATGGTAACTTATTACTAACTTATTCATATTTTTAATTAAATACTATCATCATATAAATTTTTACATTTATATTAAAATAGAAAAATTTAATAATTTGGAGAAAATAAATATTAATATCTTATAATTTTAAAAATATCATGGATAAGCGCAGTTAATAAAAGAGGATATTAAGATCTTTTAACCCTTAAAACAACCACATCAATCTCAATTTTTTCTTTTTCATGAAAATCATAAATTTTAGGTATAGAAAAACTGTAATAAAACTTATGAGTAACAGAGCCACCTAAAGAACTGAAATAGCTCTCTACAAATTCCTCAGTTTCTTTAATATGGAATGAATAAACAACTGGAGCAGATTCTATGGCTTTTTCCATTAAAATTCTATCTACATTTTTTTTACCGGCTTTTTGAGCGCCGAAAGGAGGATTCTGTATAACAGTATCCGCCTTCTCATTGAAATCAGTGACATCTGCAGTTATGAACCTGGAAACTTCATCCAATCTCCTGCGATCTGCTTCCTGCCGTGCTATCTTCACCGCTTCAGGATCCACATCCACACCAACCACCTCAGCGGCGCCTAAAAGGGCCGAGCCTATGGAGAAAATTCCAGTCCCACAGGCCAGATCCACCACCTTCATGCCCTCGATATCTCCCAGTGCATGTGCATTCCACAGAAGGTCTGCTGCGATTTTAGCTGGTGTTTGATATTGTTCTAATTCAACTTTAGGGTTGGGGAATGTGGGTATTGACTGCAGAGATATTTCTAACTGTCTTTTTTTTCTGATCATTTTTCTCATACTTTAGGGTCTGTTAAATTTAATCAATCAAAATATCAATATAATATATTATAGTATATATACAAAAAAATTTATAATTAAATCCCATAGTTTTCCTTTAATATCTAATTTTACAAATGAATTAATAATTTTTCCGAGTATTAAGTAATTTAGGGAGGAATAAATTATTTATTAAGGGAAAAAAATATATCTACGTAAATAAATAGATAGATAATAGGTAAATATATGAAATAAAGAATAGGTAGGAGTTCGTTGAGTTTTTAAGCATGAAGATTCAATCTATTAAACTTTAAGGAAGTTCATTTATGTTCAATAAAATTCTAATAGCCAACCGTGGTGAAATAGCCATAAGAGTCATGAGAGCATGCCGGGAATTAGGAATTAAGAGTGTTGGTGTCTACTCTGATGCGGATAGAAACTCTCTCTTCGCTAAATACGCCGATGAAGCCCATCCCATCGGAGAACCTACTCCAGCTAAAAGTTACCTCAACATAGATAAGATCCTGGATGTGGCGGAAAAATCAGGTGCCGAGGCAATCCACCCCGGCTACGGGTTCCTGGCAGAAAATCCCAATCTAGGAAAAGAATGCGAAAAACACGGGATAAAACTCATAGGACCGAAATGGTCCGTTATAGAGGCCATGGGCGATAAGATAACCGCCCGGAAACTGATGAAAAAGGCCGGCGTACCCGTGGTACCCGGTACTGAGAAAGGGATAACCGATGACCAGGAAGCCTTGGAAATAGCTGAATCCATAGGATATCCAATTATCATCAAAGCCTCCGCCGGTGGCGGCGGAATAGGAATGCGCATCGTCACTGAAGAGGATGAATTACTCCGGGCCATTGAATCCACCAGATCCGTGGCAGAATCAGCCTTTGGAGATGCCACCATCTACATAGAGAAATATGTGAAGGAACCAAGGCACATAGAATTCCAGATACTGGCCGATGAACACGGAAGCATCATCCACGCTGCAGAAAGGGAGTGCTCCATCCAGAGGAGAAACCAGAAACTCATCGAGGAAGCACCCAGCCCCATTATGACTCCGGAACTCCGGGAGAAGATGGGATCCATCGCAGTACGTGCAGCTTCCTCCATAGGATACACCAACGCCGGGACAGTTGAATTCCTCTACTCCAATGGAGAGTTCTACTTCCTGGAGATGAACACCCGTGTCCAGGTGGAACACCCCATAACTGAAGCCATAACCGGGTTGGACCTGGTTAAAGAACAGCTTAAGATCGCTGCCAGTGATGAACTTTGCTGCACTCAAGATGAAATAAAGGTAAACGGGCATGCCATAGAATGCCGTATAAATGCAGAGGACCCCTTAAATGATTTCGCGCCTAACCCTGGTAAGATCACTGGTTACCGCTCACCCGGTGGTTTAGGTGTGAGGGTGGACAGTGGAGTGTACATGAACTACACCATACCCTCCTACTATGATTCCATGATATCCAAGCTGATTGTATGGGGAAGAGACCGGGAAGAAGCCATCAGCCGGATGAGAAGAGCCCTATCAGAGTACATCGTACTGGGTGTTAAGACCACCATACCATTCCATAAAGCCATGATGGCCAGCCCCCACTTCCACCAGGGCAAACTGCACACCCACTTCGTGGACAACTACAAAAACGAGATCTACGACAACATGCAAAAGGTGGTGGAAGAAGACCGGGAAATGGTGGAAAGACTCAAATCAACCTTCCTACCCTCCAAGAAGGTGGCGGCAGTATCCGCCGCAGTTTCAAGTTACATGGCCGCCCATGCAAACAGTAAGAAATAAGATAAGCTGTATGCCAACAGCAAAAAATAGTAAAAATTGATAATTAAAGAGGGGTGATGAGGAATGACTGATGAGAAAAAATTCAATTTAATTTCAAAAAAGGAAAAGAAATACATACCTATAGAGGAGATTAAATCCAACCTTGTTCTACCCCAGGAAATTAAAAAGAACCTTAAAACTGAATTTTTAGGTAATCATATCCATTTCTTTAAGGAAGTGGACTCCACCAACGACGTGGCCAAGAAGATGGCCAATGAAGGGGCTCTGGAAGGCACCATCGTAATCGCCGACCGCCAGCTGCGGGGTAGAGGCCGGCGGGGAAAGGAATGGATCTCACCAACCGGAGGGCTGTGGATGACCATCATCCTCCGACCCAGTGTAGAACCATCCAAAGCACCCCAATTAACACTGGTAACTGGTGTTGCCGTAGCCGAAACACTGGACCAGGAATATGACCTGGATATTGGGATTAAATGGCCCAATGATATATTAATAGGAGATAAAAAAGTAAGCGGAATACTCACCGAGGTAAAAACAAAAGATGGAAAGGTGGACTATGCCATAGTAGGGATTGGAATTGATATGAATGTGGATATCACTGATTTCCCCTCTCATCTGCGGGGTGGAGCTACCTCACTTAAAACTGAACTCGAACAGGAAATTGAGGGGACAGAACTCATTCAGAAATTCCTGGAAAATTTCGAAGTCCTGTACAACCAATTCGAGGAAGGGAACTTCCGGGAAATACTCACCCGGTGGCGTAAAATGTCCAGCACCATCGGCAAATACGTGGAAGTCCATAAAAGAGCACGCACCGTATACGGGGAAGCGGTTGGTGTTAACAAGGATGGGAAACTAATCCTGGAACAGGACGACGGCACGCTGCGAAAGGTAATCTCCGGAGAATGCGTCCACCTCACCAAATAAATAAGATACTTATCCAAACCATTTATTAGTTAAACCAGGCTAATTTTTAAACCTAAACCTATTTTTTTATCTAATCAACCCATTTTAAACCTTAAATTTTACCTAAATTTTACCTAATCAACCCATTTTTTACCTAATCAAACCTTTATCCTTTATTATTCCACCTAATTAACCCTTATCAATGCGGGTTCACCTAATTTTCCTTCATATTCAAAGTTACGTCTGGTGATTTTCTCTGTAACGTAGATGTTGGTAAGGGTGTGTTCGGTTAGTTCTGCAGTTTTTACCGTGGAATTTCCGGCCATGGCCATGTAGGGTATGATCTGATCACCCATATATTTATCCAGGGCTGCGTTTCCGGATATGAAGTATAATAGTTCATCTGCTGCCTGTTTACCAACTACTTCCGCTCTTTTACCTGGTTCCCCTATTGAACTGCTTCCTACTCTAATATTTATCAACTCACCATCAGCACTACTTCCGGTTCCATCTTCTCCCTCTGTCCATAACACTATACCGGAACCCGGGCTTAAATATTCATCTGAATGCTGGACTTCTATTTCGAGTTGATAACCTGCCTTTTGCAGTGCATCCTTCGCTGCCTGGGCCTGTCTCAATGCCACATGCTCCGGTAATTTAACTGCATGGGAGATGCCCTTTATTCTGTCCACTTTTAAATCCAGTAGATTGAATGGACTTATATCCTTAACTGGATGGATAACTGCTTCTAAAACACCGCCACCCCGGGGATAGTGGCCTCTCTGGAGCAACTTCAACTCTATATTGTATCCAATGGATTTTAAGATGGGTAAAGTAACGTTAGAAAGGTAATCCGCCGGTGGAGACCAGCGCACATCACTACCTCCACTCAGGGTGATTTTAACAGGATCTCTGGCAAAAGCGGCTGTTATCAGGAAACTCTGGAGTACAAGGGTCATGCTACCAGCCGTGCCTATGTCCAACTTAAAATCACCCCCTACCAGTTCTCCTGGTTGGAAGGTAACCTCTGTAGAGCCCACTTCTAACCCCTGGCAAGAGGCATTGCTTAAAAGAGCCACCGACTTTAATGCATTTAAATGCTGGGGCATAAGACCCTTCTTAGGTCTGCCCGCACGTATATCCGTTATATGAATTGACTTACCAGTCAGTGCAGAGAGTGCAGCGGATATCCTTACCAGTGCCCCTCCTCCTTCCCCGTAGGATCCATCAATTTCTATCATAATCAAGAATTAGTCAAATAGGATATTATTAACCTTACTCATCCAAACAGGACAGTTTTACACTTTTGCTCATCATCAACTACTTCTTCCAATATGGAAAATGACCCGATAAAAGCCTGATGAATGTATTCAACATCCAGTCTTTCCGCATCCCGGGAGGCCATATCTATCCGAATAGCGGGTGATGCTCCGGGCATTCCCACCGCGGGGATGGTGATTATACTGTATTCACGTAGGAGTATCATGGCCAGGATACCGGCCACTACACTTGGATCTAAAGGAGTTTCAACACCCCTACTTTCCAGTTCCTCTATCACGTTTTCCGGAAGGAGCATGATACCCGTGGGGGTTTCTTCCACGCTGAAATCTTCCTGGAGGGCCTGGTATACTTCCTGTTTTTTAGATCTGGATTCCAGTATCCGGTCTGGCTTGAAGTTCTCCAGGGCCCCTACCATACCGGCGATTAAGGGTGGCTGTGCCTCCAGGCCAAACTGGTGGGCTTTCGTCTTAATCAAATCGATTAATTCTGTCTTTCCAGACATCAACCCCCCTCTAGGACCGTCCATAAGCTTGTCTGTACTGGTTATTACCAGGTCAGCACCCATATCTATAGCACGGGGTTGATTGTAAAGGATGGTGCGCAGTCTGGCTCCTGAGGCATCGTCCACCATTACTGGTACATCCTGGGATTTGGAAGCTTCTATTATCTTTAGAAAGTCTCCTTCACTTATTATCTGGTGGTCCATGGTCGAACCGGTTATTATAACCAGATCGGTCTTCTTTCCTACTTCAAATTCATCTGTATCTGTAAATTCCACATAGTCTCCCCTGACGAGTTCAATGCTCCGGGGAATGGATGGGTGAGTAGGCAGTTTAGGTAGGAAATGTACAACCTGGCCGCCTGGTTTTACCAGGGCGAGTATTGCCGCCAGTATCCCTGAACTGGTCCGGTTAAGGGCTAAGACCTTTTCTCCGCCCAGATGTTTTAGACCCAGGGGTTGTAGTTTTTCTTCAAAAATAGCTGGTCCGGCGTAGGTCTCCAGGAGGTTGATATCTTCCTTTTTAACAGGAAATCCCCCGGATAGTCCGGTGAGGTCGTAGAGATTTGATCTGTCCTTTTTTACCCTGGAATTTATGATCTTAAGTGCTCTTTCCCTTCTTTCGAGTTCCTGGAGAGGGGAATTTTCTAGCATGATCCTGGTCATCCTCTAAAAATTTAAAATTTTAATCGTGAAAGTTGTGGTTTTCTTCTTCATCGGTTTTGAGTGTTATGGCATCGTCTGCTGAGTTCTGCAGTGCAGCGCTGAATCCGGGCTCTGCCCCGATGACTATGGTTTCCTTACCATTTTCCTTGGCCTTATTTATTATGGGTAAAAAATCAGCGTCACGGGTCATGAGGGCTATGACATCGATGTTGGGGTTGTATATTAGTTCCATGGCTTCCACGGCCATGTATACATCTGTATCCCCGGCCACTACTATGGGTGTGAATCCCTGGTTTACAATGGCTTCTATTAATTTATCAGAAGCGTACTGGTTTAGGAGTACTTTACCCACCCGCATATCTCCGTATTTCTTTATAATCTTCCTCACCAGATCAAGGTTAAGGCTGAATTCCTTTCTCAACATATTTGGGCCGTCAACTAGAAGGCCGATGTTCTTACCTCCGGATTCACCCCTCCTTAGAGGTATGTAATCCTTCAGAGAACTTAATCTTTCAAAACTACGCATTATAATCCTCCATTATCATCACAGATATTGTAACAATAGCAAAAAGGGCATCCCAAATAATTCCTTATTAAATGGTACGTTATTTAATTGTATACTTAAATGAACAATCAATTGTTTACTTAAATAAACTAATTTAATATATACTTAAATAAACTGGTTATTTAAACAAACAGTCTATCCCTGTCCCTTGGAAATGAATATTAATGGATAATTTTTATAAAGACAACTTATAATAATCGGACGGGTTGTTTATTTAAGTAAATGATTTTTTGGACCTTTCTACTATGTAAATCATATTTTTAGCATATAATTCTATGGATTACTACCTATATTAATCTTTACAAATAGGAGAGATAGGTTATTAAAAAAAATTAAAAATTATTTAAAATTTAAATGTAACTCCTAAAAGATGTAATATTTAAAAGAAAAAAATATGGGAATTTATTCAATTTCCAGGGAGAAAGCATCTTTAAACAGTTCCTTAACCACGTTGAAATCCTCTGTCTCCAGGCCGGCTATAGTTACATCATCTGCATCCCTAATGTAATATTCGGCATCCACTATCTCACCGGAATCATTCATGTACAGGAAAAGACCATCAGAATAATTTCCTGTCTTCGGTGACTGGAAGAAAACCTCAAACCTGATTAGAACCTCTGATCCCAGAATACCGTTTTCAAGCTCGATCCTCCTGTTTTCATCCTGGAGAGCTTCCCTAAACTGTTTCAACCTTGATTGAAGTTCATCTTTAACTAATACAGACTTATCCTTTTTTGCCATAATAATACACCATTAAATAATTAACCTTCGGGTCTTAATTTCCTATACGTTCCTATAATATGATGTTGCTTTTAAAGATTATCCTAATCCATGTTCACACCGAACTTTATGTAAATTAAATTTTTCCTTCAATAAATAGTTACCGAATGAGTTTCCTCCAATAAAAAGTTGCTGAGTGGGAAACTCTAATAAAACTCCCTGGTAGGGTCCTGGTTTACGTTAATAAAATAAATGATTAGGATTCACCCGACACATAATCTCTACCTCTTTATGGGAAATTCCTAGTTCCATCATGGTATCGATAAACACTTTAAAACCCTGAGTGGGTTGGGGATTGTGTATCTGACCCAGATCCGTGGCCAGTATACATCTACGGGCACCCACCTCCTTAACCGCTGTGGCTATCCTCTGTGGGTCTAAACCATCATGTCCTGGTAGGCAGGCCACATAGCAGTGCTCTAAATAGGCCCTCCGGGACATCTCCTTCTGTTCTTCTACAGTGGCCCCCACCACCCGGGTGAGGGGGTGATTAATGATGATCTTATCCACTCCCCTGCTACCGGCCAGATCTAGAACAGGGAAAATATCCGCAACCTGCAGATGCCCCGTGGCTAGAATTAGATCATCTTCAGCTATCAACGTGATTATATCTTCCAGTTTATCCCAGTTTTCCTTTAAAGTGAAGTCTATCTCGTCCCGGCTGGTGGTGGGAAGCCAGACCACCTTACCATCCATGGAAGCCGTGGTTTTAACTGCTTCCACGTTCAAACCACCCACGCTACTGTTTAAACATACCCCACCGAAGACATCTAAACCAGTTTGTATTCTGGCTATGGCTGCCCTTCCCGATGTGGGTTCTAGGTGGGATTTAATGACGATAGCCCCCATCTTCTCCCGAGAAGCTGCCTCCGCCGCCTCCAGATCATTTAAGAGTCTGGATTTCGCATCCGGGGCAGTGTGAAGGTGGGTATCTATAAACCCTTCAAGGGGATGTTTTCCTGATTTTCCCTCAGGGGGATGTTTTTCTTTTAACCTGTTCATAGAGATTCCCGCCATGGGAGTCCATGGTCACAAATAGGGGACCGAAATCCTTAACTTCCAGTTCCCAGACCGCCTCTGGAACGCCCAAATCTATCCAGTTAACACTTTTAACCTCTACAATGGATTTCACGTACAATGCGGCGCAGCCACCTACTGCAGTAAGAAACACGACACCGTTCCTCTCCAGGGCTTTTTGGGTCTTTTCATCCATACCACCCTTGCCTACCACGGCCTTAACACCCATATCCAAGACAGCCGGCTGGTAAGTGTTCATCCGGGTGCTGGTGGTGGGTCCTATGGCTACTATCTGGTAACTCCCCTTCTCTTCCTGTATGATGGGACCGGCATGAAATATCACCGCCCCTCCAAGGTCTATGGGAGATCCTTCCTCCACCATCCTCTTATGGGCGCTGTCCCGGGCGGTGTAAATGGTACCGGTTAAATATACCGTATCTCCTAGGTTTAATTTTTCTGTATCGGCTCTCTGAAGTGGTGTTTTAAGTTTCACATCCATGCGTACACTCCCTTTCTTTATATTATAATTTATAAAAATATAAAGGATATTATAAGTATAAGGAATATATGAATTGTAACCTTGAACTATACAAAGTGTTTTAAATAAGAAAATGTAAAATAGGAAAACTAAAAATAACTGCTGTTCTTTCTTAGAACATGGCACGTTGCAAATTTTAAAAGGAACTTAGTATACATCCAGTTGGGAAATCCATGTCTGCCGTAGATAATTTAATTAATATGACTAAATATATGGTGACCATACCAGAGACCCACATCTCTGTGTTTATCATGGTCTTTTTAAGCTTTTTTACCGGTATCATCACCGCCGTAATTGAACCGGGAAGTAATTCGTCCATTTTAAATGTGATAATCTATGGTGGATCATCCGGTTTTCTTATCTTTGGTCTGATGTCCATAATGGCCGGTGCCATAAGCACTCCCCTGGTCAATATGGTTGACGGAAGGCGTATGAAAACCAAGCATTCCATGTTCATCTCCCTGCTTTCCATGATCATCGTGGCCTTTATCTATTTCATAGGCAGTTTGGTATCACATTTCTTCATCTACAACTATACCATCGATGCCCTTATCTATGGTTGTGCCATCATATTCGCCTTCAGGACCATCATAATCTGGGCCACCTCCAACATACGCCTCATATACTCGGTGATGGTCGCTGCCACCCAGCCAGCCCTGATACTGAGCATGGTCATGGTCATCGTATTTTTAACCAGCCTGACCACCAACCTGGGTGAGTTCAGTGTAATACCCACCCTCTTAAAGATAGTCATCGCATCGATAATACTGGTTTTAGCCATATACTCTTTTGTAGTGGTTATAGAATCCCCCATGAGAAAAAATCTCGGTGTAGGGGGATTGGAACTATTAAGCTTATTTATAGCCCACATAAGTGAAGGTTCACAGGCCATGGAAGTGATCTTTGAAGATATGGGGGAGACCATAGAAACACTCATTGGGATTCTAAGTTTCAAGGGAAAAGATGGTATAAAAACATTGTTCCTGGTTCCCTGTGTACATCCCGGGCCAGTCGGGGAAATAGGCGGGGGTAACATGCCCACTATACTGGGACAGAGATTCGGAACCTTCACCATGGTCTCCCACGGACCATCCACCCACGACTTCAACCCAGTAGCATCCAAAGAACTGGATAAAATAGAAAGAGTGGTAAAGGATGCCCTTGAGGATATGGAGTACACCGATTATGCCAGCCCATTCTTCATGGTGGAAAATGAGCCCGCCAAGATCGGTGGCCAGTACTTCGGTGATGATCTGGTCCTGCTGGTGACTTTCTCACCCAAGGGAGCCGATGACATAGACTTCGGAGTAGGACTGGCAGTTATGAACGCTGCCAAAGTTTCAGGTGCCAGGAATGTACTGGTGGTGGACTGTCACAACAGTTTCACACCCGATAGCAGAATACTCCCTGGTAACAAGGAAGTCTTCCAGCTCATGGGGGCGGTGGATAAGATAACCAAAAGTGAAGAGCAGGAAACATTCAGGCTAGGCTGTTCCTACGACCCCATGGACGACTTCTCCAAGGAACAGGGCGTGGGCCAAAGCGGAGTTAAAGTAATGATCATCGAGGTGGGCGGTAAACAGAAAACCGCTTACATCCTTTTAGACGCCAACAACATGGCCCTGAACTACCGGGAGAAAATAATCGACGCAGTATTGCCCCTGGGAATTGATGAAGCGGAAGTGATGACCACGGACACCCACTACGTCAACACCCTATCCGGAGGTCACAACCCTATAGGTTCGAAGATGCAGGACGAGATAATCGAGGAAATCAAAAAAGCCACGATAAATGCCATGAAAGATTTAGAACCGGTGAAAGTCGGTGCCAAAGTGGCCAATATCAAGGATATAAAAACCTTCGGCCCCACCCATGCCACGGAACTGGTAACCACCATAAGCTCCATAATCGCAGTGAGTAAGGTGTTTGCACCGTTGATATTCGTACTGGCCTTCATATTTGCCTTTGTATGGATTTTCTATGGGGTGTAAATATTTAAAAGAAGATTTTCTAAAGTTTATAAAAGAAAAAAGTTAAAATAAATTTAAAAAAGAGTGGTTTACCTTAAAAAAAGAGTGGTTTATCCTTACCAGTTTAAAAACAGGGTCCAGGACACTATCCAGATGAACATGAAGGGTACGATACCGCTCCAGAACCATCCCTTAAACCCGCCGACCTCTTCTTTACCGAATAACCTTTCTGATATGTTACCGGTTACGTAGAGGATCACCAGACCCAGTATAACTGCTAGAACTTCATTTTTACCAATACCAGCAATGGCACCGGATGAAATGATAAATGCCAGGTAACCAGCAATTATGGCGGTTACTGCATGTAATGATGTTAACTTAAACTCTATTTCCATACTTCTTTCCTCCGTATCTTATAATTAATTTGATTTACCATATAAATATAAATTGTTTCAAATATGCTGCAATTAAATCTAAATTTTTATATAACTTTCATTCTTTTCTATTATAAAGTGGTCATAACAAAACCACCTATAATCACACTAAAACCATTGATAAAAATAGTACAAACACGCTTAAATATTTATCTAAAATATAAAAAAGGTAAAATCAAAAAAGAGTAACACAGAGCCTCCACCTTAAATTATTTAATTAGAGACTATCCCAAATTTCAAAGAATCGTTCCCTTTTAATTCCCATCTGCTTAATTATATCTCTTAGAGTTCCTTCAGGGATTTTTTACTTGCAGAAACTGGAATAAATCTGTATCCTGCTTTTTCAAAAACAATATGAGAACCACCAGTTCTGGGCTTTGGGAGTCCAACCTTCTGCAGCTAATAATTGCATGACCTTTTTACTGGGTGCTTTGGAAGGTAATTTACGTTTAGACATTTAATTAAATACAGATGTCTATTTCCTGATATTCATAATCTGGAATCTCATCTTCAGGAGTACTAAACTCTAAAAATAGATCCTTAGCCTTTTTAATGACTTCCTCTTCAGTAAATTCCATTCAGAGGGCTTTATACTATCTTTATTTTCAATCAGATATAATTCCAGAGCCTCTTTAACTTCTGTAATGCTTCATTCCGAGTATCACCATGACTAGACACATAAAATAATGGACACTCTGCTATATATTCCCCATCCTCAAAATAAGTGACTACAGGTAATCGGCAATGTCTCACGCAGGAACGATGTTCTGAGACATATGTGACCTTCTCTCTTTCTTTACTAAGCAATGTTTGAGCAAATAACATTCTTAAACCCCTCATGGATAAAAATAAAATTTATATTGTAAACAAAATTATATCTTATATACATTTTATTTACTATATTCCAGAATTCCAATAGAAACTACCCTATCATTTTAATACACCGCAGATTAAAAACAACTACCTGAAAATAAGACAAACTTTAAATTTAAGAATGATATGATGATTCAAATGAAAGCCATGTCAAACGTGGATATCTACGCTATTTCCAGTGAACTTAAGAGATCCCTGAAGGATGCCCGCTTTCAAAAGGCATACCAGCCAGGAAAGGACACCGTTTTGATCCGGTTTCATGTCCCTGGCATCGGCCGTCGGGACGTGGTATTCCAAGCCGGTTTAAGGGTTCACATAACCCAGTATCCCCCGCAGAACCCTAAAGTCCCCCCCAGTTTTCCCATGCTTCTCCGGAAATATCTAAGCGGAGCCACCGTAAGTGAGGTGCGCCAGCACCACTTCGACCGCATCCTGGAAATCGAATTTCAGAAGGAGCACAGATATACACTGATCATAGAACTTTTCTCCAAGGGCAATATAATACTTTTAGATGAAGAAGGCCAGA
>Ga0334883_1002566_pt1 | contig 21958 bp, 19 predicted proteins | sample GraSluR1_MG_6_FD_207230 | JGI IMG/M metagenome (GOLD analysis project Ga0334883, IMG submission 207230) | Sludge microbial communities from methane-producing bioreactor in Wageningen University, Netherlands - Granular Sludge_09_05-R1 | ecosystem: Engineered > Bioreactor > Anaerobic >...
CCGGGGTCTGAACCGGGCCCGGCCGCCGACCGCAAGCTGAGCGAACAGGAAGAGACCTTCCGTCACAAGGCCGCCTCGTTCCTCGAACGAGTGTCTCCCGAACGGATACTCCTCGACGAGAGCGACACCGACGCCGCCCTGCAGGAGTTCGAGACCGGCTACCAGCAGCTCAAGGCGGCTTACCTGACCGCCGGCACGAAGGGCCGCCTGGCTCTCGGCGAGATGGACGCCCGTCTTCGCTACGCAAGCGCCATGCGCCGGGTGTGCGACCAGGCCCTCAAGGCCGAGCGCCTGCTCCGCTCGATGGGCCGGGCCCCTGCTTAGGCGGTAACCAGCGTCTCCGCCCTATCCCACCTCCAGCGGTCCACCGGCCGGGCCGCCCTCGTACCACTCAATCTCGATCTCAAGCGAATGCCGCATTCCCTTGCCAGCCTTCTCCTTCTCGTCGACCTGTATCTCCAGCACGACGTGCTCAGGAACATCAAGTGTGAGCTCTTCGGCGCCCTGACGCAGTGTGACCATCCCCTCTCCCACCCTGTCCGCCAGTTCCCTGATGAGAACTGCCGCTTCGTCCCGCCTCTTGGACTCCTCACTCTTGAACACCGTCGTCTTGTTGCCGCTCACGGTCGTCTCCTTTGCCTCAACATGCAGCATTCCTTCTGTTTTTGCTACCCGCAGGTGCTACCCCACAAACAGTGGCAAAATGTACACAATGACTGCCGCATACAAGGAGACACCGTGAAGTACAGTGAAGGCAGCCTGGGCAGGGTGTTCGTGCTCAGGCTCGAGGACGGAGAGGTCATCAACGACACCGTGGAGGCATTCGCCCGCGGCAAGAAGCTCAACCGGGCTCTCGCCTTCTACCTGGGAGGCTCAGCCGACGGGAGCAAGGTCGTGGTGGGTCCGGACGCCGGGCACCCCGGCGAGATAATCCCTCTCATCCACAGTCTCGCCGGTCCCGCCGAGCTGCTGGCAGTGGGCACCCTCTTCCCCAGCGAGTCCGGAGAACCTGTGCTGCACATGCATGCGGCCGCAGGTAGAGAGGGCGATGCCACGGTTGGCTGCACCCGCGCGGGGGTATCTACCTGGTTGGTGGGCGAGGTGGTACTGCTCGAGATAGCCGGCGGAACCGCCTGCCGTAGCAAGGACCCGGCCTCGGGCTTGGAACTCCTCACGGCCGGGAGCGAGTTCGGCAGCCGGGAATGAGTGCGTATACTGCGGGCAGTTTCTGACTCAGGGAAGGGGCCCATGGTGAAGAACGTAGCGATTTTCATCTATGAAGGCGTGTATCAGCTGGACTTCTCCGGTCCCATGGAGGTCTTCACCGACGCCGGGCTCGCTGAAGAGGCGCCCCTCTTCAACGTCTACACCGTGTCGGAACACAGGGAGACCCTCCGCACGCACACGGGCCTGCAGGTGATACCGGCCTACTCGCTGAACGACTGTCCCCCTCCCGACATCCTCGTGGTGCCGGGCGGTAACTCCAATCTACCCGCCGAGAACAAGGCACTCGCCGACTGGCTCACCGAGACGATACCCACGGTGCCCATCGTGATGTCCGTGTGTACAGGGGCGATCATTCTGGGCAAGCTGGGTCTCCTGACCGGTCTCGAGACCACCACCTGGCACGGCGCTCTCGACGTGCTCCAAGCCATCGAGCCCACCGCCTCGGTGAAGAAGGGTGTCCGCTGGACCGATAACGGCGGCATGCTGAGCACCGCGGGCATCTCCGCCGGCATCGATGGTGCCCTCCATCTGGTGAGCCGTCTCCACGGGCCCGACGTGGCCCGCCGCACCGCCGAGTACATGGACTACGATTACTGGCGAGGAGACTGACTGGGGTCGAGAAGCTGCTCGGCATTCGTATCGACCAACTGCACTCCCCCTGCTGCGGGAACAGCCCGGCTGCTGCAATAGACCCCAAGGGAGGCGCCGGATAGCCGGCCCCGGCGATCCTCCGCACTTCCCGCTGGTTCCAGAGACTCACCTCTGAGAACTCAGTTGTAGTGTGACGAAGACGCGCGTGAACCGCACCGCGAAACGTGGGGTCGCACGGACACGAGTATGAGCCGCTCAGCGACTGGCCTTGACGGAAGCGGTGAGTGGAACGGACCGAAGAGGTTTCAATACGAGTGCGGGGCGGTCAGCGCGGGGTACTCACCCACACTCCGCAACCACTTCGAGATAACCACTTCAGGAAGCGACGTTGCACCACACGCCTGCCATCTGGCGATAGAGGCCCTCCACGCCGCCACAGCCGCGGCGGACTCGCCTCGTGGCTACCCCGGCGATGTGCCGCCGGCCCCAGCTGCGGGGCGCTTGGGGCGACCGCGTGACTCGTCATCGAGTACCTCGTTCAGGCTACCGGAGCGGAACCCCCTCAAGTCGACGGTCACGTATGCATACCCCATGTCACGGAGGTGTGAGTCGACCGCCTCCCTGACCTCGGGCGAGGTGAGTTCTGGAATCCTGCCCACAGGCACCTCGAGGCGGGCTACACGCCCCTCGTGGCGCACTCTCGCTACGTCGAAACCCAAGGAGTGCAGGAAGGACTCGGCGGCGGCCACCATGCGGAGACCCTCCACGGTGATCCGCTCGCCATAGGGGAAGCGAGAGGCCAGACAGGGGGAAGCCGGGCGATTCCAGCTCGACAACCCGCGAGCGCGGGCGGCGGCGCGTATCTCGGCCTTGGTGAGTCCCGCCTCGGCCAGAGGGTGCCGCACACCAGCCTCGGCCGCCGCCCGCATCCCGGGACGATAGTCAGACAGATCATCTGCGTTGGCACCGTCGACCACGGCGGCACACCGCTCGAGCGCCAGCGTTGAGAGAGAGGCGCACATGGCCCGGCGACACAGGTAACACCGCTGGGGCGTGTTGGCGCTGAAGCCTTCAATGCCGAGTTCGTTCACGCGCACCACTTCGTGCTGCACGCCAAGCGCAGCGGCAAGCGTAGCCGCAGCCTCGAGATCCTGCTCCACATCGACCACCCCGGCGATGGTGGCAGCGACCACTGCGTCCGCCCCGAGCTCGTCCACGGCCAGCGCCAGAAGCAGGCTCGAATCCACCCCGCCGCTCAGCGCCACCACCACTCGGCCCAGAGTGGCGAGGCATCCTCGGGCCTCCGCAATCTTGGCCTCCGCAATCTTGGCCTCCGCTGTCTTGGCCTCCGCCACCTCGCTCACGTGCTCTCGCCTCTCACGCGCCCTCGCTCATCGCCCCACCGACCCCTCACATTCCCACATACTTGGCCACCAGGCCCCGCGCCACGGTGGGCTCACTCGTGCCGCGTACGATGACCCGGCCGTCGTAGAAGATCACGATCTCATGCCCGCCAATGTCAACCTTCACCATGCCGGCGTCCCCCGCCACATCACCATGGTGCGCCAGACGCCTGCGCAGGTCTTCGAGATCGAGAGAGTGGTCCAAGGGGAGATAGAGCTGAACCGCGTTCTGTCCGCACAAGGCTCGCGCCGAACTCCCAGCCGAACCTTCGAGGTACTGATACTCGCCGGAGCAGGCGGGACAGTCGTCCCAGCCGGCCTCGTCGAGTTCCACCGACGTGAAATGCTGCTCCCACACGTCGAGGAAGGTCAGGCGGGCATCGGTCACGCTCTCGCCCACCAGAATCCGCAAGGCGGCGGCGCTCTGCAGCGCCGCCACGCTGAGAGGAGCAGGCGAGATGACACCCACCGTGTCACAGGTGAGGGAACCGAACGAAACAGAGGAGCCCATGAGGCAACGGAAACAGGGGCGCCTGTCCGGCCTGAACACCGCGGTCATGCCCACCGAGCTCACCGTGCCCCCATACACCCAGGGAATACCGTGCTTGAGGGCCACATCATTCAAGAGAAGGCGGGTCTCGAGATTGTCCAGCCCGTCGAGGATGACCTGTGCGCCCCTCATGAGCTCTTCGGCGTTGAGGGGATTCACATCGGCAACAACGCCCTCCACCTCAACCTCAGGGTTGGCTTCACGGAGTCTGCGCTCGGCAACGACCGCCTTGGGCATACCCCGCTTCACATCTTCCTCGGTGAACAGGAGTTGGCGGTGAAGATTGTGCAACTCGGGGAAATCCCGATCGATCACGCGCACCCTGCCCACCCCGGCGCGCACCACCACCGAGGCGAGTACGCTACCCAAGGCTCCACACCCCACCACCACCACGGAACTCTCCGACAGCCTCCTCTGGCCCTCTTCGCCGATGGGAGCGTACAGACGTTGGCGGGAGTAGCGGTCGAAGGGAGAGTCGCTCATGATGACCTCCATGCCGGATTGAGCGAGCGGAGTTCGGCTACGACCCGAATGAGCGACTCCGCCACCCTATCTACTTCCTCGGCCCTGGTGCTTCGGCCGAGACTCATCCGAAGCGCGCCGCGCGCAAGCTCAGCCGGCACGCCCATGGCCCGGAGCACGTGTGACTCCTCCGTGCTCCCTGCGGCGCAGGCGGAGCCCGAAGAGCAGGCGATTCCCAACCGATCGAGACGGAGCACGCAGGATTCACCCTCCACCCCCGGAATACACACACTCAGAATACCGGGCATGCGCACCACAGGATGACCATTGCGCACTATTCCTCGTATGCCCCCCACAAGCTGCGTCCAGAGGCGCTCCACCAACTCCTTCTCCCTCAAGGACGCCTGCTCCATCTCCTGCTCGGCCAGCCCACATGCCGCTCCCATCCCCACGATGGCGGCCACGTTCAGTGTACCCGCCCGGCGCCCCGATCCCTGCGAACCCCCCTGCACGAAAGACGGCACCCGCAACCCTCGACGCACGTACAGGGCGCCCACCCCTTTCGGGCCGTAGAATTTGTGCGCAGACAGGCTGAGGAGGTCGACTCCCAGCTGCTTCACATCGACCGGTATCTTGCCCACCGCCTGCACGGCGTCGGTGTGCATGAGCGCTCCCGCCTCTCGCGCCCACGCGCTCACCCGCGCGACGGGCTGTAGCGATCCGGTTTCGTTCCCGGCCAGCATGACGCTCACCGCAGCGGCAGCGTCGTCGATGGCCTCCTGTGCCGAATCGAGCCGAAGCACACCGCGCTCATCAACCGGCAGAATCGCCGCCTCGACTCCGAAGCGTTCTTCGAGAAAACGAGCGGTATTCAGCACCGCATGGTGCTCCACCGCCGACACGACGAGGCGCGTGCGTGGAGGTTGAGCCTCCCGCCCCACCCACATGCCGGCCGTGAGCGCCCAATTGTCACCTTCGGTGCCTCCCGACGTGAATACTATCTCTGAAGGATCGGCCCGAAGCAGAGCCGCCACCTGCTCGCGTGCAGCCGCCACCGCCTTCGCGGCCCGGGCGCCATAGGAATGGATGCTCGAAGGGTTGCCGAACTCCTCGGTGAGAAAGGGCAGCATGGCCTCCAGCACCGGTTCGGCCATGGGGGTGGTAGCCGCGTGATCCAGGTAGATGGCTCTCGCTTCGCGCTGCTTCATGGAAGGGCTCCGGTCGAGTGTGCTGCTCACCAAGCCGCCCGGGCCGTCACACGCCCGCGAAGAGTTCGGTGGACAGATACCTCTCACCCGCGTCGGGCAGGATGACCACCATGGTCTTGCCCTCGAACTCAGGCAAGGCCGCCAATCTCACGGCGACCGCAGCCGCCGCCCCGCAGGAGATGCCACACAGAATACCCTCCTCACGCGCGAGCCGGGTGGCCATCTCCACCGACTCCTCGATGCCCACCTGCTCCACCCGGTCGACCAGGCTGACATCGAGCGTGTCGGGAATGAAACCGGCTCCAATGCCCTGGATGCGATGGGGACCGGGCCGCAACGGTTCCCCCGCCAGGGTCTGGGTGATGACCGGGCTGGAGTCGGGCTCCACCGCCACCGAATAGAGGGGTCGGCGCTGCACCACCTCCACGTAGCGGGAGATGCCGGTGAGCGTGCCCCCGGTTCCCACTCCGGCCACCAGCACGTCGAAACGGCCCCCGGTGTCGTGCCAGATCTCCGGACCGGTGGTCTGCTCGTGAATGGCGGGATTGGCCGGGTTGGAGAACTGCATGGGCATGAAGCGGCGTTCCGGGTCTTCTGCCACCAACTCCTCCGCCGCCCGAATGGCACCGGCCATGCCCTCCGCACCCGGGGTGAGCACCAGATTCGCACCGAACATCGACAGGACTTTCCGACGCTCAACACTCATGGTGTCGGGCATGGTGAGGGTGAGCCGGTAGCCTCTCGCGGCGCAGACGTACGCGAGGGCGATGCCGGTGTTGCCGGAGGTGGGCTCCACCACCTCCGCATCCGGACCGAGCATGCCCCTCTTCTCCGCGTCCCAGATCATGGACGCCCCGATGCGGCACTTGACCGAGTAGGCGGGGTTCCTCCCCTCGATCTTGGCCAAGACCTCGGCTCCGCCCCCGTCCACCACCCGGTTGAGCCGCACCAAGGGGGTCCGGCCGATGGAGAGCGAGTTGTCGCCGAACACCGTTCCTGTCATGACGTGTGGCCTCCCGGGTCAGATGGAGTAGCTGGGCACCGCCGTCTCCATGCGCTCACGATGCTCCTCAACGAGATCCTCAAAGGTAGTGGAATCGTACACCTCCATCATCGCCTCGTGTGCCTGCCGCCACATGGGCATGAAGACACACTCCTCACGCAGGGAGCACTCCGGAGGGGACGACTCCTCCATGCAGGACACCGGCAGGAGCGGCCCCTCGACGAAGCGGAGCACCTCACCCACGGCTATCGCGGCAGGCGGGCGGGCCAGGCGATAGCCGCCCGCCCGCCCCCTCACCGACTCGACGAACCCTCCCCGCTTCAACTGGTTGAGGATGGCCTCCAGGAAGCGGGCCGGGATATCCTGCCGTTCGGCCACCGTAGCCGCCTTGACCGGGCCGCCGCCGTAGTGGCGGGCTAGCTCGAAGACGGCCCGGAATGCGTAGAGACATCTCTGGGAAAGGGGCATGGTGCTATTTCCTCTCTCTGCCGGAACCCTGGAGATAATGACACAGACAGGTCACTCCTGGGAGGCCGCCAAGGCCTGATCGACGTCGGCGACGATGTCCTCGATGGCTTCTATGCCCACGGTGAGACGGATGAAGTCGGGGGTGACCCCGGTCTCCCGCTGCTCCTCGGGGCTGAGTTGCTGGTGGGTGGTCGTGGCCGGGTGAATCACCAGAGACTTGGCATCGCCGATGTTGGCCAGATGGGAGAGCAGGCTCGCGGCATCGATGAACTTGACGGCCGCCTCACTCCCACCCTTGATGCCGAAGCCGACGATGGCCCCCGACCCGTTGTGCAGATACCTGCGCCCCAGTTCGTACGTGGGGTGGGCGGGAAGCCCAGGATAGTTCACCCACTCGACCGCAGGATGTCGGGCGAGATGCTCGGCCAGGCGCAGGGCGTTGTCGCTGTGTCGCTGCATCCGCAGGCCCACGGTCTCCACTCCCTGCAGGATGAGAAAGGCATTGAAGGGGCTGAGCGCCGGGCCCATGTCGCGCAAGAGCTGCACGCGCGCCTTGAGGATGTAGGCGAGAGGGCCGAACGCCTCGGCGAAGACGAGACCGTGGTAGCTGGGGTCGGGTTCGGTGAACTCGGGGAACCTCCCGCTCGTCCAGTCGAAGCGGCCCGAATCGACGATGATCCCGCCGACGGATGTACCGTGCCCGCCGAGGAACTTCGTGAGGGAATGCACCACGATGTCGGCGCCGAAATCGAGTGGCCGGCACAGGTAGGGGGTGGCCGCGGTGTTGTCGATCACGAGTGGCACGCCGGCCTCGTGCGCCACCGCGGCCACCGCCTCGATGTCCAGCACGTCATTCTTGGGATTGCCCAGGGTCTCCGCGAAGATGAGCTTCGTCTCGGGCTTGATGACCCTTCTGAAGCCTTCGATGTCCGCCGGGTCGACGAATGACGCACTGATGCCGAACTTGGGCAACGTGTAGTGGAAGAGGTTGTAGGTGCCGCCGTACAGGCTGGCGGACGACACGATGTGATCACCCGCGCGGGCGATGTTCAGCACGGCAAGTGTCTCCGCCGCCTGCCCGGAGGCCACGGCAAGTGCCCCCGCGCCCCCCTCCAGCGCCGCGATACGCTCCTCCAGCACCGCGGTGGTGGGGTTCATGATGCGGGTGTAGATGTTGCCGAACTCCTGCAGACCGAAGAGGTTCGCGGCGTGCTGCGAGCTCTCGAACACGTAGGAGGTGGTCTGGTAGATGGGAACGGCCCGTGCCCCGGTTCCCGGGCAGGGTGCCTGCCCGGCGTGCAGGGAGAGAGTATCGAAGGCGAGAGGTGCGCTTTGGTCGGTCATTCTCGGGCAGACTCCTGGATTCGGGGGATGGCGGTCAAAGACGAGTGGTCGGCGGGCTAGATAGACGGGATGGCGCCGGCGTCGTAGTCGAAGAGGCCGGTGGAGAGGTAGCGCTCGCCGGTGTCGGGAAGCATCACCACGATGAGCTTACCCTCACTCTCCGGCCGGGCGGCCACTTCGAGGGCGGCCCAGAGGGCGGCGCCGCAGGAGATACCGGCGAACACACCTTCCTTCTCGGCCAGCGCCCTCGCCGTGGCTATCGCATCCGGCGTCTCCACCTTGATGATCTCATCGATGAGACCGGTGTTGAGAATGGCGGGAACGAAGCCCGCTCCTATACCCTGGATCTTGTGCGGCCCCGGTTGTCCGCCGGAGAGGACCGGCGAGTCGGCCGGCTCCACGGCCACGAGACGTACCTCAGGCTTGCGCTCGCGAAGTACCTCCCCCACACCAGTGATGGTGCCCCCGGTCCCCACGCCGGCCACGAAGATGTCTACCTCACCCTCGGTGTCACGCCATATCTCCTCCGCGGTGGTGCGACGGTGGACGGCGGGATTGGCGGCGTTCTCGAACTGCTGGAGCAGCAGATAGCGGCTGTCGCTCTCAGCCAGCTGTGTGGCCCGGGCCACCGCGCCCTTCATGCCCTCCTTGGCCGGCGTGAGCAGGAGCTTCGCCCCCAGGGCCACGAGAAGCCGGCGCCGCTCCTCCGACATACTCTCGGGCATGGTGAGCACGAGCTGATACCCACGCGCAGCGCTCACGAAAGCGAGGGCGATGCCGGTGTTGCCCGAGGTGGGCTCGATGAGGATGGTGTCTTCGCCGATGGCCCCCGCCTCTTCCGCAGCCTGCACCATGGAGAGGCCGATGCGGTCCTTCACGCTCGAGAGAGGATTGAACGATTCGAGCTTGGCAACGACACGGCCGGGCAGCCCTTCGGCGAGGTGGTTGATCCGCACCATCGGGGTGGACCCGACCAGTTCGGTGATGTCTCTGGCTACGCCCATGAGCGATCTCCTTTGTAAAAGACTATTGAATCAGTCGACTTACTGTACAATAAAGCGTATCTTGTGTCAACTCCATCCCTACTGAAGCAGTTGAGATTATGTAGCACATGAACCCCCTCCAACTCCTGTCAACCGACGAGGGGATGGTCATGAAACGGCACATCATAGAGAGAGCGATCACTCATCTCATGGAACCGAACCTACGGTTCTCGTGACCGTCGTGGAGGGAAGGGGTTCTGCTGCGGCCTTCACCGAAACGCACACGCTCATAGCGGACGAGTGAACGATGGGCACTGTAGGGGGCGGATGCGTGGAGGCCGAGGTTGTCGTCTTGGGCCGTCGAGCCCTCGACCGCGGAAAGGCCGCCCGACGCGTATGCATCTCAACGCAGCCATGAGTGCCGAAAGCGGCCTCATCTGCGGCGGCGTGGTCGACATACTGATTGAACCCCTCACTACAGCTCACCTCGCCACCTGCGTCAGTTGTACGGCGCACAGGAAGCACAGACTCCGGGAGTCGTGGCTACTCTCCTCACCCGGGTGAAGAAGGCGCATGGGGAGCAAGGGAAAGAGGCGAGGAAGGGGGTACATGACATGCTGCCGCATGGTTTCAGACCCCGGCTCGGCGCAGGAGATCGGGAGCCGGGCCGAGCCTGTGACCCCAGGAAGATGGCCCAGAGCATTGCCGCCGAGCTGGCGGCCGAACGCAACCGTCTCTTCCATCCACGCCGTCGGCGTCCCCGAACGCCGCCGTATGACAGTGACGTCTCGCAGCCGGCTAGAGACCCAGTATGGCTCGAGCCACGAGGAAGTACACCACCAAACCGCTGGCATCGACGAGAGTGGTGATAAGCGGGGCACTCACTATAGCCGGGTCGATGCCCACCCGACGCGCCAGCATGGGCAGCAGGGCTCCTGCGCTGGCGGCGAAGAAACACATCACCAACATAGTGATGGCCACCACAAACGCGATCTCCCGGTCCACGAATACAGTGACGGGCAAGAGGGCGAGCAGTCCCAGCATGCCCCCCAGAATCAGGCCCACCCGAGCCTCGCGGAATACGACCTTGGGGAGGTCCCTGAACCGGATCTCATCGAGCGCCATGGCTCGGACCACCGTGGTGGCCGACTGGGCCCCGGTATTGCCACCCGTACCGATGATCAGCGGAATGAAGAGTGCCAGCGTGACCACTCTTTCGAGTGTGCCCTGAAACACGTGCAGGACGTTCACTGTGAGAGTGGCGGCCAAGACCAAGGCGAGAAGCCATATCACCCGCGTGCGGGCCATGCGGAACACCGAAGAGCTGAGATAGGGACGGCCCAGAGGTTCGGCGCCACCGCTACGAGCAAGGTCCTCGGACGTCTCTTCCTCGAGGACTTCCATGGCGTCGTCGACGGTGATGAGACCAACGAGCCGGAACTCGCTGTCGACCACGGGGATGGCCAACAGGTTGGCCTCCTGGATGAGGCGGGCTGCCTCCTCCTGGTCGTCGTGGGCATCCACGGCCACGATCTGGGTCTCCATGAGGTCGCCCACAAGTTCTTCCGGGGTGGCGAGCACGAGGCGGCGCAAGGAGGTGATGCCCACCAGCCGGCGGTGGTTGTCGGTGACCGGCAGCGTGTAGATGGTCTCGGCTCCCACCCCCAAGGAGCGAACCTTGTGCAGGGCTTCAGCAACCGTCATGCCTGCCCGCAGGCTCACGTACTCGGGCGTCATGATGTGGCCGGCTGACCTCTCCGGGTAGCCGAGGAGATTGGCGGTAATGGCGCGCTCAGCCGGGCTCAAGCCGGCCATGAGGCGCTTGGCCACCATGGCGGGGACCTCGTCGAGAAGGCGGGCGCGGTCGTCCGGGTCCATCTCCTCCACCAGATGGCGGACGGCCTCGTCCTTCAAGGCGTCGATCAGCTCGGTCTGAAGGGGAGGGTCGAACTCCTCGAACACGATGACGGCCTTGTCTTTGGCCAGCAGGCGAAAGGGGATCGCCCTTCGCTCCGGCTCCAAGCGGGCCAGCTGATCGGCGATCTCGTTCTCGGGTGTCTCATCCAGCCAGCGCCGGATGGCTACCGGATGCTCTTCTTTGAGGAGATCTTCGAGTTCGGCCATGACGCATTGTAGTCTAGCCGATTGGCTCGGCCGGCGCGACGCCTGGGAAAGTCCTTCTCTTTGAACCTTCCGAGAGCGCGGCCCGCGTCAGTTGTGAACCCCAGCCCAGCGCGGCCGGCACCCGCCGCCCTCAACGCCGCCCGAACACCCCCACGTAGGGCGGGTAGAGCTTGAGGAGATTGGCCACGTACCGCGGCCTGTGAGGGAAATACGACTCCTCCCGGAGGGTGAAGCCAACCGACTCGAAGAGCCGGCGCACCTCAGCACCGGAACGCCGGAAGATGTGAGTGCGGTCCTTCGCGTACGTAGCCTCGTAGACAATTCGATTGACGCGATTGTTGATGGTAGGGAGATGCACGACACAGATGCCGGCCCTGGCAATCCGCTCCCGCATGCACGCAAGAGCCCGCGCCGGTCCTCGGAGATGCTCGAGCACGTTGACCATGAGCACCACGCTGAAGTCGAGGTTGAATGCCAGACCTTCCTCGGCACTCGCGCGGCGCACCTCGCGTACCCCAGGCCGCCGGCCGGCTATCTCGACCGCGTGCTCGGAGATGTCACTGCCGTAGACGTCATAGCTGGCGGAGAACCGCTCAAGCAGATAGCCATGGCCGCACCCCACATCGATGAGAGCCGGCCGGCCGCTGTGCCGGCGGAAAGGAGCATGCTTCGCCACCATGCGCACCAACATGCGATCACGCAGCACGTCGGCGGTTCTTTGGCGGCGCCCCCGTCCGTACACCAGGTCGAAGTAGTCTGAGTCGTCTTCTTCGATCCCAGCAGGCTCCTCTGCCTCCCTCCCGCCGTCTGCAACCATGTACTGCCCTCCTGTTCTCGTCTGGGACCCTCGACGTATGGCACTTCCGCCTCACCAGGGCGAAGTGTCCGTTCTCTTGCCACTACCCCGGCTGCCCGGCCTCCAGCTCATCGATGGTGCGGGGCCAATCCCCCTTCAGCAACCGGGAACGGGCCCTGTCGGCCAACAGGCGTCCCTCCGTCTGGCAGCGAGGGCAGTAGTTGCACTCGTTCTCCGCGTAACGAATGCGCTGCACCGTCGTGCCGCACTCGGGGCAGGGCAGCCCGTAGCGTCCGTGTACGGCCATCCCCTCCCTGAAGGCCGTGACCTTCTCCGGGAACTCTCCCCCGGCTTCGCGACGCAGGCGTTCCGTCCATTCATGGAGAACCTCGCGGGTGGCGCGTTCGAGTCTCACGACCGCATCCTCCCCGAGCGTCTGGGTGGTCAGGAAAGGTGAGAGCCGCGCCCGGTGCAGGATCTCGTCGGAATAGGCGTTGCCGATGCCGGAGAATATGCGCGGGTCGGTGAGGGCGCGCTTGAGGGTGCGGTTTTCGCGGGCGAGCCTCTCTTTGAAGTCCGGCGCGCCCGCTTCCGCTATCTCCAGACCACCTGCATCAAGCAGCCGGAGCGCCTCCCGATCCCTCATCACGTGAAGTGAGGCCCTCCGCTTCTTGCCCGCCTCACTCACCAGCGCCCGGCCCACGTCGAAGTCGAGGGCGGCCAAGGTGCCCCGCGGCATCGACCTGCCGTCCTTCAGAAGCCAGTGAAGACGGCCGGCCACCATGAGATGCAGGGCAAGGAAGAGATCGCCCTCGAACACGAACACCAGCCGCTTGCCCAGCCGCTCGACATCCAGGAGCGCCCGGCCCACCGCCATATCCGGACGTGGTTCCACCGTGCGCACCAGAAACGGGTGCAGGATCTGCAGGCAGGAGAGGGGGTGCCCCGCCGCGCGCGCCACGAGGGCCTCGCGGTACACCTCGAGATCGGGCAACTCAGGCAGCGTGCCACCTCCTCATTGCTTCTGTGAAGCGCCCCGCGAGAGCGCACGAGTGCCGGACGACGACCGCCTTGCGCTTCATGATTATACGATGAGTGGTGACGCCTGCGCGCCCCACAAAGACCGGTGGGTCGTTGCGGAAGCACGCCGCGCCCGGTACCCTGACTTCGTCCACCTTCGCCGCCTCGGCGAGAGGGGCCTCTTGGGGAGGGGCTTCCAGCGAGGAGATTCGTGAACGCACAAGACGATCATGTCCCGGAGTACGTGTTGACCGACGTGGAGGGCACCCTCACCGCAGGAGCCATGTGGCGAGCCATCGGACGCCGGCTCTCTGCGGGAGACACACGAGGTCCCTACCGGCGCTTCATGCTTCTTTCGCTACCGGGAGTACTCGCGGCCCGCCTGCGCGTCATCGACTCCCAGACCTACAAGAACCATTGGCTCGAGAAGCAGGCCTCCTTGCTGACCGGGTCCACAACCGCCGACATCGAGGAGCTCGCGGAATGGGTGGTGGACCATGAACTGCAGCCGCAACTCCGCCCCGCTGTGCTCGAAGAGCTCGCCGAGCACAGCGCTGGAGGCAGACGAGTAGTGCTCGCCTCGGGCATGTACGAGCAGGTGCTCACTGCGCTGGCCCGCCGCCTGCCTTTCTCTCCGGTCGACATCCTGGGGACTCCTCTGCAGTCCGAAGGTGGCCGGTTCACCGGCAGTTTCGCCGCACCTGTGTGTGTGGCCGCGGAGAAGGCACGAAGGTCGCGTGCGCACGTGGGCGACGGGATCATACGTGCCGCCTACGGCGACACCGACTCCGACACTCTCATGCTCGAGTTGAGCATCAGGCCTGTAGCCGTACACCCCGACCGACGCTTGGCCCGCATCGCCACAGCCAGAGGGTGGCGCATCATCTCCTGAACGGACGGACCACAGAACGGATGCACTACGGGCCGGTCACATCCATGTCTCTCAGATCGACGAACCGGTAGCCGCGGGTCTTGAGTTCCTCAATCATGCCCGGCAGGGCTTCGACCGTCTTGGATCCGCCGATATGCATGAGCACGATGGCTCCGGGCTTCACCTTCTCTGCCACCACCCCTTGGATCTGGGCCACCGTGCGATCCTCTCGCCAGTCTATGGTGTCGATGGTCCAGTAGACGCTCAGATAGCCCTCCGCGGCGAGCAGTCGCAGCACATGGGCGTTCCGGGCTCCGTAGGGGGGCCTGAACAGCGGACGTGGATCATCCGCACCTGCGTCCTCGAAGAGCCGCTCGGTCCGGCGAAGCTCCTCCCGTATCCTGTCGTCACTGACGGTGGTGAAGTCGGGATGGGAGTAGGAGTGAGAGCCGAGAGGATGGCCATCGTCCAGTATGAGGCGCACGGACTCGGGGAAGCTCTCGACGAATTCCCCGGTGAGAAAGAAGGTGGCAGGGACCGCTTCTTCGCGCAGGATGCGGAGAATGGCCGGGAGAGATTGTTCCTCGTAGGCACCGTCGAAGGTGAGTGCGACCACCTTCTCGCTGGTGGACAGGGCCACAATCTCGCGGCCCACCTCGGGGAGGATGAGCGAAGGCAGTGTGGTCGTAGCCGCAGTGGCGATGGTCGTGAGAGGCGCCTCAGCAGTCGTCGTGGTGCTGACCGGGAGCGTGGGCGGAGACGTGGGCGAGGCCGAAGTGACTGTGCCTGAGCCGCAACCCCCTGCCATGAGCAGCCCGAGCACGAGAAGCGCGGCATAGACGGTCGCTCGGCTCCTCCGCCATTTCGCTGGGTTTCTCCTTCTCCGCATACCTCTCCGCATAACTTCTTGGACCTCCCCGGCTCACTTCACCATTGGGCGGCATCACCGTGCCGGGCATCGAGCCACGCCGCTATGCGCTCCGTCTCGGGCAATGACTCGAGAAAGAGACGGGCAACGTCGGCGTGATGCATCCACGGCACCTCCATGGTCACGGCAGGCTCGGGACGACGCCCATCGTTCACAGCGCGGGCGAAACGAACGGCCACTTCCGCGGGGACATGCGGGTCTCTTCGCCCCTGCACGAGCAGGCACGCCGGTCGCCGGCCGCCCCTCACGAATTCGAGGGGACTCGCCGAACGAGGATCGACGCCCGGGCCGAGCAGATCATGGAGCATGGTGCCCGGACGAGGCACTCCGTACACGGAGAGATCCAGAGGGGCGGCGAGAGAGAGGAGGCCGCTCGGCCCTGCAGCTCCCTGAGCGGATAGGAAACCCCTGGGGACGTCGGCGAAGGCCACCAGTGCCGCCAGATGGCCGCCGGCGGAAAACCCGCCCACCACCCAACGCTTGACACCACCCTGAGCGGGTGGCGACGTAGCCTGTGCAACGGCAAAGCCTGAGCAGGCATCATGGAGTTGGCGGGGAAAACGAAAGGCCGGCGCCAAGCGATAGCCGGCGACGGCGGTCACGAAACCCCGGGCCGCCATGGCGCGGCCCACGAAGGAGTAGCCGGCCGTGTCGCCGCTCCGCCAGCCCCCGCCGTGCAGAAAGAAGAGCCCCACTTCGCGCACCCGTACCCCCTCAGGGGGAGAGAACAGTAGCAGGTGCTGCCGGGGGTGCTCTCCGTACGCCACCATCTGTGGCTCGCTCGCCGGACCACCGCTCAGTGCGTCGAGAGCCACGCGAGGGTACACCCGCGCCCGTGCAACACTGTCGGCAAGGAAATCGCGAATGAGCGTGCCCTCCATGCCGGTAAGCATAACCTGTTCGGGAGCCCGACGCATCTGCTGACGGGGGAGGCCCGGTGGAGTCGTCTCCACCGGGCCTCCCCCCGCCTTCCGGGAGTGCTCCCGCAGGCTACTCGATCTCTACGGAAGGAGTCGGGTGCCCTTGGGCCTTCTCCTCGGGAGTACCCTCCCGCACAGACAGAACCTCCACCTCGAAGTGCAGCGTCTTGCCGGCGAGCGGATGGTTGCCGTCGAGAGTCACGCTGTCTTCACCGACCGCCGTCACCGTGAGGCGTACCGGCCCCTGCGGGGTCTCACCCACGACCTCCATGCCCTCGGAGAACTCCATATCGGCAGGCAGATCGCTCATGGGCACGTCGAACACGGCCTTGGGCTCGGGCTGGCCATAGGCCTCTTCGGGCTCGACCGTCACCTGGGACGCATAGCCGCCCTCCCGGCCTTCGAGTTCACGCTCGAGTCCGGGGATGATGTTGCCGTATCCGTGAAGATAGGAAAGAGGCTCGCGCCCCTCGGTTGAGTCCAACACAATGCCGTCGTCGTCGGTGAGGCTGTAGCTGAGGCTCACCACGTTGCCACGCGCGGCTTTCATGAGAAGTATCCCTTCTGTTCCGTTACCGGGGTTCTGCCTGCAGCATACATGATTGTCCTCAGCCGGGTTCAAGGGCGGTCCGGTCAATGCCGATACCTCCAGCAGACAACTCAGGAAAGGGTTGGGGGGTGGAGTTGGTCTTCTTCTGGGAACAGCAGCTGGATTTCGTCTTCCTCGTCTACGGGCTTGCGCTGCTGCTGCTCGGCCTGGTCTGCTTCGCCTTGGCACGGGCACGCCGGCAGGCCGTCCTGCCCTGGAGATGGCTGGGACTCTTCGGCCTACTCCTCGGCCTCAACGAATGGCTGGAGATCGTCGCGCTCAGCCTGGATGACCCCGCCTGGTTTCACGGTATACGGCTCGCACTCATCACCTGCTCCTTCCTCTGTCTGGCCGAGTTCTCGCGGCAGGGGCTTTCCCGTACCGGTCTTCGGATGCCGAGTCGCTTCATCTACGTGCCTCTGTTACTCTTGGCCGGGCTGGGAGGGCTCGCGGGGCTTACGGGGCTCGATGCCTCCATCCGCTACTCGCTGGGATTCGTAGCCTCACTCGGTACAGCCTGGGCCATGTGGCGCCGCCGAGAAGCGGAGGAGGGCCAAGCCGCCCTGCCCCTCTCCGTAGCCGCTGTCGCCTTCCTACTGTACGGGCTGCTACTCGGACTGGTGGTGCCCGCCGCCTCCTTCTTCCCCGCGTCGGTCATCAACCAGGACACCTTCCTGACCCTCTTGGCATTTCCGGCGCGCTTGTTGCGTGCCCTCCTCGCCGTGGTGGTGGCCGGCTCGGTCTGGGGCCTCTACCGGAGGGAGTTGCTTGTTGACCCCTACCTCGGATCACAACCGCGTCTGCGACGCGATCTCGCCTTCTTGGCCGCACTTCTCGTCATTCTCCTTCTCGGCCGGGGAATCACCGACCTCGTGGGTTGGCGCACCGACCGGGAGGCCCGTGAGGAGTTGGCCGTGCAGGCGAACATCGGTGCCGCCTCGCTCCACCCCGAGATGATCCTCTCCTTGGCCGGCGACGCCTCCGACCGGGAGAACCCCGCCTGGTTGAGCCTCCTCACGCAACTCAAGCTGCTGAGCGACGCGTCACCGGAGGTACTGTGGGCCTACCTTATAGTCCGGGCCGACGACGGCACCTTGTACTTCTCTGTGGATTCCGACGACGCAGACGATCCCACAAACTCCTCTCCCGGTCTCGTGTACACCGAACCCCCGCCGGAAGTCGAGCGCATGTTCGAAGGGGGAGGGCAGGCGGCCATTGGTCCCTACCAAGACGAGTACGGCACCTTCGTGTCTGCCTTCACACCGGTATATGACCGGTCCGGCGAGCGGATCGTGGCCGTACTTGGCCTGGATGTCTCCGCCGAGGACTGGCAGCAGATGGTCGCCCAGGGGCGCCTTGGGCCCACACTCATCACCTTGCTCATCACCGTCCTTCTGGTCATCTCGTTCGCGGCATATGAGTATCTTCGCTACTCCGGAGCCCGTATCAAGAGTTCCGAGACGAAGCTCCGGGCCATGAGCGATGCCGCCCTCGACGCCATCATCATGGTCGATTCAGACGGTGTCGTCACCTTGTGGAACAAGGCCGCCGAGAGGATCTTTGGCTACACCGAGGAGGAGATGATGGGCAGAGACCTGCACGCCCTTCTCGCCCCGGACGAGTTTCGCGACGCCGCCGACAGAGGGATGGCCGGTTTTCGGGTCACCGGCCAGGGTGCAGCACTGGGACAAACCCTCGAGATGAGAGCGGTGCGCAAGGACGAGAGCGAATTCCCCATCGATCTCTCGGTATCACCGCTCAGACTCGAACAACGCTGGTACGCGGTGGGCATACTCCGCGACATCACCAAGCGCAAGGAGTTCGAAGAGGCGCTGCGGGATGCCCGCGACCGCCTCGAGGCGCTCTTCGCCGCTTCTCCTGTGCCCATCGTGAGCCTCGACCTCGACGAGAGGGTCCGCATGTGGAATCCCGCCGCCGAAGCAGTCTTCGGCTGGACCAAGGAGGAAGTCCTGGGGCACCACATCCCCTGGGTTCCCGAGGACAAAGTGGGCGAGTCGAAGGAACTCCACGAAGCCTGGGTGAAGGGGGTCTCCAACCTGCACGTGGAACTGCAGCGTTGCACAAAGGACGGGCGCCTGCTCGATGTGAGCCTCTCCTCCTCTCCCCTGCGCAACGCACAGGGTGACGTCGTCGGCGAGATGGGTGTCATCCTCGACATCACCGAGCAGAAGAGATCCGAGCGCGCCTTGGCGGCGGCCAGACGTCAACTGCAGGCTACCAATCGGGAACTCGCCCGCTCCGCCGAACAGGCCAACAGACTGGCCTTGGAGGCAGAGAGGGCCAACGCCGCCAAGAGCGAGTTCCTCGCCAACATGAGTCACGAGATACGCACGCCCATGAACGGCGTCATCGGCATGGCCGGCCTCTTGCTCGACACCACGCTCGATGATGAGCAGCGCGACTACGCAGAGACCATCAAGGTAAGCGCCGATTCACTCCTCACCGTCATCAACGACATCTTGGACTTCTCGAAGATAGAGGCCGGGCGCTTGGAGATGGAGCACATACTCTTCGACCTGCGTACTACGCTTGAAGACACCATCGACATCCTGGCCTTGCAGGCGCACGAGAAGGGTCTCGAACTCACCGGCCTTGTGGAGTCCCACGTTCCCGGCCTCCTCGAAGGCGACCCGGGACGCCTCCGCCAAGTGCTCACCAATCTGATCGGCAATGCCATCAAGTTCACCGAACAGGGAGAGGTAGGCCTCAACGTCAGCCTGAGGGAGGAGGACGAGGAGACCGCTACCCTGCTCTTCGAGGTGTCCGACACGGGCATAGGCATTGCCCCTGACGCCGGGGAGAAGCTCTTCCGGCCCTTCAGCCAGGCGGACGGCTCGACCACACGGCGCTACGGAGGCACCGGGCTCGGGCTCACCATCTCCGCCCGCCTGGTGGAGATGATGGGAGGAGACATAGACTTTCAAAGCGAGGTGGGTAAGGGCTCGAGGTTCTACTTCACCGCCCGGTTCACCAAGAGCCACCGGCTGCCCACCGAGGACATCGTGCTCCCCGTCGACATCTCCGCGACCCGAATACTCGTGGCCGACGACAACGCAACCAACCGCAAGGTCTTGGGCGCCATGCTCGAGTCGTGGCACTGCCGGCATGAAGAGGTACCGGACGCCGCCACGGCACTGGACAAGCTGCGCAAGGCCGCCGCAGAAGGCGACTCCTTCCACATTCTCATCACCGACATGCTCATGCCCGGCCTTGACGGCGAAGCCCTCGGCCTCGCCGCCAAGGCAGATTCCACGCTCGCGGGAACCCTCTTGGTTATGATGACCTCCGCGGGCAGGCGCGGTGATGCGGCCCGCATGAAGAGGGCCGGATTCTCCGCCTATCTCACCAAGCCGGTGAAACAGTCCCAGCTCTTCGACTGCTTGGTCACGCTGTTGGGACGCACACTCGATGACGGGGACGAGGCCGGCGGCGAGAACCGTCCCGATCCGCCCCTGGTGACGCGGCACACGCTGGCCGAAGCGGAGAAGGGCCGCGCGCGCGTCCTTCTGGCCGAGGACAACGCCGTGAATCGCAAGGTCGCGCTGACCATTCTCACGAAGCTGGGCTATTCGGCCGACGCTGTGGAGAATGGGGCGGAAGCCCTGCGGGCACTGCAAGAACGCAACTACAGCGTGGTGCTCATGGACGTGCAGATGCCCGAGATGGACGGCTTTGAAGCCACCCGGCTCATACGCGAACCCACCTCGTCCGTGAGGAACCACGGCATCCCCGTCATCGCACTCACCGCCCACGCCATGGAGGGCGACCGCGAGCGCTGCCTGAGCGCCGGCATGGACGACTACCTCACCAAGCCCATCGACCCGACAGAACTTCAGCACGCTCTCGAGCGCTGGACGAAGGGTGGAGCCAGCAGCAAGGAGGGTTCCTCCCGTTCACACCTCGATGTAGCGGCCCACGTCCATCCGGAGGAGAAGGGTGACGGAGGGAAAGCGAACACCTCGACGGACATCTTCGACCCAAACGTGCTTCTCAGCCTACTCGGAGACGAGGAGTTGGCCGCTGAGATCGTGGGCGAATTCTTGGCGGACGGTCCCTCTCGATTGAACACCATTCGCAACACCTTCACCGAGGGCGATGCCTCCGCTCTGCGGGCGACCGCCCACAATCTCAAGGGTTCCTCGGCGAGCGTGGGCGCCGGGCACCTGCACGAGAGCGCCTCCCTCCTCGAACAGGCGGCCCAGTCCAGTCTCAATGCCCACACCGAGGCTCTCGTCTGCGGGGTCGAGCGCGCCTACAGCGAACTGGTCGATGAACTCCGGGTCCGGTACAGCGGCAGTCTCCTCGTGCATGGAGGCGCGGGAGACGAAGACACCGGGGAAGGGGGCATGACATGAAGGTGCTCGCCGCAGACGATGACGCCACTTCCCTGCTTCTCCTCACCCGTGTACTCGCACGATGGGGCTACGAGGCGGTGCCGGCGAGAGACGGCGCCGGCGCCCTCGCCGCCCTTCTGGCCGAGGACGCCCCCTCCCTGGCCATCATCGACTGGATGATGCCGGAACTCGACGGCATCGAGGTCTGCCGCCGTCTCCGAGAGCAGGAACTCGCCCTGCCTCCCTACGTCATCCTTCTTACCGCCCGGGACGGAAAGGAGGACATCGTCACCGGCCTGAACGCGGGCGCCAACGACTACGTGGGGAAGCCCTTCGACGCCGATGAACTCCGCGCCCGTCTCGACGTGGGCCGCCGCTATGTGGAGATGAACCAGAAGCTGCTCGCAGCCCTGGAGGCACTCGAGCGGCAGGCGCTCACCGATTCACTCACCGGCATACTCAACCGTGGAGCCGTCGTCTGCCGCCTGAAGGAGGAGATGGCGCGCGCCGACCGCGAAGGTACACCTCTCAGCGCGGCCATTCTCGACATAGACCACTTCAAGGTGGTCAACGACACCTTCGGACACTTGGCGGGCGATGAGGCCCTGCGCGTCGTGGTCCGCTCCTGCCAGGAGGTGCTGCGCGCCTACGACCTGTTCGGAAGATACGGGGGCGAGGAGTTCCTCCTGGTTCTGCCTTCCACGACTGCAGAGAGCGCCCGCCTCATCTGTGAACGTGTCCGCGCTCAGGTGGAAGCATTGAACATACATTGGCAGAATCACACGTTCCGCGTAACGGTGAGCTTGGGAGTCGCGGCTCTCCATCCGGGGCTCGACGTCGACTCACTGCTCGGACTCGCCGACCACGCTCTCTACCAGGCCAAGGAACGGGGAAGAAACCGGGTTGAGTGCTCCGAAGAAGCCGAAGGCGAGGCGGCCTACCCACAAAGTGGGTAGGCCGCCTCCTCCTCGTTGCTACCCACACAAACGTCAGGCTGCCGGTGCCTCCTCCGCCAGCTCCCGCAGAGCCCTCAACAAACCGCTCACGGTCTCCTTGGCATCGCCCGCCAACATGACGGTGTGCTCGCGTTCGTAGAGGGTGTTGTCCACACCGGAG
>Ga0334883_1002568_pt1 | contig 21938 bp, 22 predicted proteins | sample GraSluR1_MG_6_FD_207230 | JGI IMG/M metagenome (GOLD analysis project Ga0334883, IMG submission 207230) | Sludge microbial communities from methane-producing bioreactor in Wageningen University, Netherlands - Granular Sludge_09_05-R1 | ecosystem: Engineered > Bioreactor > Anaerobic >...
GGACTGAAACTAAAAACAACCAGCCATGACGACGAATATATAAACTAATATACCAATAAAGTTTACGCATAATTTAGTAAAGCAACAGTAATAAGCTGTTAATAACAAAGAAAGCTCCAAAAACGATCGTGGCATAAAAAAATAATTTTTCTACACCCTTGCGTGTATGATAGGTTTCTCCGCCACCGCCACTAAAGATATTACTAGTGCTACCAGAACTAGCTTGCAATAAAACCAGAATGGTCAAAATTATAGAAATAATTGCTTGAGTGATCAAAAAAAAGTTATACATATTAAACCCATTCTACTTTATTTTGTTTGAGCTTGTCCACGAATTTCTCGAATAACAGTAACTGTTACTGTACCAGGAACAATTACTTCTTTAGCCACGCGATCACGAATGTCATTGGCTAAAAGTGTTACATCATCATCTTTACTTTTTTCTGGTAATAAAATTACTCTTAACTCTCGACCAGCCTGCACCGCATAGGCTCTTTTAACCTCATCGTATGAAGTGGCTATTTGTTCTAAAGACTCCATGCGCTTCATGTATTCTTCATGATTTTCATAACGAGCGCCTGGTCTAGCACCAGAAATTGCGTCAGCTATATAAACTGCTACAGACTCAGGACTAGAAAATGCTTGATCCTCATGATGCTCCGCAATACAAGCTATAGCTGCTGGAGAAATATTAAATTTCTTAGCGATTCTAATACCAGCTTGTACGTGATTTTCGTCAGGATCTTCAGAAACCTTACCTATGTCATGAAGCAAACAACCTAATTTGACCGTATTGACATCTAAGCCCAACTCTTGAGCTAGCTTAGTACCTATTTTAGTTTCTTCTATGGTGTGTTTAATTAAATTTTGCCCATAAGAAAACCTGTATTTAAACTTACCCAACATAGCGATCAAGCCATTGGGAATATTATAAACACCAACCTCATGACAAAGTTTTTTACCGGCATCAAAAGTAATACGTTCAACTTCTTCGGTCACCTTATCAACTACTTCTTCAATCCTAGTTGGCTGAATCCGGCCATCTTTAATTAAACGCTCCATGGCTACTCTAGCAATTTCTCTACGAACAGGATCAAATGAAGAAAGTTTAATTTCAGTATTAGAAGTGTCTAAATCGATATCTACTCCAGTTTTACGTTCAAAAGCATGAATATTTCTACCATTTTTTCCTATAATTTTTCCTTTAATGTCTTCTGAGGGAATGCTAACAACTGAAACAGTATATTCAGCTACATAATCAGTAGCTCCATGACGCATAGCGTCAATTAAAATTTCTCTAGCCTTGTCATCTGCATCCAACCTGGCCTGCTCCTCTTTTTCAGCCACTAATTTAGCTAAATCGTGACTTAGTTTTTTCTTTAAACCCTCAATTAAATATTCTTTAGCTTCTTCTTTAGAATAACCAGAAAGTTCTTCTAGTTTCTTTAAAACTTGACTTTTGGATTTATCAATTTCAGCTCTTTGTTTGACTAACTCTTCCTTAAGTTGATCTGCTCTTTTTTCCTTTTGTTCAATTTGATCAAAACGATAATCTAATTTGTCTAACTTGCTTTGTAGGGTTCTTTGTTGTTCAGCTAATTCATGTTCAAGACGACGTGATTCTTTTTCTGCTTTAGAGCGCATCTCCAAAACCTCATCCTTAGCTTCGATAATGATCTCTCTAGCTTTGGAACGAGCATCACGAATAATATTCTCTGCATCAGAGCTAGCTTTAACAAAAGTTTCTTGTTTACCACTTGATCGAGCCTTATTGTGTTTGGGCTTACTAGGTTTTTCTTTACTTTTCTTCGCTTGAGCTTGAACTTTGTTCTTAGCTTGACCTCGATTGTCTTTTCGACTTTGTTTGTTATTCTCATTGTCTGCTGCAAACAGCGTCGACAAATTACTAAAAAATGACATAATTTTCCTTCTTTAAACAAACTCAATCAGTCGGTAGAACTTATGAAAAAGGCTTAAAAAGCCCCAATATTATTATCGAAAAGTATTAAGAAAGATAAATATTCTTTAAGTCTTTCTTCTTGCATAGTTTAATAAGTTAATTTCGATGTCTAAAGTTCTTTAATAATATCTGATCCAAAATTGTAGCTGACCAGTTTGTTTATTTAATAATGTTAGTATTAATGACTAATACAGATATTATATGCCAATAACTAAGCAAAGTCAATTTAGAATAAAATAAAATAATGAGTAAAAATAACTATATATCAATCTTTTTATTAATTACTCTTCTCAAGCTCTTGCCAAATTTTTTTCTCAATTTCTTTCATTAGCGTAGAATTGTTTTTTAATTTATCTTTAGTAGCTTCCCTACCTTGAGCTAAAACTTCACCTTTATATTTGTAAAAGCTACCAGCTTTTTCAATAATATCTTTTTCTACTGCTATATCAACAATGTCTCCGGTTAAACAAATACCACTTTCATCCATATCGAATTCAGCAATTTTGAAAGGAGGAGCAATTTTGTTTTTCTTCACTTTTACTCGATGGCGAGTACCCACTACTTCGTCACCTTCTTGAATATTACCAATTTTGCGAATATCAAGACGCTGTGAAGCATAAAACTTAAGAGCATTGCCGCCAGTTGTTGTTTCTGGACTACCAAACATCACTCCAATTTTCATTCGAATTTGATTAGTAAAGATCATTAGAGTTTTAGTTTTATTCAACGCAGCAGTTAATTTACGCATTGCTTGAGACATTAAGCGTGCTTGAGTGCCCATTTGGTGATCACCCATATCACCATCTATTTCTGATTTTGGTACCAAAGCTGCTACTGAGTCGAGTACTATGATATCCACCCCACCAGAACGAATTAAGGTCTCTGCAATTTCTAAAGCTTGTTCACCATAATCTGGTTGAGAAATAAGCACTTCTTCTAAATTAACTCCAATTTTTTCAGCCCGAACTGGATCTAGTGCGTGTTCAACATCAATAAAAGCTGCTATTCCACCTTGTTTCTGTACTTCAGCTATAGCATGTAGACACAAGGTTGTTTTTCCTGATGCTTCTGGACCATAAATTTCGACAATTCGTCCCTTTGGATAACCCCCAATTCCCAATGCTAAATTAAGCGATAATGAACCTGTAGAAACAGTTGGAACCTTAGGCATATCTTTTAAAGATTCGCCCAATTTCATAATTGAACCCTTACCAAATTCTTTTTCGATTTGCGACATGGCGATTGTTACTGCTTGTGATCTAGCGTTTTTGGTATCATGACCAACTGCTGATGCATCTTTATTTTTAGTTTTCTTTGCCATAAATAATTCTCCTTTTTTTATTGCTGCTTTTACTTATAACACTATCTAAAGTTTCGTGCAAACTACGCTTTTTATAACAATTAGATATTAAGACTAAAAGTTTACATAAAGGCAAACAAGCAGTAAAATCAAGCTAAGAGCGGAGAGTAGTTCAGATGGCTAGAACGTACGCATGGGGTGCGTAAGGTCGCAGGTTCGAGTCCTGTCTCTCCGACAACAATGCAAGTTGAAAAAGCCAACAAAATTTGTCAACAATTAGAAACAATTCAAAAACTTGATTTTACCAAAGAGGATGACTCAAAACTTCATCCTATTAAAAAAATATACAAACAAATTCTCAAAGATATTCTTAAATCACCAGAAGAAAATGTCGCAGAAATTTGTCAATTAATTAAAGACAATAAACTCCTAAATATTAAAAAATTCTATGTTACTGTTTATCGAATGCTAAAATCTGAACAACTTACAAAAGAAGGCGTAGAACAGATTGTTAAAACAATTAAAGAACACTATCAAATCGATTAGTTATCTTAATTTTCTAATTCTTCTAATTGATATTCTTTGTCTAATTGACCGTGTACAGCTGCATAATCTATCTGTAATTTTGGATCTTTGTTGTTAGCTTGATAAAAAACGTCTTTACCCTCTCTATCATTAATCAAATCTACACTGGCTTGATCAATAGCCACCGGATTATCTGCATAGAGAATACCTATATCATCAGCTAAAATTGGACTAGCTTGATTATCACAATCACAATTTTTAGCAATGTTTTTTAAAACATTGATGTAAAAAGTGTTCTTTGGCATTAGTTTAATAGCTGCTACCGCTCCCATTGCTAAAGCCTCATCAAAATTTTTTGATTGAGCTTGGAGTGCGCTCTGAGGACAAACTATCTGACAAATTGAACAACCATAACAAAGATTAAGATTTACTTCGGCCAAATTATTTTGAATGGTGATGGCGTTGGCTGGACAAGCACTAGCACAAACTCCACAACCCACACATAAATCTGGATTTAAAATTGGTTTGCTAAGGCCGTGAATCAAGCTCTTACTTTTAGCTGACAGAGCACCCATCCCTAAATTTTTTATAGCTCCACCAAAACCAGCACATTCGTGACCCTTAATATGAGTTAAAACTAAAACATTTTTGGCTTCGGCTAAAATTTTAGCTACTTCAAACTCTAGATCACCTACTTTTTGTTCTATATATTGATCTTCAATATAGCATTTACTAAACTTGGTGTAACCACGTTTCTTAACAACTTCTTCGTAGCCGGTCTTTGATCCTCTAGGAGAGTTGTAAGCTACTGGCGTGTCAATCAAAATTACTTCAAAGCCCAATTCCTCTAAACCCTCAACTAAGGGTTTTACATCGCTAGCACTAAAGGCATTAGGGTTACCAGGTTCGCCAAAATGTAATTTTATCACTACTGGAAAACCAGGTTCAAATTGTTTAGTTAACAATTTCTTTAAAAAAATTTTGTCCAAATTAATGTTTTTAGAAAATTTGACTTTATTCATATTCCCATCATAACATAGCGCTAAGATGCTAAAAGAAAACAATCAGGCTCCACTTTCCATAAAACTTATTGACGAAAAAGGTCAAGAAACCAGTCTAGAAAAACTTTTAGGAAAAAAAGTTTTAATTTATTTTTACCCAAAAGATAATACTCCGGGCTGTACGATTGAGGCTTGTAATTTTCGCGATGCCAATCAAGAAATTGCCAACAAAAATATTCAAATTATCGGAGTTAGTAAAGATTCTCAAAGCAGTCATCAAAAATTTAAAAAGAAATTTTCTCTAAATTTTCCTTTGTGGTCTGATCCAGATCATAAATTAATGGAAGCTTTTGGTGCCTGGGGCGAAAAAAGGATGATGGGTAAAACATATTTTGGTACCAAACGTTCTACTTTTTTAATTAATGAAAGAGGAAAAATAATTAAAGTTTGGCTAAATGTTAAAGCCAAAAACCATAGTCAAGAAGTGCTAGATTATATTCAACAACTCTAAAAAGGCTGATTACTCAACAAAATCCATCATTTGTTCTTGAATTTCACTTAAGTCTTGAAAAACAACATCTGTTGGAGGAGTAAAAACTGTTTCATCAGCCGACCAAACTCGACAAACAAAATTAGCTGGATCTAGAGGTCCTACATCTTCTTCTGGCAAGACATCTCCCTCCATTTCATCAGTCCATTCTTCGTCAAAAACATCGCCTTCTTGATCTAAATCATCCTCAAACATATCATCCTGATTAGAAAACTTAGTGCCAACTCTTTTCTCTACATCCCAATTATAAGTAAACTCTTCATTGACAATAGTTTTCATGTGATATTCTGGCGTTTTAACATCTATCGCTATACGCTCATTATCAAAATAATAAACATAACTACTCTGCTCGTCTTCAATTTGACAAACATAAGTTCCTTGACGATTAACCATTATGTCTGAAAATAATAAATCACTCTCCTCTTGATTTTGGTCAAAAACATCTGAGCTTTGCTCTTCCTCAACAACTTTCTCCTGACTCATATCTTGATCAACTTGATTTTTTCTAAAAAAAACGGCAATGATCACTGCAATAGATATTAGTAGTATGGCGCTAACCAGAAAAAAGGTTTTATTCTTGGTATCGGGCATGGTTGTGGAGGAATTTTCTTGCATAATTAGAATAATTATAGCACAAACTATAACAGACAAAACTTATTTGAGTATTGATTATTGGCCTCTTTTTTTGGCTTCGTAACTTGTATGTAAAACTTGTTTTTCTATTTTCTGACCCAATTCATCATGCTCTAAATAATCTAAAAATTCTTTAACTAAGGGATTAGCGTGAGCAGTGCGCATTTTTTTGTTTTGATCAATTTGGTAAAGAGCCTTAATTCTTTCAGCAACAATTGCTTCAGTTGAAGTTAGTGGTTGACCTCCACCTCCAATACAGCCTCCAGGGCAAGCCATAAATTCAATATAATCATAGGCTCGCGGATCTTTTTTTAATTCATTAATAACAATTCTGGCGTTTTTAGGCGTACTAACCACCGCTACTTTGAGTTTGATTTCCTGACCATCTGGCAAATCAAGACGCACTAAAGCTTTTTTTAAACCATTCATTCCTCTGACAGAGTCAAACTCTAAGCGGGCTAGGTCCTGACCAGTTAGCATTTTGGCCGCAGTACGTAGTGCTGATTCCATCACCCCACCAGAGGCACCATAAATGGCAGCTGCACCAGAGTGTTCTCCTAAACTATCAGCTTGACTCGGTTCTAGTTGTTTAAGATCAATTTGCTGTTTTTTTAATAAGGCTGCTGTCTCTCTAGTAGTTAAAACCATATCTACCGGCTTGACAGTGATTGACTCACCACTACTATTACTTATCGATAAATCAAATTTGTTTAAATCAGCCTCATATTTTTTAGAAGTGCAAGGCATTATTGACACCACCACAATTTTTTCTGGATTAATTCCTTGCTGACTAGCCCACCAAGTTTTATAGGCTCCACCAGAATGAATCTGAGGCGAACGAGAAGTGGTTAAATGAGGGATTAAATCAGGATAATAAAATTCCACAAACTTTACCCAAGCTGGGCAACAAGAAGTAAACATTGGTAAAACCCCGTCATCTTTAATTCTCTCCACCAACTCTTGAGCCTCAATCATTGTGGTAATATCTGCTCCAAAATTAACATCAAAAATATAGTCAAAACCTAATTGGCGTAGTGCTGTATACATTTGTCCAGTTACGTCACTACCAACTGGTAAACCAAACTCCTCACCAATACTAGCTCTCACTGAAGGTGCCATTTGGGCGATTAAGATTTTATCTTGATCAGCTAAAACCTCTTCAACTCTTTTTAAATGATTTTTTTCTCTAACCGCCGACACTGGACAATGAACAGTGCATTGACCACAATAAATACAATCAATTTTTTGATCTGCTGTTGCAGTTAGCTGGCTTTGTGCTGCTTTTCCCTCAATTTCTAAATAGTTAATGCCAATTTTTGAACAAGTATTTACACATCTATTACAATTAACACACATTTCTGGATCAAATTCTGCCGCCGTCCCCAGATCTTCTACTTTAGTTTCTAATTGACGACGAGGGTACTTGTTACCACTAACACCATATTTCTCCATTAATTTTTTTGCCGGACAGGGTAAATTTTCCTGGCACTTAGGACAATTTTTTTCATGATCGCCAAGCAATAGCTCAAGATTTTCCTGGCGCAGTTCAGTTATTTCCTGATCTTGACTAAAAACCTCTAAACCCTCTCTCACTTTTAAATTGCAAGAAGTTTCAACTCTATCATTAACTTTAACCAAACATAAGCGACAATTAGCCTCTATTGGCAAATCTTCGTGATAACAAAGGTGAGGAATATCTAAACCCTCACGCATGGCTACTTGTAAAACACTTTCGCCTTCTTTGGCTTGATATTCTTGTCCATCAATTTTAATTTTGATCATTTTTTATTTCTTGCCAAACATTTTGATAATAGCTCGTAAGAGGTACTATTAGAGCTTGTCCCAAACCACAAATTGAGGTTTTTTCCATATTATTGGCGATAGTTAAAATTTTCTGCCATAATTCTTCGTCAGCTCGATTATTAAGTAAAGCTTGGTCAACTAATCTTTTAACCTGCCAAGTTCCTTCTCGACAAGGAGTACACTTACCACAACTTTCTCTGGCATAAAAATCAGCCCATTGACGCAAAACTTGTAAGACATCTGTTTCTAAAGGATAAAGAGTAATTGAAGCACAACCAGCCAAAAGTTGCTCATTTAATTGTTTTTTGTGAAAGACATTGCCACTAGCCCCACCACCAACTTGAACAAAAAAAGCTGAGTCGGGATAATTATCAGTGCTTTTTAATGCCTCTGCAACCGACGCATCTCGATCCAGAGCAAAAACTCCTTCATTTTGAGTATTATTAATAGTTACAAAGCGCTTTTTTTCATATTTTCCCTCAGCTACCAAAGCAATCTCATAAAAAGTTTCAACATTTTGCAATAAAACTGGCACCCCATTGATGCCGGTAATTGAAGGCGACGGAGGTTTAAGACGCGGTTGAGTTTTCTTTCCCTCAATACTATTAAGTAGTGAACCAGTTTCTCCTCCTATATAACTGGGTTTTTCTAAAAAAAGGTTAATTAAATAACCATAGTCTAAACATTTTTTAAATAAAGGATCTAACTTTTCTTTTAATTTTTTATAATAATCACGATTAAGATATAAGTATCCTTCTTTAGTTTCTAAAAAATCCATGGCCAGAATCATACCTTGAAAGACTTTTTCCGAGAAATTAAATAAAATATGCCAGTCTTTTTTAACATCTGGCTCTCCCTCACTACCGTTACAAACCACATATTTTTTTTCTGATTGATGTTCTTTCATTCGCTGCCATTTGTCAGCTACTGGAAAACCGGCTCCACCACGACCAATAAGTTTAGCTTCAGCGATTTGATGAAGTAAGTTAAATTTTGACATGTTTTTTGATTGCAATAGCTAAACAACCACCAACTGCTGCCGTCCACAGCTGTGGCCAAGTCATCATATTTATTAAATTATCGGCTATAACTGGCGATAATAAATTAAGCATGATTGTTTTAACAACAATACTCAAAAACACACTTTTCAAAAGAGCTGCTGTTAAAACCGCAATAATACTTGAATTTTTTTCATCTATAAAGGCAAAAGTCTTCAAGTAAATAACATTGGATAAAATAATAAAAGGAACCATGGGCGCCATTGCTAAGGGCAATAAGCCACTACTCAGAGCCACCGTACTGGGTAACATTGCCAAGACAAATGCCTGGCCCTGACCCAAGAAAATAAGGCTTAAAATCAAGCTAGCATTAACAATTGGTCCAACAATAGCTTGTTCACTAACTAATGCTGGTACAAAAAATAAAATACTTATTAAAAATATGTTTAATAAATAACTTTTTCTTTGAACAAGAGCTAAAATTTTTGACATATTTACTCCAAAGGAATTTTTTCACTTAGCCAAAGAGATGCTTTTTCATAAGTTGTAGGCTTAGGTTTTTCTTTGAGTAAAACTTCAGACAAAGCTGCTTCTAAATCTTCTTTACTTGGAGTTTGACCCTCTATTAAAACCAAGCTCAAGCGATTGGGAAAACGACCTAGTTCAATCTGCAAGGTATCGAAACCCTGTTTCTTTTCAAACCAAAAGCGACCCATTTCGTACCAAGCAAAAGCTTCTTTATCAATATAAAAACCGTAATTAGTTAACTTAACGGATATATTATGAGGAGGAATCATTGCTGTTACATAAACTAGAAACACGACTGAAATTACCAAGGCCACAGGCAACACCTGTCCAGCAAAAAATAAAATTAAAGCAATCAAAACTGCAATAATAAAAACAGTACTAAAAAATTGTTTATTTCTCTTTTTGAATGGCCGAGCTGGTGCTTCCCAAGTCACTAAAGTTTCTTCAGGAATTGGCCGATAATATCCAGGAGCAATTTTTGATTTTTCTAATTCTGCTGATTTAGGCAAATTAACCACGTGTTCTGAAGCTTTTTGTTTTACTCGAGCTTTAGTTGAACTAGACTTACTAGGGGCAGATTTGCTTTGTTCGGGCATCAATAAAAAGTATAGCATTTTTTCTGTACAATGGGGAGAGTTAAGCCTTTTTAATAAAATCTTGGTATAATTGGAGGGTTGAAAATAGCTAAAAAAATAATTTAACAATTGGAGGTGTCGCATAGTGGTCAATTGCACTGGTCTTGAAAACCAGAGCTTTACAGCTTCACAGGTTCGAATCCTGTCACCTCCGCCAAGAAACTCAAATACTCCCCACCGTCATTTATATTTATTACATTCTTACTTTTCTAAAACCTAATTAATCATCATACATTTTATCTCACCCAAAATAATATGTTATGCTGATTTAAGTAATTAAAATTGAAATGTAAAATCACCCATACAAATTAGTTATTTTACTTGTATTTATTTATGTTAAAGCTAACCCCATTTATTAAATTTTTCAAAACCCTCGCAACTATATTCCTTGGCTTAATCTTTGTTTTCATTTTCTTTGAAACAATTTTATTTGCTTTCGGTAAATTAGAAAATCAAACCCGCAAAGTACAAAATAATTTTTCCAAAACAGATGAATTTGTCATTTTAGCATTGGGTGAATCAACTACTGTTCCAATATATGACTTTAATATGAAAGATTACTCTTGGCCCGCTATTTTAGAAAAATTATTAAATGAAATTATCTTAGAACAAGAAGTTAAGGTTATTAATGAGGGTATAGAGTCTATTGACTCTAACAAAATACTAAGTGATCTAGAAAGAAATATAGAAAAATATGATCCAGACTTGGTTATCTCGATGATGGGTATTAATGATTTTTTTGGAGAAATAGCTTATGAAGCAGCAGCAGATATTGAAGCCGATAGTCTGCTATCTAAATCAAGAACTTACAAATTAATTAAGTTTTTAATAGTTAATATTAAAGATAATAATCAATCAAAAGTAAAAGAAGAACTAGATTGTGACAGTGAAGAATCATGTCTTTATTTAGCCTCAATTCAAGAACAAAATAATTTCCCTGAAACAAAGCTAACTATCAAATTTTTAGAAGAAGCTCTTAAATATAATCCCAATAATGTAGATACAATGATTCAACTAGGCTATCAATACATGTATTCTTACAATCTAAACAAAGACGATGATACAAATAAAGCAGTAGCGTGGTTTGAAAAAGCATTAGAATACAATCAAACAAATCCTGAAATATATCTTGGTTTAATGAACTCTTTAATCCAATTAGGAAATGCCTACACACATCCTTATAGGGACAATAGTGAAAATAGAGACACTATAATTGACGAAGAACAATTGAATGAAAAAATTAAAACAAATATAAAAAAGATTAAAATAAATATAAAAAAATATGATATAGAAAATGCAGATCTTTTTATACTTTTGGCAAATTATGAAGTATGTACACAAGATACCTGTTGTGAAATGGAACCATTAGGAAACGAAAGTCGAATATCTTATTTAAATAAAGCTTTGGCAGTGAGTCCAGAAAATCCATATGTATTGTTTGAACTCGCTAGATATCACGCTCAATGTGGTAATGTCAATGAAACAGAAAAATTTTATCTTCAAATATTAGAAACTCACACCAATAGCGAAATTTACATTACGACCCTAATTGAATTAGCAAACATTTATTTAGAAACAAATCGAGAAGAATTAGCAAACACAATATTTAAACAAGCAATAGATATGGGTGGTATATATGTCAAAAATTATAAGAAACTTCATAAAACACTTGCTAGCAAAAATATTAAGCTTATTGCGGCTCAATATCCGATGCGAAGTATTGAGCCCTTAGAACTCATATTTAAAAACAATGAAGATGTTCTGTTGGTAAACAACGAACTACTTTTTAAAAATGCAGTAAAAGAAGCTGGTTATGAACAAATCTTTATCGATAGGGCTGCTGGTGATTTTGGTCATTGCTCAGAAAAAGGCAACTTACTTTTGGCAGAAAATATTGCATCAGTTATACTGGAAAATTGGGAAGAAATAAGTGGTGAAAATTAGAAAAAAACTCAGCAATAAATCAAAAAAACCACTCTCTTTAAAAGGAGCTAGCTTTCATAAAAATTATATAAAACATATTGCAAAATTCCTCATCACAGTATTGTTTGGCTTTATTTTTACCCTAATCTTTTTTGAAATAAGTCTGTTTGTTTCTGGGAAATTAGGAAAAATTCTTCAGAAAACACAAAATAATTTTTCCAAAACAGATGAATTTGTTATTCTAGCACTCGGTGAATCAACTACCACTCCAATGTTTAATTTAAAAATGCAAGATTATTCTTGGCCATCTTATCTAGAAAACTTATTAAATGAAGAGGATTTAGGAAAAAAAATTAAGGTAATAAATGAAGGGAAAGAAGGAATTAACTCTTACAAGATATTACGTGATTTAGAAAAAAATATAGACAAATATGATCCAGATCTAGTTATTTCAATAATGGGTATTAATGATTTTTTTGAAGAAATAGCCTACGAAACAGCAGCAGGAATTGTAACTGATAGTTTACTCTCCAAATCGAGAACTTATAAATTAATCAAATTTTTAATATCCAATATTAAAGAAAAAAATGAATTAAAAACCAAAGAAATACTTGATTGTGATAGCGAACAATCATGCATTGATTTAGTGATCCAACAAAAATCAGACAACTATTCTGAAACAAAATTAGCTATTAAATTTTTAGAAAAGGCTTTAAAGTACAATTCTGATAATGCATTAACCCTAACTGATCTTGGTTATCGATATATGTTTGTTTATACAGAAGACACATATCGAAGAGAACAAGAGGAAAAAACAATAAAACAAGCAATTGAATATTTTAAAAAAGCAATAGAAAAAGATCCAACAAATCCTATTGCTAATGCTGGTTTAATAAAAAGCTTAGAGATAAGCGTGGACTCGACAAGTGAAATTATCCTTGTAAATACTAAGTGGGTTAAAGAAAATATCAAGAAATATAAAATAAAAAATGCAGATCTATTTTTGGCTCTGGCAAATTGTCCAAAATGTCATAAAGAAGAAATAACTGTATTCTCTAAAGATAAAAATCGAATCTTTTATTTAAATAAAGCTCTAGAAACTGATCCACAGAATCCATATGTATTGTTCGAGCTTGCCAGATACTATACTCAAAATGAAAATTTTGAAGAAGCAATAAAATTTTATCTTAGGGTTTTGGAAGCAGATATGAGAAATCAAATACATACCAGTTCTTTAATTGAATTGGCTACTGCTTATCTAGAAACAAACCAAAAAGAACTGGCAAATGAAATCTTAAAACAGGCTATGGATGTTGGAGGTATGTACGCAAAAAATTATCAACAACTTTATAAAATATTAAAATCTAAAGACATTAAATTGATTGCAGCTCAATATCCAATGCGCAGCAGTGAATCACTAGAATTAATCTTTAAAGATAAAAACGATGTTTTGCTGGTTGATAACGAGCTTATTTTTAAAAACGCAGTAAAAGAAAAAGGTTATGATCAAATTTTTGTTGATAGATTTGCCGGTGATTTTGGACATTGCTCAGAAGAAGGTAATTTACTTTTGGCTAAAAATATTTCATCAGTTATATTAGACAATTGGAAAGAAATTAGTGGTGAAAATTAAAAATCTATTTGACAACTTTTTCCCAACTAAATTCTCCCCTTCCAAAATGACCATACCTTGCTGTTCTAGCAAAAACTGGCTGACGAAGATCTAATTTCTCTATTATATTTTTAACTGACATATCAAGTAAATTAATGGCATATTTTTTAATCTTTTCTAAACCTATTTTATTGGTGCCAAAAGTTTCTACTTCAAAAATCACCGGCTCCTTATAACCGATAGTATAACCCACTCTTATTTCACAACGATCTGCTAAACCATGAGCGACAATGTTTTTAGCCAAAAAACGAGCTCCATAGGCGCCACTTCGATCAACTTTTGTCGCATCTTTTCCAGAAAAACAACCTCCACCATGTCGCACCAAACCACCATAAGTATCAACCATAATCTTACGACCTGTTAAACCAGTATCGCTAGCTGGACCTCCCAAATGCCAGACCCCAGTTCCATTAACAATAAACTTTATCTCTTCTTTTTTAATTATTAGTTTTGGGAAATATTTTTTAATAGTTGGTGAAACTACCAGTTCCCACAAGTTTGCTTCTAATTGAGAGCGCTTAATAGCGGGTTGATGAGGAACAGCCAAAATAATAGTTGATACGCGAATCGGTTGATCGCCCTCATAATCTATTACCACTTGAGATTTACCATCAGGTCTTAAAAAATCCAATATCTTTTTTTCTCTTATTTGATCCATTTTCTTAACTAATTCTTGAGCCAACATGCTTGGCAAAGGCATTAATTCAGCTGTTTCTCTACAAGCAAAACCATACATCACACCCTGATCGCCAGCTCCATCAATATCAACACCAAGAGCTATTTCTGGAGATTGTTGATGAATATAGCATTCAAATGGCGACTCATTAGAAAATTGCCAATCAGGGTCAACATAGCCCAATTCTTTAATTGTTTGACGAGCAATTTTTTCATAATTAATTGAAACCTGGCAAGTTATCTCCCCAGCTAGAACAATTTTATTTTTTGTCACTAAAGCATCAACCGCTACTCGACTAAAAGGGTCTTTTTCAAGACAAGCATCAACAATTTTATCAGCTATTTGATCAGCTATTTTATCTGGATGACCAGCAGCTACCGCTTCAGCAGTATATTGTTTTTTCATAAACTTCTTCCATATCTGGATTAAAGCAATTAATAAAATTTAGAGATAAAAAAACTCCCTTTCAGGGAGTGTTAATTTTCAATAAAGCCAATCTCCCTCTTTCGAGCTAGATTTAGCACCGTGGCCAAGGCTCGGTTGCTGAATGGGTCTTCGGGCTAGTTCCCTCACCATTTCTCTTGATTATGTTTTTAATCCAGCTTAATTTTACAAAAAAAAGTATTAATTAACAAGTTTCTTTAAAAATTAATAACTGGTTTTTAATTTTTTTTCTTTGTTAAATCTAGTTATTGCTAATTCTATTAATCGATCTATTAATTGTGTGTAAGCTAAACCGCTGGCTTCCCATAATTTTGGATACATACTTATTTTTGTAAAACCAGGCAAAGTGTTTATTTCATTAACCAATAAATCTCCATTTCTTTTTAGAAAAAAATCAACTCTGCCCAATCCTTCGCAGAACAAAATCTCAAAAACTCTAACAGCTAAGGCTTGTACTTCTAAAACTTTTTCTTTAGAAATTTGTGCTGGTATGTCTAAAATAGCTCCATCTTCATCAATATATTTTGCTTCATATGAATAAAATTCGTGTTGAGGTTTTATTTCACCCGGTATAGAAGCCGCTATTGATTCGAAACCCAAAACCGAACATTCAATTTCTCGTCCATCAATATATTCCTCAATTAAAACTTTTAAGTCATACTGAAACGCTTTTTCTAGGCTTTCATAATATTGTTTTTCGTTCTCAACCTTACTCACCCCAACTGAGGAACCCATGTTAGCTGGTTTGACAAAAAAAGGAGAACCTAATTCTTCCGATACTTTTTTAAAACTTGGCTTCTCATCGGTAGAATTGACAACTAAAAACTTTGCAATATTGATTTTTGCCTCATATAGCAAACGTTTCATAATAACTTTATCCATACCAACAGCGGAACCAAGTACGCCAGCACCGACAAAAGGTACTTCTGCTAATTTTAATAATCCCTGCACTGTGCCATCTTCACCAAAAGGACCATGTAATATGGGAAATACCACATCGATCTTCAGTTCCTTTTGTGGCTTAGTAATATTAAAAAGCCTTCCTCCACTACCGGGAATTAAAACCACTTCGTCTCCATTTTGATTAAGAGCAATGTTTTTTGAACTATTTGCATTCAATATAAACTGTTCATTATTTCCCAAATACCACTGTCCAGACTTGCTAATACCAATTAGCACTGGCTCATATTTGTTTTTATCAATTGCCTTATAAATATTTAGCGCTGATTGCAAAGACACCTCGTGCTCGGCCGATTTACCACCACACAAAATAGCCACTTTAATTTTATTCATATCCTTATTTTAAACTTCAAAGTATAAAAAATCTATTCAAACAGCATATAAGCTCTCTAAATATCTGTGTTTTTCAAGCATTAACTTGCTACTGCAAAGCCAAGCTTTAAAGTATAATAAAACCATGTTAATTGAAAAGACCAATATTAAAATTGCTAGTTATTTTCAGAAAGAAAAACCTGATCTAGCAGAGATTAATCAAGCAGATATTGTTATTTTTAAATATCCTGTAGAGGGTGGTATTTATGCTCCAGAGAATATTAATTGGTTTGGTGATTTAACTAGCGTTGAAAAAGCTGAAGATTATATTCTCTCTAAGCGAGGTCGAAAATCGCTAAAAAAAGCTCAGGAATACTTCCAAAATGAAGGTTTTAATCTAGATGTTAGATTGATGGATGAATCTTCGTTTAATGAGTTCAAAAAACTTTACCAAGACACTACTATGAGAAAAGAGAGAGCCATTATTTTTGATTTAGAAACATCAATTCTTGGCCGAATTCGAGTTGGTAAAAAGTGCTATATTGCCGGTCTCTACAAAGATAATTGCTTGCGTTCAGCACTGGTTTTTTCTATTAATGAAGCCAGCGCTGTGGTTTCTTTTGGAGCCAAAGAAAGATTTCCTAAAATTAGGGGCGGCGTTGGAGCAATTCTAGAATATCAACTAATCAAGTTTGCACTAGAAAAAAAATTAAAAAGCATCAGTCATGGCAGAGCTAGCAATCCTGCTGGTTTATTTAATACGGCCGGATTATTTGAATTTAAAGCTCGTTATGGTTTTACTGCTTTTCCAACTGGACGCTGGCAAAGCTTATTTATTAAAAATGATCAAATCGCTTTAAGTGATTTAGTAATTGTTACCGCAATGGACAATCATTTAGTTTATTTAGTAATCAGTGATGATGAACTAGAAAATTTGGAAAAAAAATATCGAACTAGAGAAATTAAAAAAATCGTTAAAATAGATAAAAATAAATTCTACCAAGAACAAAAAAATAACTTAGCTAAAATTATTCAAAACTTTGAATAGTTGAATTACACTCTCTTCGGAAAAAATTCTCCAGCAGTTTTAACTGCCTTGTCACCCTCTGTCCATTTATCAAATTCTGCTTTAGATTTAATTTTCACTCGGCTCTTCTTACCATCATCAGTCTTGAAAACCAAAGTATAGGTGGTTTGTCCACTCTCATAGTCCTCATGTCGGCGTTTTTTAAATAAAAAACCTTTCCAACTAGACTGTTTTTGCCTATGCGACTTATAGATAAAAATAGCACTTACTAGGCCCACTACTACTATGGTTAAAATTAGTTCATTTCCTTGCATATATCAATATTCTAGCACCCTTTGACAAAAAGCAATATTGCTGTTATTATGAATATATATTCACTAAAATATTAATTAAAGAAAGGAAATTATGCCAAATCGTGATCAAACCGGACCTTTAGGGATGGGTCCTAGAACAGGTCGGCGTGGTGCTGCCAATCGCCCTTTAGGTTCAAATGTTTGTACTTGTCCAAAGTGTAAATATCAAGAAACTCATCGGCACGCTACTCCATGTAGCAACTCTGTTTGTCCTAAGTGTGGAACTGCCATGCAGGGAACAAACTGTTATAATCCAGCTTAATATGCCAAGACCAAGAATCCGTCGTCGCCTACGCTTTCAAGCTAAAGCTCATTATTTTAAACCTGCAGGTATTCCAATGAGGGAACTTGAAGAGGTGGTCCTCGCCAAAGATGAAATAGAAGCTCTTAAACTTTATAATTTTGATCAGAAAGATCAAAAAAGCGCTGCTAATGAAATGGCCATTTCACAACCAACTTTTGCTCGAACCATTAATCAAACTTATCAAAAAATTGCTGAAGCACTAATTGGCGGCAAAGCTATTCGCATAGAAGAATGAAAAAAAATAGCGTTATAATCAACAGTGATGACAATTGCTATTTTTGATTCTGGAGCTGGCGGTTTAACTGTTCTCAATACTTTTCTCAAATTAAATTATCAAGCAACTTTCATCTACTTTGCTGACACCGATCAGGTACCTTATGGAGAAAAGGCTCCTAATTTGGTCGCTAGCTATGTTGTAGATAGTGTAAATTTTTTAGCACAAAAAAAAATTGATGCACTGGTAATTGCTTGCAATACCGCAACTAGTTTAGCTATTAATGAACTAAGAGACCAAAGTAAATTTAATTTTCCAATTTTTGGTATGGAACCAGCTGTTAAATTGGCCGTAGATTTACTAAAAGATAAAATTTCAGCCAAAATTCTAATTACTGCTAGCGCTATCACTGCTAACAGTCAACAGCTAGATCAACTTAAAAGGCGCTTCGCCAAACAAGCTATTTTTGAGACTCAGGTGTTGGGAGAATTGGTTAGGTTTGCAGAAAATAATCAGTTTAATGAAGAAAAAATTTATAATTATCTAGAAGAAAAATTTGGTCAAAAGAGAAGTTGTGATGCCGTAGTTCTGGGCTGTACTCACTTTTCTTTTTTTAAAAAAACCTTTGAGAAATTTTTTGGACCCAAGACTCTCATAGTTGATGGTAACTTAGGCACTGCTCAACATGTAATTAAAAAATTAAAATTGAAAAAAATAGTCAAAGAACAAAAAAATAAAAATAAAATACAGTTTTATTTTTCAAAAAAAAGTGATCCTCAACTGGAAAAAAAATATCAAGATTTATTAAAAAAATTAGATTGAATTAAGCCTGCTACTGTTCCCAACATCACTGCCACATCACTGGTCACTTGCAAAAGCGGTAAATAAAAAAAAGATTTTTTACAATAAACTAAGTTTTTTACAATCGCCCACAATAAATACAAAACAATCAAAGAAAAAATTAGATAAATATTATTAAAAAATATTAAAATTGTTAAAAAAATTAAATAGCGCAAAAAAATTAAATAAACTTTAAAACGTAACAAAGCTGCTAAAACATCATTTTTAGCCATGCCAAATATCTTCTGCCAAAATTGAAATATGTTTTTTGCTGGCAACCAATAAACAATCGCTTCTCTGGCAAAAGTAATTTTTACTTTTTTCTTTTTTAATTTATTGGCTAAGTGATAATCTTCACTATATTCTAAACGCTCTTCTAAACCCCCAATTTCTTGCCAAAGAGATTTCTCAATCAACATTGAGCGAGTAGCTGGTAAAAAACTACTTTCTTGCAAACGCTCTGGCATAACTAAAAAATATGGAATAACTGCTTCTTGAAAGGCACTATCAGCTAAACCTCGATAATAACCGGCTATTACTCTCGCATGAGTTTCTTCTTGTTTCTTCCAAAGTTCTTTCAACCAATTTTTATCTAAAATACAACCAGCATCTGTAATAGCTAGCCAATCTCCTCGGCTTTTTTTTACTGCAAAATTGCGTCCCACACTACGATTACCTTTTTTAATAAACAATTTACTCGGCACAGAACTGTGTTTAATAAATTTTTTTAATAATTCTTGGGTACCATCACTTGAACCAGCATCGACAAAAATAATTTCTCCAGGCTGTAATGATTGTCGCTCAAGACTTGTTAAAAAATCCTTCAAAGCAAGTGCTTCATTGAAAATCGTCACTATCAAGGAAGGCAATTCTTTTTTATAATCAAACTTAGTCATAAGCTTATTATATGAAAGTCTTACAAATTAGCCAGTACTTTGCTCCCCGAATTGGTGGAGTAGAAAAACACCTTGTTAAACTCAATCAGGAGTTGATCAGAGCTGGCTATCAAGTAACAGTTTTAGCTGGCAACCAGGAGCTCGAATTAGAGAAAAGAGAACTAATCGATCAAGTCTTAGTTCATCGAATTGATAATCGTCCTAGCAACAACTATAAATTAAAAATTTGGAAACAAGTTTTAACAAACAGAAAATTATTAATAGACGCAGACATAATCCACGTTCATGATGTTTTCTGGTGGATTATTCCAATTTATCCCTTCATTTTTAAAAAACTTTTTATCACTTTTCATGGCCATGAAAAAAGTGAAGCTCCAGATAAAAAAGCCATCTTTTGGCATCGTTTAGCCAATAAACTGTGCAAAGGCAGCATTGTTGTTGGAGGCTTTCATCAAAAATATTATAAAGTTAAAGCCGACGAAATTATTTTTGGCGCCAGTGAAAAAGAAAACTTTTCAAAAAACAAGCGTTTTGAAAATAAATTTATTTTTGTAGGGCGCCTGATTACAGAAACTGGCATTCTTACTTATCTAAAAGCTTTAAAAATCTTACAAAACAAAAAAATAAAATATCAGCTTGATGTTTATGGTGATGGTCCCTTAATGAATAAGGCAAAAAAATATGTTGAAAAAATGAAGTTGACAGTTAATTTTCATGGAACAGTACCTGATGCAGAAAAACTTTTCACAGATTACCCAATTGCCTTTGTCTCTAGTTATTTAAGTATTACTGAAGCTTTGAAACAGGGTTGTCGAGTAATAGCCCATTATCATAATCAGTTTATTAAAGACTATTTAGAATTATCAATTTTTAAAGATTATATTTTCACAGCCCAAACACCTCAAGAAATTGCTCAAGCTATTCTCAAAGCTCCTAAAACAAAAAAGTTCGATCAAGAAGCGAGTCAAATCTTAACTTGGTCTAGAATAGCTGAAATTTATCAGAAATTATGGTTAAAAAAATAATTCTTATACTACTAGGACTAACACTATTTATTTTATTAATAAATGTTTATTCAATTTTTGCTTTACAGAAAAATGTGAAAAATTATCTAAGCCTCAATTTAACTAAAAGCGAAAATGAAGAATTGATAGAAAAAAGCGCAAAAAAAATTATAAAAAATTATCAAAAAATTAATAAAAATTTAAAAAAAATAATTTTTAAAGATTTTAGTAAAGATTTAGACATTATTTTATCGCATTTTTTGAGCGAAAAAATTAATTATTTAGTGCTTCTACAAAACAGTGATGAGCTAAGAGCGACTGGAGGTTTCACAGGTTCTTACTTCTTTCTTGAGTTTTCACATGGAATATTCAGACTTAATCCTATCCAAGATATTTATACAGTGGCTGGTCAACAAAACAATTTCCCTCAAAGTCCAGCTGGACACTATGAGTATCTCAGTGAAGGCAAGGGCTTGCTAATTCAAGATGCCAATTGGTGGCCAGAATTGGCTACTAGTGCTCAAAATATTATTAGTCTTTGGCAAAATATCGCAAATGATAGCCCCTACTTAGATAAAGATAAAAAGATTGACGGCATAATTTTTGTTAATTTAAATTTCATTGAAAATTTACTAGCTTGGATCGGACCAGTGCAACTCCCAGATTATGAAACCCCAATCAATGCTGATAATTTTGCTCAAGTAGCGAGAAGTGATCGCTTAAATTTCTTTGCCGGATCTAGAGAAAAAGCTAACTTTCTTAATCACAGTAAAGTTGCTATAGAAAGCCAACTCAGCGAGCTCAACAATCAAGAAAAACTAGATTTTCTCAATCTGATTCTAGAAAATTTAAAAAATAAAAATATCCAAATTTATAGTCAAAATCCAGAACTACAAGAACTTTGGGAAAAACTAGGTTTTGGCGGTCAATTAATAAGAAAAAACCCTAGTAACTTCTATTTTTATAACGTAGAAAGTAATGTTGGTATCAATAAAGCCAATGCTTTGATTGATAGAGAATTTCATTTCTACCAAAACGACAAGCAAGTTCAGCAAATTGTCATTGAATTTATTAACCGCAATGAAAAACCAATAACAATTAATACTAATCCAGAGCTTAACATGGCTAATCACCTCACTTATGTTAACTATCAGCGAATCTATTTAGCTCCTGAAGTAAAAATTAAACAAATTCAGACTTTGAATGACAATAAAGAATTAAAGAGCGTCGAATTTAGTACCCAACCCCATTTTAATCAATTAGATCAAGAATTTTTAGAATTAAGTTTTTTAGTTTCAGTGCCCGAGCAGAATCGCTTAAAAGTTTTAATCGATATAGAACAAAACTTTATACACGATCATTTTGAGATACAAAAACAAT
>Ga0334883_1002569_pt1 | contig 21918 bp, 23 predicted proteins | sample GraSluR1_MG_6_FD_207230 | JGI IMG/M metagenome (GOLD analysis project Ga0334883, IMG submission 207230) | Sludge microbial communities from methane-producing bioreactor in Wageningen University, Netherlands - Granular Sludge_09_05-R1 | ecosystem: Engineered > Bioreactor > Anaerobic >...
TTTTAGCGTCATCAATGGATGTGCTCTCGTCAATACCCAAATTAAGTATTGCTCCAAATAGCTTGTAAATTTTATTCTTAATAATCAAGGTGTTGGTGTAAGTAATTACTTACCAAATGTAGTAAAATTCTTGATTAAACTAAATTATAATATGATTATCAATGCTGTTTATTCAGGTGCCAGCTTCGACCAGCTCAGCTTGACACCTATCATCCTGAGCACCGACCCCGACAATTCGGGGCTCGGGGTCGGGGTTCGGGGTCGAAGGATGGTTATTCAAATCATAATCAGAGAGTTATCTTAATTAAACGGCATTGAAATGATTAACCCATATTCAGTGAATCAAGATTTTTTAAGCAAAAAACCGAAAAAAAAGTTATTGGTTGTAACATATGTTACATTCTTCGGGAAGTTTTCGCTGTAAGTTTGCTGTGTAAATAGTTGGAACAAATCTTAAACTGAAAAAATAAAAACACATAATATATGAAAAGGGATATCATAACAATCGACCGCGACAAGTGCAACGGATGCGGACTTTGCGTTACTGGTTGCCATGAGGGTGCACTGCAAATCATTGACGATAAAGCGGTGCTAATCAGCGAGTTAATGTGCGATGGACTTGGTGCTTGCATTGGCGAATGCCCCGAAGGTGCAATATCCATTGAGCATCGCGAGGCGGAAGCATACGACGAGGTGCTAACCATAAGCAAAATGGTTGCCAACGGCAAGAATACCGTTATTGCTCACCTGAAGCACTTAAAAGACTACAATGAGAAAGAATACCTACGCCAAGGCGTTGAATGGCTTCTTGCAAATCAGGATAAGCTAAACTTTAAGGTAGAGGAAGTAATGCATGCTGTTCATAACCATAAAAAGGCCGATGCATGCGGATGTGAAGATGGTGCTTCTCAACCCAAATCGCAGATTCATGTTCATGCTCATCACCATCAGGGTGGTGGATGCCCTGGTTCAATGGCTCGTAGCTTTGGAGGTGGAGCAGCAGCAACTGTTAATGCAGGAATGGTATCGGGCAAATCGGAACTGTCACAGTGGCCTATTCAGCTGCACCTAATTAACCCTAACTCTGGGCAGTTCCAAGGTTCAAACCTTCTACTTGCAGCCGATTGTGTAGCGTTTTCGTTGGGTAACTTCCACAGCGATTACCTAAAAGGTAAAACACTGGCCATTGCTTGTCCAAAACTCGACTCCAACAAGGAGGTTTACGTTGAGAAGATCACCGCGTTAATCGATAACGCTCAGGTTGATACAATTACCGTGATGAAGATGGAGGTTCCCTGCTGCGGCGGTCTTCTTCAGATGGCTAAGATGGCCATGGATCGCGCTTCGCGCAAAGTGCCAATTAAACTTTTAACCGTGGGGATAGAGGGAGAGATTTTGGAGAATTCCTGGGTCTAGAAGATGAAAGAGGAAGTGAAATATAAGATTGGATGACCTGCCGGCAGGCAGGCAGGTCATCCAATCATCCAATCATCCAATCAGTCAATCAACTTAATAACTTAGTAACTAAATAACCAAAATCATGAGCATGTTCTGTTTTCAATGCCAGGAGGCAGCAAAAGGTATCGGATGTACGATACGAGGTGTATGCGGTAAGACCGATGATCTTGCCAACACCATGGATCTACTTCTTTTCGTGATCAAGGGCATAAGCGTTTACAGCACTGCACTTCGTGAGCAGAAGAAGTATGAGAACCCAATTGTGAATAAGTTCGTTTTCGATGGACTTTTCAGCACTATCACCAATGCAAACTTCGATAAGCAGGTGATATCCAATCGTGTTACCCGCGGATTGGAACTACGCAATAAGCTTCGCGACGTGGCGAAAAAGCAGGGAGTAAAGGTTGACGAGTCGTTTGAGGGTTGCACCTGGGAAGGAAAACCCGAGGAGTATGAGGCAAAATCAACCTCAATTGGTATTCTGGCAGAGCCCAATGAAGATGTTCGTTCGCTTCAGCAACTCATCACCTTTGGGGTAAAGGGAATGGCCGCCTACACCGAGCACGCCTACAACCTTGGTTACGAGAATGTTGAGATTTACGCTTTCATGCAACGAGCTTTAGCCACAATTACACATAATCGTAATGTGGATGAGTTGGTTGCCCTTACCCTTGAAGCCGGTAAATTTGGCGTTGATGTGATGGCACTTCTAGACAGGGCCAACACATCGAGTTACGGAAATCCCGAAATCACAAAGGTTAACATTGGTGTTAGCAATAAACCGGGTATCCTTATCAGTGGTCACGACCTGAAGGATTTGGAGGAGTTATTAACCCAAACCGAGGGAACAGGTGTTGATGTTTACACGCACAGCGAGATGTTACCTGCCAACTATTACCCTGCCTTCAAAAAGTACAAGCACTTTGTGGGTAACTACGGCAGCAGCTGGTGGAAGCAGCGCGAAGATTTTGAGACATTCAACGGTCCTATCCTTTTTACTACCAACTGCATTGTACCCCCTTTTGAGAAAGCAACCTATAGAGATAGGGTATTCACCACAGGAGCTTCAGGTTACCCGGGCAGCAAGCATATTCCCGACCGCGAACCCGGAAGGCAGAAGGACTTCTCTGAGATCATTGCTTTGGCAAAAACCTGTCAACCTCCGGTTGAGATTGAAAAGGGTGAAATTGTGGGTGGATTTGCCCACGCACAGGTTTTCGCTTTGGCCAACAAGATAGTTGATGCAGTCAAATCGGGAGCAATCCGCAAGTTTATTGTAATGGCCGGATGCGATGGCCGCATGAAGGATCGTTCATATTACACCGAGTTTGCTCAGAAGTTACCAAAGGATACAGTAATCCTCACCGCTGGTTGCGCCAAGTATCGATACAACAAGCTGCCTTTAGGTGACATTGGAGGAATTCCACGGGTTCTCGATGCTGGTCAGTGCAACGATTCATATTCACTTGCAGTAATTGCCATGAAGCTTAAGGAGATATTCAAACTGAACGATATCAATGAACTGCCAATTGCCTATAATATTGCCTGGTATGAACAGAAGGCTGTTATTGTTCTGCTTTCGCTTCTTTACCTAGGCGTGAAGAACATCCATTTAGGCCCAACACTTCCTGCATTCCTTTCGCCTAATGTGGCTAAGGTGCTTATTGAGAAATTTGGAATCAGTGGTATCAAAACTGTTGATGAGGATATAAAAATTTTAATTGGATAAATATTATTACCAAGAGGCTGTCTCAAAAGTCCATTATGTGACTCTGTGAAGAACTCTGTGAACCTCTGTGGAATTTTAATATATTGTGCCACAGTGTATCACAAGGAAATCACAAAGTTCCACAGAGTAGTTAATCTAATCCTTTTGGACTTTTGAGCCAGCCTTTATAAAATGAAAAATCATGACAAACGAATTTGTAAAAGGACAAAAATTCAGCTTCGTGAATGAGGTTGATTACTCCGCTGGAGGAATTGTGAGCAAGAATGTGCTAAAGCGCCCAACGGGCAACATCTCACTTTTTGCATTCGACAAGGGTGAGAGCCTTAGCACCCACACAGCACCCTTCGATGCTACTGTTCAGGTACTCGAGGGCAAAGCCCGCATAGTAATTGGTGGCGAACCCCACGATTTGGAAGCTGGCGAAACCATTATTATGCCTGCCGGAATTCCCCACTCGGTTGAGGCAATCGAAAAGTTTAAGATGTTACTTACGATGATAAAGGAATAAATTGAAGATCAGGGTGAAAAATCTGAAGAAAAGGAATATCAATAATGCTTCAATGTATTCTATTCGTCGTTTACTTAAGTACAATTATTTGCCTTGAACTTGTTGGGGTTTCGATAAACATTTCGTTTACAGTTGCGTGTATGAAACGTTGGGGATTATTCGCTTTGCTCATGAGAACGCTTTGCTAAGTTGCGGACGATTTTCTGTTAACATACGCACAAGCTGAAGCGGGTTACAACCCTTGAAATTACTAATGTCATGGCAATTTTTATACCCTTTGTTGGCAGCTGCTGTTTTGTTCATTCTATTGCATTACAGCAAATTAATCAGATTTAATTTTTTCGTCTACGATTGATTTTAGTACTCCATCGTCAAGTTGTTTTGAGTACCCTTTATCCTTGAGCAATGGGTATCCAAAATTTTGATAGAAACCTATTACATCAGGAAGTATGTCAAGGTATAAACTTGACAAGTGTCTCACTTTTATGAGTCTTGTGAACTCCAAATCGTTTATTGTTAATTCAATGATTGAATTGTCAGCATCTTCGATGAGTTTTTGGACAGAATATATATCAGCTAGAGCTTTTTGAGTCTCAAAATTCAGCTTACTAACTAAACCCGAATTTGTTATTGTTTTATAGGCTGTGGAGCGAAGCATTGGTAATTGAACACCTTGCCACCCTTTTAGCTGAAAACCGTGAAGTTCTTGGAAAGTATCAGGATTATGATTTGCAATACTATCAATCTGCTGTGACATTTTGTAATGATAATTGAAGGTATATACAATTCTTTCGTGATTGTAATTTAATTCAAGGGCTATGCTTTTAAGGGCAATTTCAACTTCCTTTTCAGATTTACTGTTCTCCCGAATTTCTGTTAACCAAAATGCCAGGAATACACTTGCAAAAACAATTACACCTTGAATCAAGTGATTCAAAATGCTTTCTCGATTTTTAATTGAAGGAATTTTTAATTTTCTCATAATTCTTTGGTTAATCTGAGCTTATGCGGACTTGTTTTTGGAACTCTCTCAATCAGTTTCCGTGCTTCAAGGTCGAGTTTTACCGTAACCATATACCAAACAACTTTACCGTCAAAGGTAGCCGAAAGTTCTTTTACTGCAAGGTCGGTTAATTCATCAAAACTTATTTCTGAATGTTCTTTTAACTTAATAATAATGAAGTCTTTAATTACTTCATATCTTCTTAAAAGAATGTTGACTCCTTGTTTACGGCTTGGGTGCAAGGTCATTATTTTTGGTTCGTTCATACTGTTTTCACTTTAAAAGAGTATTTTCTAATTATTATTAGAACTTCTTTTTTTCTTTGCTGCTATTCCAACAAGTAATCCAATGGCTATTCCAATGGGAATTGACCAAATCCAAATTGAGATGTCTTTTGTAGCAACTTGCACTACTATAGAAATGAATGCTGCAACAATAACACCCATTGCCATTCCTGTTGCTTGGTTTAGTTGAAAATTCTTATTCATTGTTATTACTTTTTAAATTTAATATTACTGAGCTGTCGTAAGTTGATATACTATTTTTTATTACTCTTTATGTCTTTGCTTACTTTCGTTTCATTCCAAAGAAAAATCTCATCAAATTATTTCTCCATATGATTTGGTACAGACCAATGGTAACAATAAAAGATGTAGTAAATATAATTAGAAATTTTTCTAGAATCGATAAATCCCATTGAACCACAAAATATCCAAAAATCACAATAACGGTTTGATGTAGGATATAAAAAGGTAAAATCCCTTGATTTAGGTCGTTCAAATAGCGATGATTAAAGTCCAGAAATTTCTTTCCAAGTCCTATAAATGCAAGTACCCAGCTGATGCTGTTCAGGTTTTTAAGAATGATTGAGAAAAAGAAATTTAAAGTATATTCCGGTATTGAAATATTGTCAAGAAAAGTTTTATTGACTAAATACAAACTCCAACAACTGATGGCTATCAACAGAAATTTATAAGCATTCTTTTCAATGAAAAAAATGATTTTCGGATTGATTTGCAGAATAAACCCAAAAAGGAAATAGAGTGAAAATGTTGTGAAATCGGCCCAGTTCAGATATTGAGGAAATAGAGGACGTAGAAGAAACTCAAGTAAAACAAATGGTATGATAATGTACCAAAAAGTATAAAATGACCGAAATAATTTATTTGATTGTTCACACACCCTATTTTGGTATTTAAGGATAAGTTTGAACAGCGGGAGAAACATCATTGTTTGAACGAATAAATAAACCAAATACCAGATGTGGTAGCCTAAATAGCCAGTCCATATGGGGTTCCATCCAAAATTTTCATTTATTAAACTATTTGGCAATTGTGTCAGAAAAGTAAGGTAATTGCCTTCAAAACCTGATTGCTGAATAGCTTCAAAAAATTTTTGAGGGGGTATCAAGATAAAAATACCAAAAATATAGGGAATGATTAGCCGCTTTATTCTTCCATTTAAAAAGTTTTCTCTTTTAGATTTCATTGCGAAATATGTACCTGCACCTGAAACCAGGAAAATAATATACATTCGCCAACTATGCATAAACTCTATGATATAGTTAATTGACATGCTTGTTTCAGCGTTTTTCAAATGCCACGGATAAGTGTCGAACAGGCGAAATGAGTGGAAAACAAATAGCAGACCGAAGGCTATAACTCTTAGCCAGTCGATGTAGTAAATTCTTGTGTTATTATTCATCCGACTTTTTTTAAAAATTTCGGACAAAACTATATTTCGGTATTGGGACAAAAGCCCGAAAGTGTAAGTTTGGACTACAAGAATGTTTTAAGAAAACATTGAAATGTCCGATTAGGAAAGATTGGACTTGCCGGAAAAGCTAACCACCGACTTCTTGAATTCAGTTGGTGTTTTACCTGTGAATTGTTTGAATACGCTATTAAAGGTTGATTTTGAATTAAATCCGCATTCGAAGGCTATTCCAAGCATAGAATAATGAGAATACTTCGGGTCAGCCAGCAGACTTTTCACTTCATTAATCCTGTATTCATTAATAAACTCGTAAAAATTCTTATTAAACTTTTCATTAATTATTTGGGAAAGGTTATTGGGTGTAGTTTCAAGTTTGTCTGCCAGCTCTTTTAAAGTCAGGTTTTCATTCAAATAGGGCTTTTCATTCTCCATAGATATTGTCAACCACTGTGTAAGTTTTTCTTTTTCAACATCTTTTAATGATGAAGATGCGTATTTGGATTTTTGAGTCGGAGTAGTTTCAATTTGTAAAATTGGATTGTCATTTGACACTATAGGTTTTTGTTTAATACCATAATAACCTAAAAAATATATTATTATGGTAAGAGTGATGTACATTAAATTGTCTCCGTCTTCAAAAGAGATAAAATTAAAATAATCACTTAACAGGCCCATCAATACAGACACGAATGAAACAAATACCATACATATCAAAACAATTTTTAACCAATGCAGGTCTATGTTTTTTGTATTCGAGAAGCTTAATTTGATATGTTTAAGGTGCTTCTTCAATAAAAGAAGAGAAACTATAGAGTAAAAGGGAATAGAAAAATTAATAAAAAATTCCGCAAAATAAATGAAACTGGAAGTATCCCCCTGTGTTTCTTTTTCGTAATAAATTAACTTCTCTTGCTGGCTTAAAAAATAAAAGTCATAAATTAAAAAAGTGGTTATGAATATAAACGGTACTGCGTGAAGTAAAAAATTTCGAAAGGAAATTGCAATATTTTCATTTACCAAAGATTTTGTATAAAAGAACAGAATGGGTCCTAAAATAATTGGGAAAGTATAAGTAAGTCCTATCAAGTGAGGATATTCGAATATTATCTTTCTTTGAAATAAATAATGTTCAATCAGCACAAAACCAATTATACTGAAGAAAACCAAAAGTAATTTTGGAGGAAGTCTGTTATTTCCTTTATCCAGAAGTAAAAACCCGAAGAAGAAAGCCTGAACAGCACCAAGTAAAAATATTATATCCATAATTTTAGCTATACAATTTTATTGCTGTTAGTCATCTGGGGTTGTCATTTTTTTTCGTTACACTTACCGCCAACGTGAATGTATATGCGTAGTTGCGGGATTTGAAAGTAGAATATTATGTGCTTTGTTTTTCATTTTATATCAAAATCTATATCCAAAAAAGAACATTGGAATTGGTGAAATATAAAATGAACCGCCATCAACTTCTTGAAAACTTTTTGGCTTAGGATTTATTAAATGGTAACCTGCAAACCATTGCAAATTAAAAGACAAAGGAATTCTTTTTATTTTAAAGTCAAATCGGTAGCCAAATCTAATTTCAGGTGTCAATCCAAAGCCGTTATACGTTTTACTTTCAACCGTATCCCTACAGTTAAAATACTGAGGGTCGAATTGCAATTCTAAATGTAAATTTTTCCATAAATATCTACGGTATGCCAATTCTAGTGTAAAAATTTGCTCTGTTCCCGGGTATTGTATAACATTTATTATTACCGGGTTGGTGTAGCTTGCCCCAATAATTAGTTCATCTTTTATTGAAATTTTTTGCCCAAATTGAATTATAAAAATATCACCCATGGGACCAATCCCAATCGTTCTTTTTAAATTATTTATTTGCAAACTATCATTAGGTTGAGCAAAAACCGATGCCACGCAAAAAATGAATAAAATCACAAGAATTGATTTTATTAAACTATTTATTCTCTCTCTTGAAATAGTATTTGTATTAAATCTCATAATTATTGGAAAATTTAATTTTTCGTTAATATTTATTTTTTTATACATTGCAGCCAACGGCTGGGGCTTGGTAAAGTGCAGGAGATTGGCTTTGTTACTCGCTTTGCTTTCCGCATGAGCGGAACTGGCAGTGAGACCGCTGCGCTAAGTTCGTCGAGCCTGCTTGCACCAACCTACGGTAGGCAGGGTAAGCAAGCTCACCAAAGAACGGCTCGTTTGGTTACAACCCTTTTTTTTATTTCAGTTTTTATCTTGTTATTACTGTATAATACTCTTTGCTAAATGCCTTAGTATGTTTCTCTTTATTTTTCTTGTCATAGGTAAGATAGAAACGTTTCATTGTATACATTTTCGACTGATAACACTGGGCTGCACTATTTTTTATTTCCCAATAATTGGTTATATCTAGCGAGTAATCTGGATCAGGAAGACCATCGTTTCCATTCAATTCTTTTGCTAATTTGTATCCCGGATTTTCAGATACCATGAACTTTTCCAATTTATCAGGTAATGTAAACTTTAATACTGTATTTACGCTATAATTCGGATTATATTTGTTTTCGTTAAATAGATCTTCCGTTAATTGAGCAGATATTCTATGCTCAGGGTGTCCGTAGCCACCAATTTCATTATCCCATGTAATCAAAATATTGGGCCTATAACTATCGATTTTCCTTTCAATAATGGTTTTTATACTGTCTTTCATATCGTACCAAATAACTTTATTTTGTAAAGTTTCTTCCCATGTATTGGTGACCAAACCGCTAACTTCAAATTCTTTAATCCCTAATTTATTAGCAGCACAGCTAAGTTCCTTCATTCTTGTCTCGATATCCTTTTGTAAAGGGTGATGGCCCAGTGTCAATAAATGAATCTCTGCCCCCTTTTCTTTAAGAAACGCCACTAATCCAGCCACTCCTATTTCATCATCAGCATGGCAAAAAACAAGCAATACTTTGGTAGTATCAGAAATGTTTAATTCTAATTCAGGAATGTTGTTGTCCTGAAACGATTCAATTAGAACGTAATCAAGTTTTTGGCAACTAGAGCTTAAAAGGAAAACTAATAGAATAAAACCTGATAATGTTTTCATATACTTTTACTTGTTTATATGTATTATAAAATCATACATTAACAATAAAATTGTTATGTTTATATATGGTTTTATTGTTCTTTAATACAAATGTAAAAATTATTACCCGTTTGTCAAATCTTTACCCCTGCCCTATCGCTAAATATGAATATCTTAACCATCGATTATCTTCGGGATTAGTGGTTATTCTGTCGTAGCAAAAAGTATTTTTACCCTTGCTAACCGGGATAATACAGGAGCTACATTACTTCAAATAAAATGGGAACAACCACCTCCCCTCAGCCAAAACTTTTACCAGATTCTGTATGTTCCCTTAATAACCTTACAAACTAATGGCTTCATAGAGGTTTAAGCTGTAGAATACTATGGCACAAAATCAAGATCTTCAGTACGAGTTTGAGTAGCGCCAAGCTGATCCTTTTTAAGTATTATTTCAGTTGGTGAAATGGTAACAAGAAAGCCTTTACGGGTTTCAGTAAACCAGGGACGTATCCTATTCAAAAATTTCAATAGCTGCTCCCTTTCGTCGTTCAATTCTATGATAATTGGCACCTTTTCGGCCACCTCCCAAAATTTTTTGTCAATATGCCTGCTGCTAACACCAAAACCAAACATACCTGAGTAAACCGTAGCCCCAAAAAGTCCGAAGTTTTTTGCTTCGATGGCAATGGCTTGATAAAAAGCAGAACCATGAAATGTGTCTGTGGAACTTACGTAAATCTTCATCTGAGCAATTTCTACCGGGGTTTCCATAGTATTTAATTTTTTAGAATTATTTGTCGTAATGCGAATTACCCTCCGAATACTTATGAGTTAAATTTACAAATTATTTCGTAAATGAGCTATGCCATTCTTCAGATTAAAAACTCTGTGAAAGTGATGCTTTTCAATAAGATATCGTAAAGCAGCTTTGCTCTTAATGCCATATTCACAGATCAGAATAATGTCGCTATTCTGTGGCAGTGTCGATACCTTGTTGGGCAATTCGTAGAGTGGTATTGCATCCCACTGGTAGGCTAATACCATAATGGGTTTACCATCGTCGGCAAAGGCAAGAACAGTAGGTTTTTCATCTCCATTGATCATTTCCAGAAAAGCATTGGTATCAATCTCTCTGCCCTGTAGCATACTATCGGGGCATGAAAACTCTCTATCGGAAAGTTCGGTTATCTTTAAATTTTCGGAGAATAGTACAACCTCAAATTCTGTGAAAGTCATTGTTAAACCGTTGAAATTCAACAATCTGCCCGATAGAGTATTACCAATACCTGTAATAATTTTAACGGCTTCAAGCGCTTGCATGGTACCAATAATTCCGGGAACCATGCCTATTACACCAACTTCAGCACACGATGGGGCTTCAAGCGGATCTGGTTCTTCCTGAAGCAAACAACGATATGTTGGACCGCCCTGATAGTTGTATACCGATAGCTGTCCGGAAAACTTTAAAACTCCTCCAATAATAAATGGTTTTCCAAGTATAACGCATGCATCATTTACCAGGAATTTCGATGGAAAATTATCGGTACAATCAATAATAAGGTCATACTCTGAAAGCACTTCAAGTGCGTTTGCCCTGTGAAGTCGAACCAGATGAGGTACTACGTTAACTTCAGGATTCATGGCTTTGAGCCTCTCTGAAGCGATAATGGCTTTTGGTTTTCCAATATCATCATTGGTATAAATAACCTGCCTGTGAAGGTTGGTTACATCCACCTCGTCACCATCCAACACGCCTATTGTACCAACCCCTGCCGCAGTTAGATACATAAGCACAGGTGAACCTAAAGCTCCTGCACCCACTACAAGTACTCTTGCATCACACAGTTTTTCCTGCGCCCAAATACCAAAATCAGGAACCTTTATCTGACGTATATACCTATCTTCCAGTTCTTTATTCATTTTTCACCGATAATAACATTACCATAAAGTTATCAAGAAAACTCTTTTCATTGGATATGGTTCCAATTTTGTTGTTCATAAAACCATAAAAAAATACCTTTGTAAAATAATAAAAACAAACTACAATGAAACGTCTTCTGCTATTTATATTTATCCTTACACTCTTTAAAGCAAATTGTATTTCTCAGGAAAGAGAGTATTTAGATATTGGTTCGTGGAGAGTTGAGTTTGAAAAAGATAGGGAATTCACCGTAAATATTATTATCCCATCAAAGAGTGAAGAGGTTAATTCAATGATTGAGTATTACTGGGACGACGTGCTTTTTTTTCGATCGAAAAATGCCCATCGCAATTCCTTTATCACCATCGAAAACACAAGCGGCAAAGAATTCAAACGGTTTCTTGGCATTCGAAAACGAAAGTTGGTTACCATACGTGTTGATTTCGACTCCCTAAAAAATCTTTTAGATAGTGAAACGCCCTATCGAATTGTTATTCATAATCAGAATCAGGAATTGCCACTAATGGTAAACTTTACCCTTTCGAAAAAATTAAATAAATAGCAATTCATAAAACTAACTTTTCACTCATAGGTGAATGATTTTGGAATGGTGTATTTAGAATTAAGCAGTCAAATGTTTACACCATTAAACCTTACATAGAATTCTGTTGTCGAAATAACGAAAACTGTCCGATAACACGAAAAAAACCTATTTGGTAAAAATAATATACCTTACATTTGTAAAATAATAACACCAAAAATTAAGTCATCATGCAACAACTCGATTGGAAAAACCTTCCATTTGGTTACGTAAAGACCAACTACAATATCCGCTGCGCATATAAAGATGGAAAATGGGGCGAACTTGAGGTTTCAGACTCTGAGTATTTGCCAATCCACATTGCAGCAACAGCCTTGCACTACGGACAGGAAGCCTTTGAAGGTATGAAGGCATACCGTGGTAAGGATAACAAAATCAGACTTTTCAGGTGGCAAGAAAATGCAAAGCGTATGCAACGCTCTGCCGAAGGTGTGTTGATGGCACAAGTTCCTTCGGAACTTTTTCTGCAAGCCATTGTAAAAGCCGTTAAGCTGAACGAGAAATTTGTTCCTCCCTATGGCACAGGTGCTTCACTTTACATCAGACCAACGCTTTTTGGTACAGGTGCTGAGGTAGGTGTCCGCCCAGGGAAAGAATACATGTTCCTGGTTTTTGTAACCCCGGTGGGTCCATATTTCAAAGAGGGTTTCAATCCGGTTAAAATTGCCATCGTTCGCGATAGCGATCGTGCTGCACCTCTAGGTACCGGAACATTTAAGGTTGGTGGAAACTATGCAGCCAGCTTACGAGGAACCGTTAAATCGCAAAAAGCTGGTTATAGCGCCCCTATGTTCCTCGATAGCTGCGAGAAGAAATACATCGATGAGATTGGTGCTGCCAATTTCTTTGGCATAAAAAACAACATGTATATAACCCCCAAATCATCATCTATTCTTGCTTCTATTACCAATATGAGTTTGGTTACCCTTGCTGAGGATATTGGGCTAAAAGTTGAACGTCGTCCTGTACCTGTAGAGGAATTGGAAACCTTCGAGGAGGTTGGCGCATGTGGTACCGCTGCCATTATCTCTCCCATCGGCGAAATCAATGATCTGGAAAAGGGTATCGTTTACAAATTCTGTAAGGATGGCAAACCGGGTCCCATTTCCAAAAAACTATACGATACACTTGTGGGTATTCAGTATGGGGATGTTGAGGATAAACATGGGTGGATTACCATAATTGATAAAGACTAAATATCATTTAAGATGGTATCTCAAAAGCTCACTGTGTGACTCAGTAAAGGACTCTGTGAACCTCTGTGGAATTTTTTAATATATTGTTCCACAGTGTATCACAGTGAAAACTCAGAGTTTACCTTCGGTGAGGGCTTCGCCGTTCACAGAGTAGTAAACCTAATACTTTTTGGCTTTTGAGACACCATCTTTTATTAATGGGATCGGAAAACAACAACTGAACCCGATTCAAAAGCCAACTCAAACCAATCGTCAACACTTTGGTTGAGGGTTCCTTTCCACAACTCATTAAACCTCATATTTTCAATAGGATACAAGAGATTTCTGGAGTTGAAAATAGTTGAACTGTCGAATGAAAAAATGGATACTTTTTGTCCTTTATAGCTAGTTAACCTATCTCCCTTTAGCAATGGCACTAATGTGCCATAATCTGTAATCATTATTACTTCAACTCCCATACGATTATAGCTGGGTAAAAGACCAATATTTCCTAAGGTATGATCTTCGCGAAGACCCGTTCCTGCCAAAATATTTATGGCTCTTATACCCCGATCAATGCACCAATTCACTGTTTTGGTCAAATCGTTGCTTTGCTGATCTGAATTATGGAACAATCTGTCGGAGTATTTTTCCCTAAGATCGTCAGATAACGAATCCAAATCGCCCACAATGGCTGTAGGTTCAAGACCATATTTATTAAGATTATTAACCGCACCATCACAACAAATTATATTGTTAGCACCAATCAATATGCTTAATGGAACCTGATGGGTGGGAAATCTACCATTCGCTAGGATTACTGATGACATTGGGTTACGGGTTAAGGGTTGCGGGCTGTTGATCAGCAAATTGTTCACTAAAATATCTCTTCCATTGCAAATAGCCAACAATGCTCATGGAAAAGTATAAAAAGTAAAGCACCGAAGTTGGGTAAAGTCCTTTGTAAATATATAGCCCTAAGGCCACCGAGTTGACCACCATCCACACCCACCACATATCAAGTATCTTGCGGGCAAGCATCCAGGTGGCTGTAATGCTAAGAGCTGTTGTGAAGGCATCGCCATAGGGTACGGGCGAATCGGTAAAATTAATCAGAACATATACCAGTACAGCAAATATAGCAACTGTTACAGCTAAAAGCGGCAAAGCCAGCTTAACTTTTAATCGGGAGATTGGAAGAGAATCCTTTTTTTGGTCTTTTCCCCCATAAAGCCAATGCCACCAGCCATAAATGCTTATCACCAAGTAGTATACCTGCAATCCCATATCGGCATAAAACTTCGATACGAAAAAGATGTAGACGTAAAGAGCCGATGTAATTAATCCAAATGGCCAAAGCCATATGTTACGTTTAATCTCCAGGTATAAAAAGATTATGCCTGTAATAGCGCCTAGTAACTCAATGTAGTGTGTTTGAAGCCAGGGGAGCATGATTGGATGATTGGATGATTGGTTGATTGGATGATTGGTTGATTGGTTGCCCTTCGACAAGCTCAGGGTGACAATTGATTGATTAAAAAAATTAAGTTAAAATTCCACTAAAATTTTACCCATAAAATTTATTCCTGCTTGGGGGAAAAAACCATCCTCCCGGTATTCAGGACTGCCATCCTCAAAAATAGCACGATAAACCCATCCATTGGCAATATACTTCTCATTGAGCAGGTTGTTCACTGCCAGCTGTAGGTTGAAACCTTTTGTTCCCTTAACTTTCAGCTTATAGTCAACCTTTAGATTATTAACAAAATAAGCATCCAACTTGCGATCGGGACTACTGGTATTATCAATAAACTGCGAACCAACATACTTAGATGTCAAGCTAATATTAAAATCGTTGAACGGTGTAACCCTGATTTGGCTCGATCCTATTACCGAAGGTGAAAAGGATATATCGGTGTCGCCCAGTCGGTTTTCCTGCTGCCCAATAAATTCCCAATCGGAATCGTAAACGTCAACATACTCTACAAAATTTTTAATCTTGTTCTGGCTAAGGGTTACATTACCTCCCCAGCGTATCCAACTTGTTGGCAAAAGGTTTACCATTAGTTCAATCCCTGTGCGATAGCTCTTTTCAACATTGGTCATAAGTGGGTATCCTACATCGCTTAATTTACCTGTAAGAACAAGCTGATCCGTGTAATCCATATAGTATAAGTTTACCCCCAAGGCAAAATTTTGCGATTTCAGATTATACCCCATTTCGTAATCGATAAGCATTTCCTCTGTTGGGGTTTGGTTATCATTTCCATACTTCATGGCATCCTTAATATCAGCCCGGGTGGGCTCACGATGAGCAACCCCAATTGAAAAAAAGTATTCCTGGTTTGTAGCCATACTATAAAAAAAACCGACCTTAGGATTGAAAAAATCCCAGCGATGATCCTGGTCAAGTAATTGCAAATCATCGTCATTGCCTGATAGTTTGTAGTCAATTCCACGGAACTGTAAATCGCCAAAGAGTGAAAATTTATCCGTTAAATAGAAGGTTGATTTTAGAAAAACGTTGAAATCTTGCTTAACCCCATCATTGCGGTACCATTCAAAATCTTTGGGAATACCAGTGTTTATTTTTGTCCAAAGCACTTTACCAAAATGATCATTGCTAAACTGGTTCCACCCCCCACCAAGGATAATGCTAAGCCGATCCCTATTGAATGAGAGCGATGTGGCAAATCCAAAAAGATCATTATCAAGCAATTTCTGACGGATCATATCAACCCTTTTAATAGTATCTTCTCCTAAAATCAAAGGATCGATGCCATAATCGGTTAGTTTTCGGTTTCGTTTATACTGTTCGTAGAAACCTTCCCCTGAAATATAGTACCCTGAAAAATTCAGTGAAAGGTTTTTATTAAACTGATTGCTGTAGAGCAAATGGTAATGGGTTTGGTTGTAGTTATCCGATTCGTTGGGGTAGAACAATGCATTTTCATCCTCATCGGTTCCCATGTAACCCGCGGGATTATACCTTCGATTTTCATCCAGTATATATCCTGGTGTCCCTTCCCATGTAATACCAGTACGCTGCGTGCCATGAATTAGGTTAAACCTCAAAATGCTGCTGCTGGTATGCCAGGCACCCGTAAAAAAGATTGACTGGTGATCGGACCAACCCCGCTCGATGTAACCATCGGATTTTATTTTTGAATACCGCGTTTCGAAGCTGAACCTATCGTTAATGAGTCCTGTTCCTGCTTTAACTGAAGTTCTAAGGGTATTAAACGATCCTGCTAAAACTTCTCCCAACGCAAAGGGTTCGGGATTTAGGGTAACGGTTTGAAAGTTCACCGTTGCACCAAATGCTCCTGCTCCCTGAGTGGATGTTCCCACTCCTCTTTGAATTTGAACATTGTCAACCGAGCTGGCAAAATCGGGCATATTGACCCAAAAAACCGCTTGGGATTCAGGATCATTAAGGGGTATTCCATTTACAGTAACATTAATACGCGACATATCCGTTCCACGGATACGAAAAGCAGTATTTCCTATCCCTGTTCCTCCTTCCGAAACTGCGACTACAGATGGGACCAATTCCAACAGGTAGGGAATGTCGAATCCCGATTTTAGCTCATTGAGCCTATCGGCATTAATATTGGTTTGAGCAATAGGCATTTTGCTACTTGCACGTGTTGCACTTACAATCACCGCTTCGGCTAGAATTGACTCTGGTTTAAGGGTGATATCGATAGAAGTATCAGCATCAATTAAAACTTCAACATACTCCTTTGAGTAACCCATAAAAGACGCCACCAACTTGTAATTACCCGAGCGGCGTAGTGTAAGGCTGTAGGAGCCATCGATGTATGAGGATGTTCCCAGTAAGGTATTCTCAATCATAACAACTGCACCCGATATGGGATTTCCATCAGCATCAAATACATGACCCGATAGCCTGAAAATTCCGTCAACTTCATTGGGTATAGCCCAAGCAGATACCCATATCCTAAACAAGATCAGAAAAAAAACTATTCGTTTCATTTTAAACAATCCTTTTAATGGTTAAACAATAATCTGCTGATAACCGCATGGATTTGAAAAAAGCAGTGAGTACCATCTGCAATTTTTTCATCGCAATACTTTCAGCAACCAGTAAAAGGGGTTTAATACTTGAAGGTTGATTAAAAAAACTCTTTTTCCCTTCGCCGGTACTACCCGGATCAGGTTCCAAGGGTGTGATCTCAGCCTGTTGTATTAAGGCACCCCTAAAAGTGAATTACCCTACAAAGATAGTGGGTTTTTTGGAAAACTTGAAAACTCTTCAGTTTAATTTACTGAAACTTTGGAAAAGTTAGTTTTAATGAAAAAAACATAGCTGATACCCGAAAGCAAGATAAAAACAAGTCCTGCAATAAAAATTGCACCCTGAAGGCTAAAGGTATCAGTGTACCAGCCATAGATTGGGCCCCATAGCGCAAAAACAATGCGAATCACAAAATTGCGCACCGATAGAATGGTGGCACGTACATCGGAGGAAGTGATTCGGTTGATGTAGTCCTTAAGCACAGGTGTGGCAATTCCCCGTGCCATGTAGAATGCAAATAGAAAGATTAATCCCCAGGAATTCTGAAAGAATGCTGCTCCAAAAAACCCCAGGGCAAGGATCAAGGTAAAACCTAAAACAGTAGATTTAACTCCCAGAAACTTTTCAAGTTTGTAGGCAAAAAGGGCAGTAACACCAACCGAAAGGTTTAACAAAGTCCACAATACCCCGAAAAGGGTTACAGGCAACTCTATCTTGATAAACCACGGCTGCACGAACCAAGCCATGGTGAGCGTAGATGCTCCCACAAATGATGAGTAGAGGATATTCCACCTTAACTTTTTGTTCTCGATTAAGGCGTATTTTACAACTCCGATTATTCTGGAAAAACTCATCTTAATGGCTATTCCATGCAGTTTGGGTTCAACCAGGGTTAATGCTGCCGGAACGGCAGCAAATGCTATCGCAGTTTGAAAGTAGTAGGGATATCGCAAGCTTATGGCGGCAAGCAAACCTCCTGCAATACCGGCTAAAGCCTCGGCAAAGTTGCCAACTGAGATCATCCGCCCCTCGTGTTTCATATATTCATTCTCACGCTTGCTCTGGAGCAGGGTGTCGTACAGCAAAGCTGAATCGGCACCTGAAATCAAACTCTGACCAAATCCCAGTACCACCTCAGCCACAAGGAATCCCCAGAAACCAAAGGATAACGAGTAAACCAAAAAGCCGAGGAAACCAAGTGCTGCCCCAATTACTAGAGTGTTTTTTCGTCCCAGCGCATCGGCAAAGTACCCGGAGGGTATCTCGAGGACAACGATGGCGATGGAGTAAATTGCTTGTAGTACAAACACTTCCTGCATGCCCAAACCGTTATCCTGATAGAAAAGCACCACAATAGGCATGATCAGCATAAACCATTTGGATGCCTTGATAATGTATAGCCTGATAATGTTGTGCAAAGGACCTTTTTCCATGACGGTGCAAAGATATTTGTAATTATAATATCAAAAACCTTCAACTTTTAATGCTTTCAAACAATCTCTTTTCGAAGTTTCATCCCTTGAAATCTCACTTTTATTTATCAACTTTGGACAAAATTAACCCTTTAAAATATTTGTGCTATGGGAATGACCTTAATTGAGAAGATCATTGCTAACCATTCGAAACATTCGACCGTGAAACCCGGCGATATTGTTGATGTGGAAATGGATGTTCGCGCTGCGCGCGATTTTGGCGGTGCCAACGTGGTGAAAAACCTGCTGGACAACAATCTTGAGATTGATGACCCAACAAAAACCTTCTTCACATTCGACTGTAACCCTACAGGGTCAGATCAGAAGTATGCTGTTAACCAGCATATATGCCGTCAGTTTGCCCGCGAAAGAGGGATAAAGGTGTACGATATCGACAAGGGTATCGGTACTCATATTCTAATTGCCGAGGGGCAATCCTATTCGGGCAGCACTGCCGTTACCACCGATTCGCATGCCAACATCCTTGGCTCAATTGGTGCCTTTGGGCAGGGAATGGGCGATCAGGATATCGCTGCTGCATGGGCAAACGGAAAACTTTGGTTCAAAGTTCCCGAATCGGTAAAAATTACCTTCACAGGAAAAAAACCAGCTAATGTGAGTGCTAAGGACATTGTACTTAACCTGATGACAACCTTTGGTGCCAATAAGTTGTTAGGCTACTCCGTTGAATTTTACGGTGATGCTGTGGATAATCTTACCCTCGACGAGCGTATCACCATTGCCTCAATGGGTACAGAAATGGGTGTGATAACTTTCCTTTTCACTCCTAATCAGGAGATTATGCGCTATAGCGAGTTGCGTGCAGGACGTAAACTGGAACTGGTAACCGCCGATAAGGATGCCAGGTATGCAGCAGAGCACACATTTGATATTAGCAAGTTTGTGCCCATGATCTCTCGTCCCGGGAAACCCCACGACACTGTTGATGTAAATACAGTTAAGAAGATAAAAATCGATTCTGCTTTCATTGGAAGCTGTACCAATGGTCGCATTGAGGATATGCGAGAGGCCGCTAAAATTCTTAAGGGAAAGTTAATAGCTCCCGGCGTGGTGCTAAAAATAGTACCTTCAACTGATGAGGTGTGGCAGCAATGCCTTAATGAGGGCTTAATACAAATCTTTAAGGATTCTGGAGCATTGGTTTCCAATGCGGGTTGTGCAGGTTGCGCTGCTGGTCAGGTTGGGCAAAACGGACCCGGAGAAATTACTGTATCCACCGGTAATAGGAACTTCCCTGGGAAACAGGGAAAGGGCGAGGTTTATTTGGCTTCGCCAGCGGTTGTTGCAGCATCAGCAGTTGCCGGATACATAACTACCCCCGATGATATACCAACAAAACCAGCCGAATTTACAACTGCTGACCTTAAAGCCAAGGCTCAGCGCGCTGAGGCTGCCAAGAAAGATATCACTGAGAAACCAATCGTTGTGGAGGGAAGAGCTTGGTACATTCAGGAAGACGATATCGATACCGATATGATCTTTCACAACCGCTACCTTGCCATCACAGATATCAACGAGATGGGCCAGTACGCCTTTGATAACCTGAAGGGTTATGAGGATTTTGCCAAGAAGGCAAAGCCCGGTGATATCATTGTTACCCACAAAAATTTTGGTGCAGGAAGCTCTCGCCAGCAAGCGGTTGATTGCTTCAAGGCACTGGGAGTAACCTGTATCCTTGCCGAAAGCTTTGGAGCCATTTACGAGCGTAATGCCATCAATGCCGCCATGCCTATAGTTACCTACAATTCATTGGATGCGCTGAAGTTAGCTGAGGGTGATACCATCCGTGTGAACTTTGAAACCGGATTGGTTGAGAATGTTACCAAGGGAACTAAGATTGATGCCAATCCTTTCTTTGAGGTGCAGATGGAGATTTACCAGAAGGGAGGGATATTTTAGAAGATTGATTGATTGATTGATTGATTGATTGATTGATTAAAAATAGATAATGCTAAATAGTTAACCATGACTCCAAAAACATTTGTTGAAAAGGTGCTGGGTGCCAGCGAGGGAGCAATAGTCTTTCGCAAACCCAATATTGTGCTTACGCACGACAATACTGCCTCCATTGCCAAAACGTTTCAGAAAATGGGTGGAACCAAGGTGTTCGATCCCAAACAGCTTTTGGTGGTTCTCGATCATAATGCCCCTCCTACCGATGCAAAGTTGAGTAACGATTATCAGGCTATTCGTGATTTTGCTAAGGAACAGGGCGTTAAAATGTTTTACGATGCCGGTAGAGGGATATGCCATCAGATTATGAGTTACCATGCCCGTCCGGGGATGATAGTGGTTGGCTCTGATAGCCACACCTGCACAGCAGGTGCATTCAATTCGCTGGCTGCCGGAATCGACCGCACCGAATCGGCTGGTCTGTTCAAACGTGGCGAAACATGGTTTCTTGTTCCACCATCCATGAAGATCACGCTAAAGGGTAAGCTACGTCCTGGCGTTTATGCAAAGGATATATCGCTTTGGATCATTGGCAAAATTGGCACCGATGGTGCCAACTACATGAGCATCGAGTACCATGGCGAGGGAGTGAAATCACTTTCCATCTCGGAACGAATGACCCTTGCCAACCTAGCATCAGAAATGGGTGCGAAGAACGCCGTTTTCCCGGCCGATGAAGTTCTTGCCGAGTTCCTAAAGGGCGAGAAGTATCAAGGTGTTTGGGCCGATGAGGGCGCAAAATACGCCATGGAGCTGGAAATTAATCTCAATGAGATATTCCCTGTTGTTGCAGCACCCCATACCGTTGAGAATATCAAGTCTGTTGCTGAAGTTGAGGGTACACCAATCCACGAAGCTGTAGTTGGAACCTGTACAAATGGCCGTTTGGACGATCTACAGATTACAGCCAAAGTGCTTGATGGCAAGAAGGTTGCCGAAGGAGTTCAGATGTTGGTGATCCCTGCATCCAAGGAAATCTACATGGCTGCCATTGAGGATGGCACCATTACAAAGCTGATGAAAGCAGGGGCAACAATTCTCTCTGCATCGTGCGGACCATGCCTTGGAACCGGACAGGGAATACCTGCGGATGGTTATAATGTGGTATCCACCGCAAACCGTAATTTCCTTGGGCGAATGGGTAACAAGAATGCCTCTATTTACCTGGCTTCGCCAGCCACCGTTGCCATGAGTGCCATTCATGGAAAGATTACAGATCCAAGAGGAAAGAGCGCTGGGGAAG
>Ga0334883_1002580_pt1 | contig 21833 bp, 17 predicted proteins | sample GraSluR1_MG_6_FD_207230 | JGI IMG/M metagenome (GOLD analysis project Ga0334883, IMG submission 207230) | Sludge microbial communities from methane-producing bioreactor in Wageningen University, Netherlands - Granular Sludge_09_05-R1 | ecosystem: Engineered > Bioreactor > Anaerobic >...
TCTTACCTTCCTTGGGATGCGATCCGTGGACGGGGGGTCACGTGGTCTCGGCCAGTTCGAGGGTGGCGCCGGCGCCGTCGATTCGGCGATACAGCTCCTCACGATGGATCGGCACCTCGGGCGGGCCGTTGAAGCCGAGCTTCACCCGATTCCCCTTGATCTCGATCACGGTGACCGTCACCGCGTCGCCGATGACGACCTGTTCTCCACGCTTGCGGCTGAGAAGGAGCATCGTTTCAACCTCCATGCAGGAAAGGGGTTCCGTTACCGACGGGTCACGCCGCGGGAACTCGCGCGTGCGGGCCGCGATCCCCGGGCGTTTGTAACAATTCTACTTGAATCAATTGTTGATATTAGCACCGCGAGCGTTCGGGTCAAGGGGAGTTTCAGGATTCCGACCCGCAAACCACCCGACCGCATACCGGGGAGTGAGCGTCCCCACAGGAAGAGGCACCGGCCAGCGAGGGTCCGCCTGGATTCGCAAGCTCATACATGGCAAGCACTTCGGCGATAACCTCCGCGATCGGCCGGGCTCCGTTCGACCGCCAGCGCGTCTCGCGACCGCCGCACGCACCGTGGACTTCGCTTTCCATGACACGGTTCTCCGTCGACGAGTTGGCCTGACGTGACCAATTGTACAGAGAAGTGTACGTGTGTCAACCGCCCAGGGTTCGCGATTTTTTCGGAAAGCGCCAATTCCGGCGCGTGGTGCGGGCGGAGGTTGCCGTGCGCAGTTGCGGCACGCGCGTCGGGGACAACGCGCGGCACGAGGCATCCCCCGACGACCGGCAGGAACCGACCCGCCCATGCGACGGAACGGCACTCCGTCCGGGAAGGTGTGCCAAACCGGCGTGCGAGGCAGCGAGGGTAAGGTCATTCTTGCCGGTCACCCGGGACGCTGGCCAGGGCAACGTCACCGGCGCGCAGCGCGCGCAAGACCGGTTACCGACCGTTACCTGGGGGGCTGAAACGGCGGCGCCTGGCGTGAAGCGTCGTCGTCGGCGCTGCCGGCCGACTTCCAGAGGGCCTTGCCGACCGCGCCGAGAACGCGGCTCCCCTTGACCTCCGAGTCGGATGGGCCGGCCTGGTCGCCGGTCGGCTGGCCGGGCTCGGGAGCCACCGACGCCACTGCCTCGGGATCGGCGGACTCGGTGATCGCCGGCGCGGCTTGGGCGGCCGGCTCGCTCGGGGAAGAGGGGCTGGCAGGTTCCGTCTGCGTGGGGCGGCAACTCGTCGCAAGCAGCACCATGGCCGCGGCCAACGAGATGCTCCGTTCCGTTCGATTCATCGAGAGATCCTCCTCCGAGCGCTACGGGTTGGGCCGATGGTTCCGAGACGATCAACGGGGAATGACCGGTCGCCGCATCAAGCACGACCAGCCGAGGTATCCTTCCTTGCGGAAGGGGCTTTCGAACGCAAAATGCCGAAGCGCGACGACCTCGAAGAGCCGGCCAAGCTCGAAACGGACTTCGTCCTCGGAGACCTGGGGGGGGCCGCCTTCCGCCTCCTCTCCCGTGCTGCCCACCAGCCCGAGGTAGTACGACCCGGGGCGCGTGGCTCGCCAGAGCAAGTCGAGATAGCGATCCAGATCCACCTGGCGTTGGTAATGGTAGAACCCCGCGTCGTAGACGAAGTCGAACGGCCCGGCGTGCTTGATGAAGCCGAACACGTCGTCGAGCACGAAAATGACGGATGCGTTTTCGAGCCGGGCGCGGGTTCGTGCCCGTTCGAGGGCCATGGGCGAGGAATCGACGGCCGTGACGTCGAAGCCGTGTTTCGCGAGGCAGACCGCGTCGGCTCCCGTGCCGCAACCGATCTCCAGCGCCTCGCCGCGCGGGATGCGACCCTCGTTGAGGACGCGGATCAGCTCGGCCGCGGGGCGGCCTGTCTCCCATGAGGGAGTGCCCTCCCGGTACATGCTGTCCCAGTCGGTGATCGGAGATGTTTCGGTGCCCGTCGGTTCGTGCGTCATAGTGTCGCTCCGGCCGCAACCGCCCTGGCCCGCCGCCCGGGCGGGATGGGCGAATCGCTCTGATATCCCTCCTCATCCAGTGTCCCCTGTCGACCCGATCTTTGCAAGCGGCTCCTTGGGTCCCCGCCCGACTTCCTGGCGTCGGCGGGCTCATTCGACTTGCCGCGAGGCATGCCCGGGCCTACATTGACGGGCCGAACGGGCAACGACGGGCATGCGTGGCGTGGAAGGCGGCGTCCCGGCTATCATGACGCCAACCAGGGGCGCGCGACGCAGCAGACGGGCACAATCGATGAACGCGAATCCCAACCTGGCCTTCCTCGAAACTCGGGAGCGATTCCTTCCCGTTCCGACGGCGTCGATCCTCGAACGCATCCTCGAGGACGACCGTTTTTCGGCCGTCGAGCGGGGGCAATTTGAGGCGCTGTTCCGGATGATCCAGGCGCGATTCCACTTCGAGTTTCTCGAGCGGGTCGAGCGATTGAAGGCCCTCTACGACCCCTTCGACCCCGACCGCGATACGCTGCCGCTTCGCGACCCATCGCCCCGCGACCGCGATTCGCAGTTTGCCGAGTTGAAGGAGGCGTTCCAACGCCTGCTCGTCGAGGGCAACTACGTCGAGCTGACCCGCGAGCAGCTCGTCGCCTGTCTCGAGTCGCGAAACCACTTGGGGCTGGCCGTTCGGGTGAATCTCGACGAGTACCAGGACCTTCGGGTGTTCTATCGAGGGGTGCGCCAGCAACGGCGTTCTTTCCGCGCATGGACGACGCTCTGGCGGAAGCAGGACCGGATGCTTCGGGTCTTTTCGCGCGTGGCTTTGCTGGTGCGCACGGCCAAGCCGCGCGGCGACGCCGTGCTGTTGAAGCTGTTCAAGGACGTGGTGGTCGAAGACCTCCAGATGACGTCGCCGCACGTGCAGCTTCGCATGTGCCTGTTCGACCGATTGAAGCTCGGTTCGACCGTCGCCGGTGGTCTGTTCGCGCCGATTCTGAAGGTCGTGATGGCCGCGGCGATTTCGCCCATGCTGCTGCTGATCGTGGTGGGGGGGTTCGTGGGCGCCCTTCTCAAGGGCGTGTTCGGCTTTCTCAGGTGCAAGACGAAGTACATGCAGAAGCTGTCGACGAGCCTCTACTTCCAGAACCTGGCCAACAACGTCAGCGCCCTGACGCGCCTGATCGACGCCGCCGAGGCCGAGGAGACCAAGGAGACGCTGCTGGCGTACTTCCTGCTGTACGTGGAGCGCGACCGCGACTATACGGCGGAGGCGCTCGACCGGCGCGTCGAACAGTGGCTGCGCCGGCAGTTCGACGTCGACGCCGATTTCGAGGTCGACGACGCGGTTCGCAAGCTGATCGAGAAGGATCTGGTGGTCCAGCGCGCCGACGGCCCGCCGCCGGGGAACGGCTCCGGGAAACCCCGGCCGATCCTCAAGGTCTACGATTTGCCCACCGCCCTGCGGAAGCTCGACACGTGGTGGGACGACTACTTCACGGCCGACCGCGAGGGCGGCCAGGCGGCCGACCGGCTGGCCGAGGGCAACTGGCCTCCCTTCCCCGAGGCCGTCCGGCCTGCTCCCACGATGCACCGCGACGCGCGTTGACCCGATTCGGCGCGACTCGCCGCACGGCGGCGCGGGCCGGCCGCCCCCGCGCGGTCACGGCGACTTGCCGGTGCCCCCTTGCACGGCCAGGGCAAGCAGCTCGATTTCGCTGTCGAAGCGGACGGAGATCACCCGCCAGGCGTCGTCGTCCGAAGGGAGTTCCCGGTGGGGCGGGCGGTAGAAGGTGAAGTAGAAGACGACCGGGTACTCTTCGCACTTGTAGAGAAACCGGATCAACGCCAGGTCCTTCCCCAATCGTTGGGGCGCGATCGGTTCGCTCTCGAGATGCTTCCCGTAGCGGCCTTCGAGTTGCCGGGTACGTTCGATCAGGTCGTCGATCGCTTTGGTCTGGGCGCGCAAGGGACTGCCGGTCAGGAGTTCCGGATAGGCCGTCTGCGCATCGCCTCGCGCGAGGGCATCGAGGAACTTCCGGGCCCGGGCCTGCAACGATTGGATTTCGGGGTCGGAGACGTCCTGCCCGATGCCCATCGGCGCACCGGCCACGAAAATCAGAAACGCGGCAAGCGAAGCACCCCCCCAGATCTTACCGGTCATGATGACGGCCTCCTCGACAAAACGGTGGAAATCGCGGTGGAAATCGCGGGCCCTTACCCATCTTGAATGCCCGGACCGCCGTTTTCCAGGGTTTTGCCGACGAGATCTCGCATTTCGGCCGCGAGAAAGAAGGAGCCGGTCACGCAGATCAGATCGTCGGGCGCGGCCTGCGCCCGAATCGTCCGCCAAGCGTCGGCGGCGCGATCGCAGACCCGATGCGCGCGCCCGGTCAGCTCGACCGCCGTGGCGCGCAACTGCTCGGGAGGGACGGCCCGGGGGTTGTTCGAATACCGCGTGAAAACCGCCCCATCGAATGCCGCGAGCAGAAGGCGAAGCATGCCGCGCACGTCCTTGTCGAGCGTCGTGCCAAACAGGAGCCACCGCCGGCCGCGCGAAAAGCTCTCGTCGATGGTCCCGATGAGGGAGGCAATCGACGCCACATTGTGGGCTCCGTCGATGACGATCGTGGGTCGGCGGGCAATCACTTCGAAGCGAGCGGGCAGACGCACGCCGGCCAGCCCGTCGTACACCGATGCGCGGGGGACAGGCCAACCCCGATGTCGAAGCTCGTCCAGGGCGGCGATGGCCAACGCCGCGTTGGTCGCCTGGTGGCGCCCGACCAGCCCGACGGCAACGTCGCGAAACGTCCAGTCGTCCGACCCCGGGCGGCGGAAGTCGATCTTCCCGGGGCCGGCGGCCCATTCGAGGCCTTGGGGCGGGGAATACTCGAAATCGAAATCGGTGCGCAACTCGACCAGCGGGCTGCCTCGGACGGCGCACACCTCCCGGACCACTTCGCGCGGGCCGGGCTCGGTCACCCCGCTGACCACGGGAATACCCGGCTTGACGATTCCCGCCTTCTCGCGGGCAATCGCTTCGAGGGTGTCGCCCAGTTGAGCCGTGTGGTCGAGACTGATGCTCGTGATGACCGAGACCTCCGGCCGGCAGACGTTCGTCGAGTCGAGCCGGCCTCCCAGGCCCACCTCCAGGACGGCCAGGTCGACTTCGGCGCCGACGAAGTGCAACAGGGCCATCGCCGTGATGATCTCGAAGTAGGTGGGGCCACGATCGGGGTCGGGGTCGCGGCCGGCCTCGTCCATGGCGGCGACGGCCGGCCTGACTCGCTCGACCAGGGCGACCAGCTCATCGGCCGAGCACGGCCGCCCGTCGATGCACATGCGTTCCTCGACGCGATCGAGGTGGGGCGAGGTGAAAAGCCCGGTCCGGTAGCCCGAGGCCGACAACACGGCGGCGAGCATGGCCGCGGTCGAGCCCTTGCCCTTGGTGCCCGCGACGTGCACGATCGGCAGTCGTTGCTCGGGGTGTCCCAGTCGCCCGAGCAACGCGCGCATTCGATCGAGCTTGAAGTTACGGGCGTGGTAGGGCACGGTCCGTGCCCGCTCGTAGTTGATCCGCCCGTCGAGAAACTGCTCGGCGGCGCGATACCGATCGGGCCGTGGGCTGGGAGTTGACGTCATCGGAGGCCGCATGGCGGTGATTCTGGGAGTTCCGCGAGGATTTGCGCCCCGGCGAGGGCATGGTCTTGCTTTTCCTCGAAGGGGAGTTTTCGGGTGCAAGCGTCAGCATAGCACGGGAAGGCCCCGGCGCCCCCTTGGCGGCCCGGCGCGTGCTGCCCTAGAATCCTTGATACTCCCCGACCATTTCGGCAGTCGAGGCCGCGCTATCGCGAAGCCATGCCCACGTTGTTTCATCCCGACGATCATCCCCACCGCCGCTACAACCCCTTGACGGGTCAATGGATCCTCGTCTCGCCTCATCGCACGAAGCGGCCCTGGCAAGGCCGGAAAGAGCCGGGAGCCGACGATCGAAGGCCGGCCTACGATCCCGACTGCTATCTCTGCCCGGGCAATCGCCGTGCCGGCGGCGCGGTCAATGCGAAGTACGAAACGACCTTCGTGTTCGCGAACGATTTCTCGGCCCTGCTGCCCGAAACGCCCCGTTCCCACTCGACCCATCCGCTGCTGCGACTGGAGTCGGTTGCGGGCGAATGCCGCGTCATCTGCTTTTCGCCGAGGCACGATCTGACGCTGCCCGAGCTGAGCGTCGAGCAAATCGGCGCCGTCGTCGAGGTCTGGGCCGACCAGGTGGCCGAGCTGGGAGAGATGTACCGCTGGGTGCAGTTGTTCGAGAACAAGGGCGCAGTGATGGGCTGCTCGAATCCGCACCCCCACGGCCAGGTTTGGGCCAGCAGCCACTTGCCCAACGAGGCGCAGGTCGAAGAGATCGGTCAACGGGCGCACTGGGAGGCGAATCGTTCGCCTTTGCTGGTCGACTACGCCGAGCTCGAATGCGATCGAGCCGAGCGGATCGTCGTCGAGAACGCGCACTGGGTCGCCCTGGTGCCGTTCTGGGCGGTGTGGCCCTTCGAGACGCTGCTCGTGCCCCGCCGTCACGTATCGCACCTGCCCGAGCTGAGCGAAGACGAGCGCCGGGCCCTGGCCGAGATCCTCCGGCGATTGCTCACGCGGTACGACAACCTGTTCGAGACGTCGTTTCCCTACTCGATGGGCTGGCACGGCGCGCCGACCGGCGACGGTCCCTACCCCCATTGGCAACTCCACGCGCACTTCTACCCGCCGCTGCTGCGGTCGGCGACCGTGCGGAAATTCATGGTCGGATACGAGATGCTCGCCGAAGCGCAGCGCGATCTGACCGCGGAGCAGGCGGCGGCGCGATTGCGGTCGTTGTCGGACCGCCACTACAAGCTCGCATAGCGTTGGAAACCCCGATCGAGAGGCCCGCGCAACAACGACTCCCACCCGAGCGGCGCTGCTCGGCCGTTGCGGCCGAAGATCGCGCCAGGCCGAATGCCCCGAGGAACAAGCCCGTGGAAGAAAATCGAGGTGCCCGGCGCGTCATTCAAGTGAGCAAGAGCATCGTCGGTCCGGTCGAGCCGAAGCCGAACGCGGTCCGGCCGAAGCGCGTGGGCGACTACCCCGGCGTGCCTGGGGTCTATCTGCAATTGGCCCGCAAGTTCTCCAGCCCGCGTTTGATGGGCCCGCCGATCTGCGACGAGCTCATCGCCCTGCTGCAGCACACGTTCACCGAGGAGGAAGCCGGCGTCGTGCGCCACCTCGGCGCGCTGCGGGCACGCGGGGCCCGCGGTGTGGCGCGGGCCGAGCACCGGCCGCTCGACGAGGTCGAGCGGATCCTCCACCGGCTGGCCTTCGAAAAGCGGACCATCCTCTGCGACGGGCCGAACCCCAAGCGGCGGTACACCCTGCTGCCGGTGATGCCGGGCATGTACGAAATGGTGCTCATCGGCGAGTCGCCTGAACGCATGAGCGAGTGGCACCGCCGTTTCGCCGAGCTGGTCGAGGCCCTGTTCGAGACGGGGTACACCTGCGACTACCCCGACTTCCCCAGCCGCGTCTTCCGTTTTCTGCCTCTCGGGCGCGCCGTCGGAGGGCATCCCATGGCGCTGCCGTCCGATCGGCTGGAAGTCGTCCTGGAACGCTTCGACACGTTCGGCGTGGGGCACTGCCAATGCCGCATGTCGCAGCAGATCGTCGGCCAGGGCTGCGGCAAGCCGCTCGAGGTGTGCACCGCGATGGGCGATTGGGCCCGGCTGGGCATCGCCCGCGGCTGGCTCCGGCGCGTGGCGCGCGACGACGTGCTGGCGATCAAGCGCGAGGCCGAGTCGCACGGGCTGGTGACCTGGCTGGTGAACGTCGAATCGACGCGAAGCCAGGCGTCGTGCTCGTGTTGCGGATGCTGCTGCAAGGCCATGCGCGTGGTCAGCCAGTTCAACGTGCCCGGCGTGGTGGCCCCGCCCCATTTCATGCCCCGCTTCGATCGGTCGCGGTGCACCTACTGTGGCCGGTGTGCCGCGAGCTGCCCCATGGGGGCGATCACCGTCGACACCGAGCGGAAGTCGCTCGAGCACGAGCCGGCGCGGTGCATCGGCTGCGGGCTGTGCCGGCTCGCCTGCGACCGCCGGCAGGCCATTGCCATGGAACCCGTCCCCGATTACCGCGTGCCCTACAAGAGCTGGTTCTCGCTGCTGCTGCACAACGTTCCGGGCGCGCTCAGGGCGTCGTGGAAGGTCCCCCGGAGCCGGCGCGCGGCCCGCGACGACTCCCAATCGCTGGAACAAAGAGATCCCCGATGACCTGGCTTCAACGAGAGATTCAGCTTCGTCCGTTTTCGCGCGGACTGCACTTGATCACGCGGGAGGTCGTCGAGGCCCTGCCCGAGCTCGCCGCGATGCGGGTCGGTCTTCTGCACGTCTTTTTGCGGCACACCTCGGCGTCGCTGACGATCAACGAGAACGCCGATCCCGACGTTCCCGGCGACCTCGGCCGCGTGCTCGACCGCCTGGCCCCGGAAGATTTTCCCTACCGCCACACGATCGAGGGCCCCGACGACATGCCGGGCCACGCGAAAGCGTCGCTCACCGACAGCTCGCTGACGATTCCCATCTCGGGCGGCCGTCTCGGCCTGGGCACCTGGCAGGGCATCTACCTTTGCGAGCACCGCCGGCACGGAGGGCGGCGGCGCCTGGTACTGACGGTTTGGGGGGAGTCGTAGCGGGTGGGTGAATTTGTCGCGGGCTGCGCGGCCGCAGGACCCCGTGCGGCCATTTTCTGTCCTGCCCTCATTCGGGCAGGCAGTGGAATTGCGGGGTCCCGACGTCTTGCGTGTTCCGTGTTTCCCTCAGTCATCCAACAGCTCGGCCGACGCAAGCGGAGGTGCCGATGCGATCGTGAATAGCGTGCGCTCTGATAGTTTCTTCTCAATCGCAACAACAATCTCTTCAAGATCGAGCTTGCGGCTTGCCTGTAGCCCGAGACACGTTGCGATGCCTTCCGTATCGGTGCTGACTCGCTCGGCCAACTCGAGCCGATAGCCAGTTCTGTGCGAATGTACAGTATAGGAGTGAAGGTGCATCGGGTCGCCAAGCCGGGCCGGCCGCAAGTGGTCGAAAGAGAATCGCGCCCGCATGTAGTCCAGGAGGTAGTCCTGAACGACCAAGACGAGGTGCTTGCTGATGTGCTCAAAAGTCTCAATCTTGTGGTGCAGTTGGACCAGGGCGGTCTTCGCGGTCATCTTCCAGTTCACGCCGAACGATTTGCCCGACTGTAGGTCATCGGCAGAAACGTGAACATCCCTTTCGTGCAAGAATTGCTGCCGCGCGGGCCAAACCGTGCCCGTCGAATCAAGTGCCTGCAATTCAACGCCGACGAAATCCTTGACCTTGCCTGCCTTGACTGAGGCGATGCAGTAGTCAACATTGCCGCCAGGAATCGTCAGTTCGGGAACAAGGTGAAGCTCGTTTCCGGGTTCGTGGAGCGATAGAAGCTGAAAACAGTCCGTGAAGACTTGTCTGCGCTCCAGAAGGCGAAACGGGCAGATCAGGAGAAGCTTCTCGTCCTTCCCATATTGGACCGTGCAGCTTCCGATCGAGATATCCGGTTGACTCTTGCGGTTCTTCAGGCATTTCCGATGAAGATATGGGCACCATTGGCGCTCGACAACCTGAGACCAGGAGCTTTGGAGATCGGAGATATTAGAAATCCCGAATAACTCAATAACCTTATTTCTCATACTAACAACGCGCACCGCTCCTTGGAATGCCGGAGGTAATCCTGCGAAATGTCAATCCCGACCGACTTCCTGCCGAGATGGAACGCAACGAGCATCGTGGTACCTGTCCCGCAGAAAGGATCCAACACGATACCTCCCTCCGGACAGGTTGCCAGAATCGGTATCTTGCAGAGGTCTTCAGGATAGGGCGCGAAGTGGATCCCGCGATTCTGTGTGTCCTCAGGAATGATGTCCCACACATCGCGCGGCTTGCTTCCGTTCGGATGATACTTGAGAAAGTAGTAGCCTCGTTCTCGAAGCTCGCGCGCGCGACCGGAGACGCGCTCGGAATCGGAATGAGTGGTTCTCTGCTGACCGCGGATTATCATGCGAAAGTCGGCCAACGCTCCCGCCCGCACTTCGCCCAGGATCTCTTCAAGTGCCAGCAGTGCTGCCTCTTTTTCCTTGTCGGTCAGTGCAGTCGAGAGTTCAATCTGTCGCCTGTAGCGCACCCCGCTCACCCCCGTAGCCGAGACAACGGCGCCGTTGACGACCCGGCTCTGCTGCGGCTTGCATCGAATTGCATCGGCATCATAGAAGTAACCCCGGGCGCTCTTCACAAAATGAAAAACGTGTTCATGCGTGTTGCGCAGCTTGTCGCGCGAATTATCAGGACCGCCCTTCACCTTGTTCCAAATCACGTCGTTGCGGAGAATCCACCCCTGCTTGTCGGTCAACTCCAGCGCAACGCGCCAGGGGATACCGAGAAGCTGTTTCTGCTGGTAGCTGTCCCCCATGTTGAGCCAGAACGAGCCAGCTCGCTTCAGGGTGCGGCGCACCTCAGCACAGACGGCCGTGAGGTTGCGGATGTATTCGCGATAGTCTTCCTCAAGTCCGATGCCTTCTTGGGCGTATTTCCTCTGACCCCAATACGGCGGGCTCGTCATACAGAAATCCAGCGACTCGGCGGGGAGAGATCGAAGAATCGCCAAGCTATCCCCACAGAGGAAGAGGGGACGCTTGCTGTCGGACCGCTGGTACTCCAAGAAGGTTTCGCGTGCCGTCATCGCGTCCACACACGAGGTCGTTGAGAGGATGCCCAACCCGGAATATAGCACCGCGGCCACGAGGCGTAAACCCGCAAACAGTCTACAGCGGGTGCACGTCTACCGACAGCTCGCTGACGATTCCCATCTCGGGCGGCCGTCTCGGCCTGGGCACTTGGCAGGGCATCTACCTTTGCGAACACCGCCGGCACGGAGGGCGGCGGCGCCTGGTGCTGACGGTTTGGGGGGAGTCGTAGCGGGCAGCGTCTGGACCCGCCCGCAACACGCCACCTGCAGGTTTCGCATATTTCGGATATTGCTTTTGTTTCGTTTGTGGCGTAGGATTGAGGAGGTTGGTAACACGCATCGTCTGGTTGCGTGTCGGGAGACGGGCCCCGGCTCCTGCGGTGTTGTGTGTAGGACGCCAACCTCGGACAACACAAGGGGGGCTACGCCCCCTTTTCGGGTGACTTTCGATCGGTGCGAGGTGTTGCCATGTCTGCCGTGGTGTTGAATTTCCCCGAGACCGCGACGCCCACGGAAGCCGACACTCGGCTTGCCGAGGAATCGAGCCGTCGCCTGACTCGTCTACTGAGCAAGCCTCGTCGCAGCTTTCGCCTCAGCGTTCAAGTCGATGATGAGGCGGAGGAGACGGTGGCCATTCCAATTCCCGCGCTCCGGTTACTGGCGGACATCCTGACCCAGATGGCACACGGCAACGCCGTGACGTTGATGCCGGTCCATGCGGAGCTTACCACGCAGCAGGCCGCTCTGCTGTTGAATGTCTCGCGTCCCTTCTTGATTCGCCTCCTCGAGGAAGGCCGGATTCCCTTTCACAAGGTCGGCACGCACCGGCGGATTCGTCGCGATGACCTTCTGGGCTACAAGCGAAGAGTCGATCACGATCGCCTGAAGGCTCTTGAAGAACTGACCGCCGAAGCGCAAGAACACGGAATGGGCTACGGAGCGTGAGCCAGTTCACCGTCCTGTTGGATGCTTGCGTCCTATACCCGGCACCGTTGCGCGACCTTCTGATGCACTTGGCCCTTACGGACCTGTTCCGCGCCAAGTGGACGGACGCGATTCACGAAGAGTGGATGCGTAGCGTCTTGCAGAACCGCCCCGACCTGGTCCGCGAACAGTTGGAGCGGACTCGCCGGCTGATGAACGCCCATGTTCGGGATTGCCTGGTCATCGATTATGAGGATCTCATCCCGGTGCTCACGCTCCCCGATCCGGATGATCGTCACGTGCTGGCCGCAGCGATTCGTTCCGGCGCCGACGCCATCGTCACCTTCAACTTGGACGACTTTCCACGGAAGACTCTGCAGAAGTGGGGGATCGAGACGCAACACCCCGACGACTTCATCGGCCACCTGCTCGAACTCGCTCCACATGTCGTCTGCGCCGCCGCGAAACGGCAGCGGGCGAGCCTGAGAAACCCGCCCAAGGACGTTGACGATTTCCTGGGCGCACTGGAACGACAGGGATTGGCGCAAACCGTTGCAGAACTGCGGCGGTTCGCAGGTTTGATCTGACGCCCCGCGACTCTGCTCCCCGAGTCGGCCGTTCCGCAGGAGTCTTTGCGATATCGACCTGACTTGGGGGACACCGGCTATGCGGCAGCGGCCCCTTCGCGCCTACCCGCCCATCCAGGCGGGCACCTCGTCGGCCGGTGGGAGCTGGGCGGTCCTGACCCGCCGGATCGCTTCGATGGTCAGCACCTCGGCCAACGCCTCGGCGGGCGGGCGCCCGTCGAGCGACAGGGCGGCCACCTGCTGGCCGCCGGGCTGGTCGGTGCCGCGGCCCACCGACATCTGGGCGATGTTGATCTGGTGCTTGCCGAATACGTTGCCGATCTTGCCGATGACGCCCGGCATGTCGCGGAGCGTGATGAACATCAGGATTCCCTGCAGGGGAATTTCCAACCGGCAGACGCCTTTCTGCACCAGGCGGGGCATGTTTTTGCCGAAGAGGGTGCCGGCGGCGATCGACGTGCCCTCCTTGCTCTCGACCGTGGCCGTGATCAACGAGCTGAACTCCCCGAGGTCGGTCGATCGCTCTTCGACCAGCTCGATGCCGCGCTCCCGCAACAGGAGCTCGGCGTTGACCACGTTGACCTCGGTATCCATCGCGTGGTAAAGAAACCCGGCGGCGAAGGCGGCCGAGACAAGCCGGGTATCTTTGCCGGCCACTTCGCCCGAGTAGCGAAGCCGGCACACCTGGGGCGGCCCCTCGATGACCTGCCCGAGGAGCAGGCCCAGGCGGTGGGCGGTGTCGAGGGAGCCGCGCAGCGATTCGAGCGTCTTGGGATCCAGCGGCGACATGTTGACCGATTGCCTGATCGTGCCCGTGGTGAAGAAGTCGATCAACAGTTCGGCCGCCTCGACGGCCACGCTCGTCTGGGCCTCGGCCGTGCTTGCCCCGAGGTGCGGGGTGCATAGGACGCCGGGCAGCCCGAACAGAGGGCTGTCGGTGCAGGGCTCCGAGGCGTAGACGTCGAGGGCGACCCCGGCCAGGTGTCCGGTCTTGAGGCCCTCGACCAGGGCGTCTTCGTCGAAAATGCCGCCCCGGGCGCAGTTGATCAGGCGCACCCCGCGGCGCATCGCCCGGATCGCGTCGGGGCCGATCAGGTTGCGCGTGGCGTCGTTCAGCGGGGTGTGCACCGTGAGGTAATCGACGTCGGGGAGCATCTCGCGGGCCGAGTCGTACATCTTGATGCCCAGCTCCTGGGCCCGCTGGTCGGAGAGGAACGGGTCGTAGCCGATCACGCGCATCTCGAACGCCAGGGCCCGTTTGGCCACGGCCTGCCCGATCCGGCCGAGTCCGACGATGCCCAGCGTCTTGCCGGCCAACTGGGTGCCCATGTACGGCTTGCGGTCCCAGCGCCGTTCGATGAGGCTCCGGTACGCGGGGTAGACGTTGCGCGACATGGCCAGCATCAGGGCAATCGTGTGCTCGGCGGTCGACAGCGTGTTGCCGCCCGGCGTGTTCATCACCACGATCCCCAGCCGGGTTGCCACCTCCTTGTCGATGTTGTCGGTTCCCACGCCGGCCCGGGCAATCGCCTTGAGCCGCCGGTTCCCCTCCAGGGCGTCGGCGGTGATCTTCACCCCGCTGCGGCAGATGGCCCCATCGAACTGCGACAGGGCGGCGCGCAACGCGTCGCCTTTCAAGCCGGTTCGCACTTCGTATTCGATGTTCCCCGCCGCCTCGAGCAGATCGAGACCATCCTGGGAAAGGTTGTCGAGCACGATGATCCGCGGCATGACGCAAGGCCCTCCTGGAAAACGCCGGAAAACGTGGATTCTAGCGTTCCCGGGGGCGATTGAGGAGGACCGGGCCGGCGACGGCCTTTTGCAGTGGCAACGGCGGCCCGCCCCCGGCCGTCAGCGAAGCGGCGGCGTGCCGCGGGTGGCGATTCGCGTTTCCGAGGCCGTCGCGGGCGCGGGCGACGGGCTAGGGCTGACCCCCGTCTGGCTGCGGCTCGATTGCAGCGCGGCGATCCGGGATTCGACGTCGGGCTGGAACCGGTCGTACCAGAGCGACTCCTGGTAGTTCTTCAGGGCAAGCTCGTGCTCGCCGAGTTTCTCCCGCAGTTGTCCCAAGGCGGCCAGGGCCCGCGGGTTCTCGCTGTCGACGTACAAGGCGTCGACCAGGTGCTCTTTGGCCTTGTGCGGCTCGCCGAACTCCTCATACAGCCGGGCCAACTCGATCCGGGGCTCGGCCAGGGTCGGGTTGGTGGCCACCCAGTTCTCCAGCAGGCGGAATGCCTCTTCGCTGCGTTCCTGCTCGACCAGCAGCACGGCCAGCCCCCGGTGGCACTCGCGGTGGCTCCCGTTGCGATGCCGGCACATGTTGTAGTACTGCTCGGCCTGGGCCAACTGGGCCGGATTGTTGCTCGTTACCCCAAGATGGTGGTATGCAGCAGCTAGATTGTAGTAGGCGTCGGCGTTTTCGGGATCGATGCTCAAGGCGTGCTCGAATTCACGAACCGCCTCTTCATAGCGCCCCTGATCGTAGAGCTGAACCCCATGAGCGTTGCGGCCCTGGGCCGCGATGCCGGCACACCCCCCGCCCACGCAAAGAGCGACCGCGGTCGCCGCCGCGGCCACGAAGGGAGCGAGTTTCCTCGAAAATGCTCTAGATCCGACCACGTCGATCGCGCCTCGCTGGCTCACAGAGCGTACTGCCACGGCGCAGCCCGCCACGCCGCGCGGAAACGGAAAGGTGAGGGAGGATAGCTTCCCGCGCGGGTCAACGCAAGCCCGGATTCCGGTCGATCAACGCACTAACGCGGTGGCGACGAATGCCAGGCGACGGACAGGTGCTCCCCAATACGGGGGGGCCGGCCCGATGGGGGTCGTTCCCGGTGTGTTGTGGCGCTTCCGAGAGGCTTGAGGCTTGAGGCTTGAGGCTTGAGGCTTGAGGCTTGAGGAAGCGCCGATCGGGGTCGTTCCCGGTTGGCCGTGGCTCTTCCGAGGCGAGTCGATCGGGTCAGCTTGCGGCAAACTGCCGGGCCAACTCGGCGTCCTCGCGAATCTCGTCGTGGAACCTGGGATACATGCCCACGATCACGCCGTCGCTCGGCTTGATCCGCTCGAAGGCGAACTGGAAGGCCGCTTTGACCATGTTCGGGCGCTCGCACTTGCGCCCCGAGGCCAGGATCTTGAATCCCAGGCACGGCTGGTCGACCTGGCGCATGACCTCGGTCATCGTCGAGGGATCGTCGGCGAAGAAGGGATACCCGATCTGCACCGTGACGATGGGAGGCATCTTGTTCAGTTCCTCGGGGGTGCGGGTCAGGTAGTAGAAGCAGGTCATGAACAGGTCGACCTGCCAGCCTTCGTCGGCCACCCGCTTGATGCAGTCGGGATTGTGGGCCGACACGCCGGCGAGCACGCCCGCGTCGCGAACCCGCTTGACGAAGTCGTGCACCTCCTGGCTCTTGCCCTCGCGGAACAGCCGGTCGGTGGCCCCGCCGTGATGCACGATGGCGATGGGGTCGGTCAGCTCGACGACTTTCTCGACCGGCTCGGGGCCCCCTCCGGAATGAAGGCAGATGAACTTCATGTTCGAGCCGCGCTCGCGCAGCGTCCTGATGATCTGCGACGTGGGCTCGGGGCGGCTGAACTGGTGGGCATTGATGCCGGCCCGCTCGCACCGTTCGAGGTAATCGACCGTGTGCTCGGGCGTGAAGTACTCGGCCATGTGCCGGTTCATGTTCGGCCCCAGGTAGGAGTAGCCGCCCACGGGATTCCAGCCGGCCACGAGGCGGGTGATGCGGTGCTCCCCCAGGGCGATCGTGGGCAGAAGCGGCGCCGGCTCGGGCTTCGGCTCGTCGGCCCGCGACGCGCCCGCCATGAGCAGGCTCGACCCGGCCGCCACGGCCGAAAGCTGCGAAAAAAACTCCCTGCGGCCCGTCTGCGGGCAATCCCGGTCTTCGGACGTCATCGCGGTGCTCCTTGGGCTCGAAAGTCTGCCTGCCCCGATGGGCGACTCCCGCCATCGTACCTCAAGAACAGTTCCTCGACCACCGTTTCGAGCGACAGACGCAGCACGCGACGGTCGACGATCCCGCGATCCACGCGGCGCGACGGGCCGGACCGCCGCGGGCCCGTCTCTTGACACGGGCGCGCCGACCCTCTAGCGTCGGGGCATGTTGGGGTTACGAACACGACCGCACGAGGAGCCGGCCGGAATGTACAGATCGATCTTGGCGTGGGCGGTGCTGCTGGCTCCGGTCGCAGCGGGTTTGGAACGTGGCGCGACGGCGCTGGCGGCCGAGTCGACGCCGGGCCCCACCGACTGGTCCGACTGGGAGAAGTACCGCGACCAGGTCGTCCACCCGGCCACGCTCATCAAGCCGCAGGATTTGGCTCGGGCCAAGGAGAACGTCGAGCGGTACGCCTGGGCGCGAAGCTACCTCAGCGGGCTGCGCCGATCGGCGGACGGGATCCTGGAGACGATCGCGCCGGACGATCTCGAACGCATGATCGAGCCTACCACGCCCGGCTGCGTGGGGCCTTGTCCGGCCTGCCGGGCCAAGGGGCTGCCGTGGCATCCCAACGGGCAGTGGCGGTGGTCGTCGTCGCGCCCCGACGAAATCGTGTGCGCGGCGTGCAAGACGGTCTTTCCCAACGACGACTTTCCCGAGACGGTCGTGGTCGAGTCGACCTGGGGCCGAGGACAGAAGATCACCTTCGTGGGCGGTGAAACCTTTCAGTGCTTCGGATATCGTCACGCCCGGCCGAGCATCTCGGGCATCATCCGGGCGCGCAAGGTCTCGCACGCGACCGGTCTTCTGAGCACGCTGGCCACCGCGTACGCCTTGACCGAAGACCCGCGCTACGCCCGCGGGGCCAAGGCGATCCTGCTCCGCTTCGCCGAGGTGTTTCCCGAGTACCTGGTGCGCGCCGGCTACGGATACGGCGAGTATGCCGGCATGGATCCCCACGTGGCGGCCGCTCGGATCAACAACCTGCCCGAGGACGAACTGGTCTATCCGCCGAACAAGCCCGACCGCAAGATTTACGCGGGCTACTGGGCGGCCAGCCGCATCGGCACCTCGGGCATGGACGGCGGCTGGGTCGTCCGCATTACCGTGGCCTACGACCTGACCTGCACGGCCGAAGAGGACGGCAAGCCGGTCTACTCCGACGACGAGCGCCGGCGCATCGAGCACGACCTGCTCCTGGAGAGCACCTACCTGGCCGCTTGCGACGGGTCGATCAACAACAAATCGGTGGGCAACCGCGCCGGGGCGGCCGTCGTGGGCATGTGCGTGGGCCATCCGGGCCTGGTGCGGTTCGGGCTCGAGGGATTCTTGAAAACCGTGGACGGCTGGTTCCTGCCCGACGGCGGCACGTCGGAATCGCCCGCCTACGCCATGATGACCATGGGCGGCATCCGGCCCTTTGCCTTTGCGTTTCGCGATTACACCGATCCGCCGGGCTACGTGGGCCCCGACGGGACGCGGCTGGAGGGCTTCGACGCCTGCCGCGACACCCGCTACGGCGACTGCTGGCAGGGCCTGATCTGGACGCTCCAGGGCGACCTCCGCTTCCCGCCGTCGGCCGACTCGTATCGCACCACGAGCATCGGGGCAAGCTATGCCGAGTTGATCGCCGTGGCCTATCCGACCGACCAGCATCTCGCCCTGCTTAAGGAGATCGCGGGCGCCGACCTGGCGCGCGGCTCGGCGCAGGAGGCCGTCTTTTACCGGCAGCCCGGCCTGGAAGAACGCGACGTGCCGCCGCTGACCCTGCCCGACGTCGTGTTTCCCTTCCTGGCCCAGGGATACGTGCGGACGGGCGAAACCGGGCGCGAGAGCCTGCTGATGCTCAACGCCAGCGACTACGGCGGCCATCACCATCTCGACAGCCTCAACCTGTACTACTGGAAGGACGGGCGCGAACTGCTCTCCGACCTCGGGTACCTTTGGGACCATCCCGACAAGCGTCAAACCTACCGCACCTTCGCCCACAACCTCGTGATGATCGACGGACGCGATCAACGGCGCCAGGGGCGCGGCGGCAGCTTCCACCTGTTTTCGGTCACGCCCCACGTGAAGGCGATGGAAGCCTCGTCGGAGGCTTACGGCTCCGACGCGCTCTACCGGCGCACCTGCGTGCTCGTCGACCACGGCGACGCCGGCTCCTACGTGGTCGACCTGTTTCGCGCCGGCGGCGGCGCGCAGCGGGAGTACGTGTTCCACGGTCCGGCCGGGCAATACGACGTCGAGGGCTTGAGGCTCGCCGCGGCGGCTTCGCCCGACGATTCCCTGCCGCTCGAAAACCTGCAACAGGCGCCCGGCGAGCCGGCCTGGTCGATCCGCTGGGAGCTTCGCGGCGGATACGAGTTTCGCGCGCTCTCGCCGGGCCGGCCGGGCGAGACGGTCTTGTTGGGCGACGGCTGGGGACAGCGCGACCATCGCAATACCGACCGGGGCGCCACCCTGCCCTACGTCGTGCGCCGCCGCGTGGGCGAGGGGGGCGACGACGCGTTCGTGAGCGTCTTCGCGGGCAATCGGGCCGACCAGCGGCTCGTCGAGCGCGTCGACCTGCTGCCGGTTCAGGGCGGCGACGACTCCGGCGCACTGGCCGTCGCCGTGGAGACGACCCAGGGGACCGACCTGATCGTCAGTCAACTCGTGCCGAAGCGCGTGTCGGTCGCCTTGAACCGGGCGACGATCGCCACCGACGGCCGGTTGACGGCGATCGTGGCCGAGGGTGGCGCCGCGTCGCGGGCCTGCCTGATCGAAGGCTCGCAATTGGAGGTCGGCCCTGCAAGCCTCCAGCTTTCCCGGGCCGCCTACGCGGGCGCGATCGTCGACGTCGGAAGCGAGCGAGGCACTTCCTGGTTCGTGGTCGAGGGCGAGTTGCCCGAGGCCGCCGAGCTGCCGGGCCAGACGCTGTTCGTGGCCGACGGGCCGATCCGCCGAGCGTACCCGATCGCGGCGGTCGAGCCCGCCGAGGGGCGTTTTCGTGTGTTCACGAAGCGCGACGGACGAGGCTTCGAGGCTCGACCCGCCGAGCAGTGGGAACTGCCGGTGACGGTGGAGTTGACGATTCCTCGATGACGGTTGCCAACTTGAAGATGGAAGATTGAAGAAAGGACACGACTCATGACGCGACGACGAATCCGTTGCTGCCTGGGCCTGCTGTTGACGGCATTGCTGGCCGTGCCCGCCGTCGGATCGGAGGTCGAAAAGCCCAACATCATTCTCATCGTCTGCGACAACCTGGGCTACGGCGACGTGGGCTGCTACGGCTCGAAGGTTCATCGCACGCCCCACATCGACCGGATGGCCGCCGAGGGCATGCGCTTCACCGATTTTTACGTCACGAGCGGCGTGTGCACGCCGTCGCGCTCGAGCATCATGACCGGGTGCTATCCGCGCCGGGTGAACATGCACCAGGACGAGACCGGCCGCGCGGTGCTCCCGGCCGTCTCGCGCAAGGGGCTCCATCCCGACGAAATCACCATTGCCGAGGTGCTCAAACAGCAAGGGTACGCCACGGCGATCATCGGCAAGTGGCACCTGGGCGACCAGATGCCGTTTCTGCCGACGCGCCAGGGCTTCGACGACTACCTGGGCATCCCCTACAGCGACGACATGACGGCCCACCCGCGGCGACCGACGTGGCCGCCGCTCCCCTTGATGGAAAACGAGCGGGTGATCGAGGCCCCGCCCGACCGCAACCTGCTCACGAAGCGGTACACCGAGAAGGCCGTCGAGTACATGACGGCCCACAAGGACCGGCCGTTCTTCCTCTACCTGCCGCAGGCCATGCCGGGCAGCACGACGGCGCCCTTTTCGAGCGGCGCGTTCCGCGGCAAGTCGGCCGGGGGGGCCTGGGGCGATTCCGTGGAAGAGCTCGACTGGTCGACCGGGCAGATCCTGGCGGCCGTCGAGCGTCTGGGGATCGAGGAGAAGACCCTGGTCATCTGGACCAACGACAACGGGGCGCCGCGGCGCAATCCGCCGCAAGGCATCAACCTGCCGCTGGCCGGCTGGGGCTACACGACCGACGAGGGGGGGATGCGCGTGCCCTGCGTCATGCGGTGGCCCGGCAAGATCCCCGCGGGCGCCACGTGCAGCGAACTCTGCACCACCATGGACTTTCTGCCCACCTTCGCCCGGCTCGCCGGCGCCGAGCCGCCCCAGGATCGCATCATCGACGGGCACGACGTGTGGCCCTTGATCTCGGGCCGGCCGGGGGCCCGATCGCCCTACGAGGCGTTCTACTATTACTACATCGAGCAGTTGCAGGCGGTTCGGTCGGGCAAGTGGAAGCTCTACCTGCCGCTGGAGAACAAGTGGCGGTCGCTCCGCGGCGACACGCAACCGAGCCCCGCCCGGCTCTACGATCTCGTGGACGACCTGGCGGAGACGACGAATCTCGCCGACGAGCACCCCGACGTGGTCGCCCGACTGACGTCGCTGGCCGAGAAGGCGCGCGACGATCTGGGCGACCTGGGCCGCCCGGGCAAGAACCAGCGCCCCGCCGCGCTGGTTGAGACCGCCACGCCCCGGGTCGCGCCGCCGAGCACGTCGGCCCGCGCCCGTTGGACGCCCGAGCAGGCCAACGCCTGGTACGCCGAGCGGCCCTGGCTGGTGGGCTGCAATTTCGCCCCGAGCACGGCGATCAATCAGCTCGAGATGTGGCAGGCCGACACGTTCGATCCCAAGACGATCGACCGCGAGCTGGGCTGGGCCGCCTCGATCGGCTTCAACAGCGTGCGCGTGTTCCTGCACAACCTCTTGTGGGAGCAGGATCGCGAAGGATTCCTGAACCGGGTCGACCAGTTCGTCACGATCGCCGAAAACCACGGCATCGGCGTGATGCTCGTGCCGCTCGACGGCGTGTGGGATCCGCATCCCAAGCTTGGCAAGCAGCGCGAGCCGCGCCCCCACGTGCACAACTCCGGCTGGTTGCAGGCCCCCGGCGCCGAGATCCTCGGCGATCCGAAGCGGCACGACGAGCTGCGCCCCTACATCGAGGGCCTGATCGGCCGCTTCCGCAACGACCAGCGGATCCATGCCTGGGACCTGTTCAACGAGCCCGACAATCCGAACCGCAATTCCTACGGAGAAGCCGGCGCCCAAACCGAGCTCGCCGACAAGGCCGAGATGGCCGCGATGCTGCTCGAAAAGGTCTTCGCCTGGGCCCGCCACGCCGATCCGTCGCAGCCCCTCACGGCGGGCGTGTGGCGCGGCGACTGGTCCGACCACGACAAGCTCGATCGGGCCGGCAGGATCATGCTCGAACAGTCCGACGTGATCAGCTTCCACAGCTACTCGGAGCTCGCGCAGGTCAAGCCGCGGGTCGAGCAACTGCGCCGCTACGGGCGCCCGATCCTCTGCACCGAGTACATGTCGCGCGGAAGCGGCAGCCGTTTCGATCCCGTCCTGGCCTACTTCCAGCAAGAGAACATTGCCGCCTACAACTGGGGCCTGGTGGCGGGCAAGACCCAGACCATCTATCCCTGGGAGACGTGGCAGAAGCAATACACGGCCGAGCCCGAGCTGTGGTTCCACGACATCTTCCGCCCCGACGGAACCCCCTACGACCCGGCCGAGATCGAGTTCATCAAGGGCCTGACGGGA
>Ga0334883_1002582_pt1 | contig 21823 bp, 22 predicted proteins | sample GraSluR1_MG_6_FD_207230 | JGI IMG/M metagenome (GOLD analysis project Ga0334883, IMG submission 207230) | Sludge microbial communities from methane-producing bioreactor in Wageningen University, Netherlands - Granular Sludge_09_05-R1 | ecosystem: Engineered > Bioreactor > Anaerobic >...
TTTGTCTGAAATTGTATATTTATCATCAACTTTCTTTTCTAAGATATCTCCAACTTTTACCTTCTTTGTTGGCTTTGGAAATCTAAAATCAACATCATCTAAAAATCCTATTATATAGATCCTTTCTCTATTTTGTGGCACTCCATAATTTTTTGCATTTAAAACTTCCGCATAAACTTTATATCCTAGTTTTTCTAAAGTTTCTTTAACAACTCTAAAAGTATTTCCTTTATCATGACTTCTAAACCCCTTTACATTTTCAAGGAATACAACTTTTGGTTTATGATGTTTTACTATTCTAACAATATCAAAAAATAAAGTTCCTCTAGCATCTTCAAAGCCTTTTTTTAAACCTGCATTAGAAAATGGCTGGCAGGGAAAACCAGCACAAAGAATATCAAATTCTGGTATGTTTTTTTCTTTAACTTTTGTTATATCACCTTCAAATAGATTAACCCCTTTTGAAAATAATCCAACTTCAAAAACTTTTGGAGATAGAGCTTTAAAATTTTCTTCGTATGTTATTCTTGCTTTTTCGTCCCATTCAGATACAAAAACACATTCACCGCCTATGCTGTGAAGTCCTAAATGAAAACCGCCAATTCCTGCAAACAAATCTATAAATTTCATAGTGTTAAAAATTTTTATTTCACTTTATAAAAACTCCCTGTGCCTCCGCCGATTGTGACAATTTTTGTTGGTTTCATCTGTTGCTAAATTACTGATTATTTGTAGATCGGATTTTTTCGATTAACTTTTTAAAAAACGGACTTTGAAAAGAAAGGTATTCAAGGAGTAGTTTGAAATCTAATGTTGACCACTCTTTGTACTCATTTTCTTTTAGTTGTTCTAAATAAAATTTATTATAGTAATTTGCAATTGTTCCTTCTGAAAGGGCAATGTAGTCTTCAATAAAATACTCAATCTGTGGAGAAATGTTTTGTGAATTGTTTATAATATTCAATAACTTCTGTGCTTTTTCTTCTACAAAAGGCGGATAATCGCTGTTTTTTTCAAAATTATTCAAGCTCATTATTTCTTTTTAATAAATTCTGTTCTTAAAACAATTGTGGTTTTTCCCTCCCTAACTTCAACCTCTTCTGGGCTGTCGGTTAGTCGAATGTTTTTGAAAACAGTTCCCTGTTTATAGGTTTTTGAACTACCTTTTAATTTTAAATCTTTAACGAGAAAAATGCTGTCTTTTTCGCTTAAAAGGTTTCCATAACAATCTTTTGTTTCCATATTGTCTTTGTTAATTACTCAAATATATTAGTTTATATAAAAAATTTTGCAAATTTGACAATTATTTATTCTTGTAATTATATTAAATTGTGACTTTTTGGTTTTTTGCCTTAAAGTCCAGCAACTTGTTCAGGGAGGAAGCAATGAAGACTCACAAACAAGGAGAAATGGTCGTTCACTTTCTTGTCTCAAGCGAATCTCTTCTGTTATTTCAATTTCTTCTGGAAAATCTATCGTTGTCTCAGGTGGATTTCCCAGTGAGAATAGAGCTGGAAGATGGTTCTAGGGCTTTGTTTCTTCCACCAAACATCCGCCGCCGTTCCTCACGAAGCTTTGAATTAAGCTAAAATGAAGAACAAGGTGGTTGTAATGGCTTTATAGGGGGCAAACCATTGCCCCCTCTTTTTTTGATAGAATGTTTTATCTAAAAATATGTTATGATGGTAAAAATTTTTATCAGAAAAAATATTCTTTAATACATTAAAATGCTTTTTGTTCATGATTTAAGCCCTATTCTTGTTTCTTTTGGTGTCTTTGAAATAAGGTGGTATGGGCTATTTTTCGCTATTGGCCTTTTTCTTTCTTACCTTGTTTTATTAAAAATTTTTAAGAAAGAAAATCTTCAACTAAAAGAACTTGATGGGCTTGTAATTGCTCTATTTATCGGGCTTATAGTGGGTGCTCGTGCTGGACATATTCTCTTTTATAATTTTGAATATTTTAGCCAAAATCCTTCAGAAATTTTTAAGATTTGGAACGGAGGACTGGCAAGCCATGGAGCAGCAATTGGACTTTTTCTTGCTTATTTAGCTTGGGTTTTAATAAAAAAAGTAGATTTTTCAAAATATATAGACTTAATTTCTGTTGTTGTTCCAATAACAGCAGGATTTGTGAGAATTGGTAATTTTTTTAACTCTGAAATTGTTGGAAAAGCGACAGAGGAAAGCTATGGCGTGATTTTTAAAAGACTCGGAGAAGATTTTCCTCGGCATCCAAGCCAAATTTATGAATCCATAACTGCATTTTTAATTTTTGTAATATTATTTATTGTTTACAAAAAATGGAACAAAAAACTGCCAAAGATGTTTTTGTTTTTTTCGCTTTTATTCCTTTACTTCTTAACTAGATTTTTAATTGAGTTTTTTAAAGAACGCGTCGCGGATTCGGACATTTATTTTATTAGCAAAGGTCAAATACTAAGCATTTTGCCCGTATTCATTGCGATAATTTATTTTGCCTATATTAGTTTTCGGAAATCTCGGCAAGAATAAGTTCTTCTAGTTTTGCCGAAGAATTTACACTAATCTTTTTCCCGTTTAAAAGAAGTGTGGGAGTTGAATTTAAACCGTTTGCTCTTCCAAAATCATAGGCCTTATTTATTTTATCTCTTAACTCTCTTGAATATAGGTCGTTTTCAAAAACTTCAATATCTAAAGATAATTCTTTTGCGTATTCAATAAATAACTGATTTGCATCGCTTGCATTTCTCCATTCATCTTGCCTTGCAAAAAGTATTTTTTTCATTTCAAAAAATTTTCCTTGTCTGTGTGCCGATTCTGAAGCTATTGCGGAATCAACGGCTTTTGGGTGAATACTGATCAATGGAAAATGTTTGAAAACAAATTGAAAACCCTCTATTTCTTTTGCAATCACTGGCTCGATAATGTTTTGAGAAACATAAGAACACGCTGGACATTCAAAATCGGAATATTCAATCAAAACAGCCTTTGCCTCTGAACTACCAAATTTAATAGTTGGATCGCTTGGATTTATTGTTTCCAGAACATTCATAACTGATGTTTCTCCGCCCATAGATGGAAGAACAAGTGCTAATGAGATGACAGTAAAAACGCCTAAAACAACTGCAATTATAATTTTTGACTTTGTTTCGTTCATATTTTTGTATTAAAAAATCTGTTCTTCATCTTACACTATCAAAAGCCTTTAGCACAAGGAAAGAAAGTGAGTGAGAGGCTAGGCAATTTCGCTTTCATGGCTTGATTAAAACCGAAAGCATTGTGTCTATAAGTGTAGCAGGGCTAGGCAATTTCGCTTTCATGGCTTGATTAAAACCGCTCCACCTTTTGGCTCTAATTGTAGTGCTTAGTTAAAAAACCTTTCGCCGTTTTGGCTTAAAATTATTACTCTGCGTAATTTAAAGCCTCTGGCACGACTGCAGATACTGGTGTTACCACTTTTTCCTCCAATTCTTTTACCTTTTCTTTAAGCCTTAAATACTCTTCTTCATCAAGCTCAGGTGATGGAGAAGTGAAAACCTCATAATTAATTTCTTCAAGAACTTTCTCAACATAACTTCCAATAATTGGAACTAAGCTGATTTGAGTAAGCAAATAAATAAAAATTGCTACTCCAAGAGTTGCACCAATTACGGAGCCAAATCCCACAATTACTCCATGCAAAAAAGAAAACGCAAAAAAACGCTTTGGTTCTTTAAAAACTCTTATAAACTCTAAATTTTTCATTCTTCTAATTTGTCTTGCTAGAGAAGTAAGCTCTTTTGTAAGCCTTTCTTCGCTTTCTATTTTTTTATTTTTTAATGCCATGTTATTTTTATTAGTGATAAAATATTATAATGATTTAATGAAAATTACTACAAAAACTGGAGACAAAGGGTTTTCTGGTTTATATAATGGAAAAAGGCTTAAAAAAAGCGATAAATTATTTTCTTTGCTAGGAGATATTGATGAACTTTCGTCGTTTTTGGGCTGGACAAAGTCGGAAATTGTTTTTTTAAAAAAGGGCGATTTTGAATTTTTTGAAGGTCTTTTGTTGAAAATTCAAGATGATTTGTATAAAATAATGAGCTTTGTTGGATTTGAGTTTAAATATCCAAAGACTATTTCATCGTTAAACGAAGACGACACTAAATTTTTGGAAAATACTTTAAGTGATTTTATGGATAAAATTCGGGAAATAAAAGAATTTGTGCGTCCTGGTAAAGGAAAAATCTCTTCGATGTTTCATTTTGCAAGAGCCATTTGCAGAAGAGCGGAAAGATCTTTTGTGAGTATTTGTAAAAAAGATAAGGGCTTAATAGAACTGATTTACTTAAACAGGCTTTCTGACTTGCTTTTTGTTTTTGCAATTTTTTTTGAAGAAAAACAATCAATATAGATCAATAATCTTTTTTAAGCCTCTTAGTTTTGCCCTCATCAAGGGAGATCCTTTAAACTTAGCTAAAAATTCTTCTTCTGTTTTGATCGTTTTTAATTCTGATACGGAGATCGTGCTTCCTGCTATTTTTTTTAATATTTCTGCATCTTTTGTGTAGGGTTTTGAATAGTTGTGAGGGCAAACTTCTTGGCAAATATCGCAGGCAAAAAGGATCTTTTGCTCTTTTATAACTTTTAAAATTGAGGGGCTTGTTTCTCCTTTGTTTTCAATTGTGTGATATGCAATACATTTTGATGCATCAACAACTCCCGAGGCAATAATTGCCTTCGTAGGGCAAGAATCTATGCAAAGCGTGCAAGAGCCACAAGTAGAGAAATTTTTTTCAAGATGATAATTTTTTTTGCAAGAAGAACGAAACGTTAAATCACATATTATTTCAGATAAAAACACAAATGATCCAAATTCTTTTGTAATTAAACAAGAATTTTTTCCGACAAAACCAATGCCAGATTTTCTTGCATAAGCCCTTTCAAGAATAGGGCAAGCATCAACAAAAGATCTTGTACTGATATTTGGAAAAAGTTGTTTTAAAAATTCTTCCAATTTTTTTAGCCTTGTTTTTATAAATTTGTGATAATCCCTGCCATAAGCATATTTTCCTATTTTTAATTCTCCTTTTTTTAGAACGGTTTTTGGCGTGTTATAGTTTGTTGCAAGGCAAATAACAGTTTTTGCATTATTTAAAATCTTTTCCATATTTTCTCTAGGTCCGAAATTTTCCATATAATGCAGGTCTGCGTTTAAACCTTTTTCTAGCCATTTTTTATATGCGCTAATTTGTTCTTTTGATAAATCAATATCTGTAAAAGACACTAGGCTAAAGCCTAAACTTTTTGCTTTTTCAATAATAATCTTCTCAATTTCGTTGTTCATATTTGTATTTTCCAACATTTAACTGGTTATTTGCAATATGTTTTTATTTAAAGGCTTTATTGCTTTAAAAAATTGTTATATGATTTCTTCCTTAACTTTGTTTTTAAAATACAAAAGATTTTATGTCTTTAAAAAATAAAAAAAGCAGACTTGTAAATTTTGAAAAAGCCAAAAATGAAATAGAAAAGGCTAATAAAATTTGTATTATTTCACATCGATCACCTGACGGAGATGCAGTTGGTGCTAATTTAGCGCTTCGAGCATATTTAGAAAAAAAAGGAAAAAATGTTGTTAGTGCTTGTGTTGATCCTATTCCAAAAAACTCAGATTTTCTATTGAATGCAAAAAGTTTTCAGCTGGATTTTAATTATGAAGATTTTGACTTGTTTATAAGTGTCGACTGTGCGGCTGTTTACTTAATGAAATTTCATGAAAACAAGCCGGAGCTTTTATCAGGAGAAAAGCCTTTTATAAACATTGATCATCACAGCTCAAATGATAATTTTGGAACAATAAATGTAGTGGATGAAGATGCTCCTGCAACTTGTATGATTTTATATTCGTTTTTTAATTATTGTAAGTGGGAAATTGATAGAGAAACTGCAACTTGCCTTCTTCATGGCATTTATTTTGATACTGGAAGTCTTATGCACAGCAATACTAACGAAGAAGTGTTTGAGGTATGTGGAGAACTTGTAAAAAAGGGTGCGGATCTTAAAAAAATTGTTAAAAAATTATTTAAAACTATTGAGGTAAACAAACTTAGACTTTGGGGAAGAATTCTTGAAAGAGCCTATGTAAATCCTGATTCTGTTGTTGTTTCTGCAGTAAATAAAGATGATTTTAGTGCTCTTAATGCCGATCCAAAAGATACAGGTGGAGCAATTGACTATCTAAACGCCGTACCAGATACAAAATACTGCGTGCTTTTGTCGGAAGATGATAAGGGAATTGTGAAGGGCTCTATTCGCACACAAAGAGAAGATATCAATGTTTCTGATGTCGCTTCAAAATTTGGAGGTGGTGGACACCCAAAAGCTTCTGGATTTGGTATGAGTGGAAGGCTTAAGCCTGTTTTAAAATGGCAAATTATCAATGAAAATGAGCCAGAAACAAGCTTTGAGTTTTAATATAAACCTTCTCTCCTTAACATGTTTTCGAGAGCGAGGATGCTTATTTGAGCATCTCTTATTATTTTTACGCATTCTTTGTCTTTTTTTGTTTCTTCCTCGCTAATTAAGAGGCCTTTAGTTTGTTTTTGTTCTGCCTCACTTGTATTTAAAAGTGCTGTGGACTGATCTTCAGCGTTTCTATTGATGTCTCGTTTGTTTACAAAGCTCCCATTTGTGTAATTTCCAAATGTGTTCAATTCTATGGCGATAAGCCTTCTCGTTCTCTCAATTTCTTCTATTTTTTCTTCTGTTTCTCTAATTTCTGAAATGATTTCGAGAAGACTATTTTTGAGAGAGTTGTTTCCCATAATTAAATTACTTTTTGAAACAAGATATAGCTTTTTTGAAAAATTAAAAGTTGTGAAAAATGATATTTCTTGTAAAATTTTTAAGTAATAACTTTTTTCTTTCAATGCAAAATTTCCTACCAAAATCCCTTCAAAAACTTATAGAAGAATTTTCAAAACTCCCCGGAATTGGGCCAAAAAGCGCTCAAAGACTTGCGATGTTTTTGTTAACTAGTCCAAATAGCAAGCTTAAAGACCTTGGAGAATCAATATTAAAACTAAAAGAAGGAAGTGTTTTTTGTGATACTTGTTTTAATATTGCAGAATCCTCTCCTTGTTTGCTTTGTTCAGATCAATCACGAGATCATTCTATTATATGTGTAGTTGAAAATGTTCTTGATACTGTTGCTCTTGAAAGAACGGGGGATTTTAATGGCCTTTTTCATGTTTTACATGGTGTTCTTTCTCCAGTTGAAGGTGTTTCTCCTGAACAATTAAAAATTGCTGAATTAGTTGAAAGAGCTTCAAATGATTTTGTTAAAGAAATAATATTGGCTACAAATCCGAGCCTTGAAGGAGAGGCGACTGCAATGTTTATTCAAAAAAAATTAGCGGATCTTCCTGTAAAAATTACTCGAATTGCGAGAGGGCTACCAGTTGGCGGAGATATTGAGTACGCGGATGAAATTACAATAAGTAGGGCCTTAAGGGGAAGAAGTGAGCTTTAAAAATTTTTATAAGAGATTGTTTATATTAAAATCTTAAGATTTTTTATTTGTTTTTTTTAGTTCATGTTTTTTGTTTCAGGAATTTATAATCTTTTTGAATTGACATTATCAAGGCTTTTACATAGAATTTTTTAAGAAATTTATGCCTTTATAAGGTTTTTTCTTATTTTTAACTAAAAAAATATAAACAAGAAAACAAGAATCAACGAAAACATCACAGTAGATAGCGTTCGGCTTATTGCAGACGATGGAGAGCAACTTGGAGTAATAAGTATTGATGAAGCGCTTTCATTGGCTCAGCAAAAAGAAATGGATTTAGTAGAGGTTTCTCCAAATGCAAAGCCTCCTGTGTGTAAGATTATGGATTTTGGAAAGTATATTTATACGCAAAAGAAAATTGAAACGAAGCATAAAAAAAGCCAGAAAAAGACGGTTGTGAAGTGTATAAGACTTACTTTTAAAATCGGTGAGCACGATTTGTTTGTAAGAATCAAACAGGCAAAAAAATTTCTAGAAGCCGGAAACCTAGTAAAAGTAACGATGCTTTTCAAAGGTAGAGAAATAGTATATAAGGACCTTGGAAAAGAGAAAATTGCAAAGTTTTACGAGGAATTAAAAGATTGTGCTAATATGGAGAGTCCGCCCTCAATTCAAGGAAACACACTAATTATGATGTTAACCCCAATAAAATAATGAAGATCAAAACGAAAAGTGGTGCAAAAAAACGCATCAAAGTAAGAAACAGCGGTTCTATCAAAGTTGATAAATCATGTAAAAAACACTTACTACAAAATAAATCAAAAGGACAAAAAGCCCTTGCAAAAAATGGCTTAAAAGTTCCTTCTGTTTTGTTGCAAGATATTAGCAGGCTTCTTCCTGGTAAAATCAAAATGAGCAAATAGTTCCTTAATAACAATAAAATGACTAGAGTAAAAAGTGGTGTAACAGCCCACCGTAGGCACAAGAAAGTTGTTCTTGAAGCCAAAGGTTATCGAGGTCTTAGAAAAAAGACTTATCGACAAGCCAAACAGGCTGTACTAAAAGCTGGCATGCATGCCTACAAAGACAGAAAAAACAAGAAACGAACATTCCGAAGGCTATGGATTTCAAGAATCAATTCAGCACTAAGAGAAATGGGCTTTAAATATAGCCGTCTAATTGATGCGATGACAAAGAAAAATATTCAAATCAATAGAAAACTTTTAAGTGAAATGGCTTACTCAAATCCTGAACTTTTCAAAAATGTTATCAATGAGATAATGAAAGAAGAAAAATAATAAACTTTCAAACAAATAAAAAAGCCCTTTTTATAAGGGCTTTTTTTAAATTTAAATCTATTTAATTACTTATTTCAACACTTAATATGAGAACTTCTTCTACTGGTCTATCTCCTGGGAGTGTTTCTACTGAAGCAATTTTATCAACAATGTCCATTCCTTCAAAAACATAGCCAAAAATTGCGTGCTTGCCATCTAGCCAGTCTGTTCCATCTTCTTTTTGTACTATGAAAAATTGACTTCCTCCAGTGTCTCTGCCTGCATTAGCCATTGAAAGAACTCCTTTAATGTGTTTTAAGCCCTCTCCAAATTCATCAGGAATTTTTGTTCCCGGTCCTTTAAATGAATATCCTCCTGTTCCATTTTGGTTTTCAAAATCTCCAGTTTGAATCATAAAATCGTTTATTACTCGATGAAAGGGAACTTTTGTGTACTTTCCTTGTTCTGCCAATTTTATGAAATTTTCTGTAGTAATAGGTGCAAGGTCTACATAAAGAAGAGCTTTTATTTCGCCCATTGAGGTTTTTATTGTTGCAATTTTGTCTGAATCGTTTGGAACAAGTCTCATTTCGGGAGAATTATTGCTAATTTCTAATGACACTGTTGGCCCACTTCCATTGTCGTTTGTCATGATGCTTTCGTTAATTGATTGTGTTTCGCTTTCCTGAACAGCTTCCTCGCTTGACATGCAAGCTGTGAAAACGATTGTTGTTGCCAAAATTGGCAAAAGATAAAAGATTTTTTTCATAATTTTCGGTTAAAAAATCTAAAGTGAAGAGAGTTTACCAAAAATAACTATCGTGGTAAACTTTTTCTTGAATTTAAATTTAAACTAAATTATGAAAAGTTTACTGAGAGCTTTTGTCTTAACTGTATTGAAATTCCTTGCTAAAAATCGATTAAAAAATTTCAAAGGTAAAATTATTGGAGTAACTGGATCAATAGGAAAAACTAGCACAAAAGACGCAATTTATAAGGTTTTAAATACTCAATTTAAAGTAAAACGAAGTAAAAAAAGTATGAATAGTGAATTTGGTATGCTTCTAACAATTCTTGACATAGAAAGTGGTTATTCAAACGCAGGAAAATGGGCGTATCACCTTGTTAAAGCTTTTTTTCATTCTCTAACTAAGGATCTTAGCGAAATTCTTTTGCTTGAATATGGCGTTGATAAACCAAAAGATATGGATTTTTTACTTTCTGTTGCAAAGCCTGATATTGCCGTTATTACCGCAATTTCGCCAGTTCATTTGGCAGAAGGACAGTTTCGTTCCTTAAATGAAATCTTTGAAGAAAAGTCGAAACTTGCTCTTTCATTAAAAGAAAATGGCCTTGCAATTCTAAACACAGACAATGAGTTCCTAGAAACATTATCTAAAAAAATTCCAAAAAGAAGAGTTTTGAGTTTTGGAAAAAATCCAGATGCAAGTTTTATTATTTCTAATGTTTCAAGCAATTTATCTGGGCTTAAATTTTCAATTAGCAATAAAGATGAAAAAGTAATAATTGAAAGTCCTATTTTGGGAGGATTTCAGTCTTATGTGCTAAGTCCTGCCTATATTTGCGCAAAACACTTAGGAATGAACGATGATGATATTTTAGAAGCTTTTAAAAGGTTTTCTTTGCCACCTGGAAGAATGAATATCATTGATGGAGTAAATGGTGTTAAAATGATTGACAGTTCTTATAACTCTTCTCCTGAGGCGTTAAAAGAGGCTCTTAATTTGTTTTCTGAAATAGCTACTAAAGATCTTCGCAAAATTGCTGTTCTTGGACAAATGAATGAACTTGGAGAGCAAAGTCGTGAACTTCATTTAATTTTAGGAGAAAAAATACCTAGTTGTTGTGATATTTTAATTGCGGTTGGTGGTGATGCGAAAGCCTTTGTAGAAAGTGCCATAAAAAATGGAATGAATGATAAAACAGCTTATTTCTTCACTAATGTAAAAGAGGCCATTGCTTTTTATAAGGATTTTATGAAGGAAAACGATTTATTACTTGTTAAAGGTTCACAAAATCGTGTAAGGCTTGAGAGGTTTGTAAAAGAATTTATGCTAATGCCAGAAATGGCAAAAGATCTTCTTGTAAGACAAGATAAAGAATGGGTTTCAATAATTTAAAATGGATAATTTTTCTAATATAATAGGGTTTGATAAAGAGATTTCTTTAATTAGAGAGGATATAAAAAATGATTGTGTTTCGCATGCTTATCTTTTTTCTGGGCCTTCTAATATTGGTAAAGCTCTTCTTATTAAGGCTTTTTCTAAAGAACTAATTTGTGGTTGCAGAAAAAACAGCAATTGTAAAATTTGTTTTGATATTGAGAACGATGTTTCTGCTGATTTTATTTCTTTTAAAAACACTGAAGAAAGTTCTATTAAGGTTGATGATGTGAGAGAAATGTTGAAAAAAATTTCTTTATCCACTAATTCTCGTGCTAAAGTTGTTTTTATTGAAGATTTTGAAAGAATGACAAATGCTTCGTCGAATGCATTACTTAAAATGCTTGAAGAAGCGCCTTCAAAAACACATTTTTTCCTTTCTAGCTCAGATCAATCTCAATTGCTTGAAACAGTAATTTCAAGAACTAGACACTTTAAAATGAAGTCTCCTTCAAAGAAGATTTCGGTTGAGTTTTTAAAAAATACATTTCCAGATAAAACAATTGATGAAATACTCTTTGCATTTGATTTTTCTTTGGAAAGAATTGGCAAGGCCTTTGATTTCCTTTCAAATGAAGGTAATTACAATGATCATCTTTTTTATTTAGAACGCGTTTCTTCTTTATATAAATCTGGAAATATTGCGGAAAGTTTTTTATTTATTGAAAAAATTTTATCAGATAAAGATAATGCTAAAGATAATATAAAAAAGCTTCGAATTGCTTTAAGCTATTTTTTCCGTCAAAAACTAAACTCAGTCTTGGACGAAGAAAAAATATTTGCGGTAAAAATACTTTCAAAAATCCCTAGAGATGCTATTCTTCTAAGGCGAAATATAAACGCACGACTTTTACTCGAAAATTTATTCTTGCTAATTACATAAATATGTCACAAAAAATAATTTCAATTTATGATACTTATTCTTTAAAAAATGTGGAAATTCCTTATTCTGATAAGGTTTCTATTATTTCTGGGGAGATGGTTGTTTATAAAGATCAAGATGATAAAGATGAGCTGGGCATTATAAAAGGCGTGATAAACACTTCTGTAAGTGAAGATGGTGTTCTTAAAAATAGTAAAATTTTAAGGCCTGCGACAGCAAATGATGTTCAGAGGTATGAAAATTATTTGGAATTAAGTAAAAATGCAATTAAAACTTGTAAAGACCTTGTTGTTAAGTATGAGCTTGATATGCAGGTTTTTGAGGCTAAGTATTCTTTTGATGGATCTCGTCTTTTATTTTTGTTTACTGCGGATGAAAGAATTGACTTTCGTGATTTAGTGAAAGATCTAGCAAAAAGTTTTCAAAGACAAATATATCTAAGACAAATTGGACCTCGAGATAAATCTAAAATTTTAGGAGGCTTTGGAAAATGTGGCAGAGAGCTTTGTTGTAATAGCTTTTTAAATAAACTTGAGTCCATAAATATGGATATGGTTCGTGTTCAATCTTTGGAAAGCAAAGGAAGTTCTAAACTTTCTGGTGTTTGCGGAAAGCTCCTTTGTTGTTTGAAATATGAAGTTGAGGCTTATAAGGAGCTTCGATCATCTTTGCCAAACATTGATGATGTTGTTAAAATTAGAGCAGGTGTTTCTTCTCCTGCAAATCAAGGAAGAGTAGTTGCCCTTGATGTTTTAAATAAAAAAATTAAACTTTATTTTCATCAGGAAGAAGAATATTTAACACTAAAAGCTGATGAAATTGAAAAAATTATAACTAAGGCTAAAAAGGATAATTTTTCTGAAAATTCATCTGAAGGTGACGGAAAAGAATAATATAAAAAAAACTATATGTGGACATATTTATTGATATTTTTGAGCGTTGTAATGCTTGTTTCGATTTTTGTTTATAGAATAATTTTTGTGTTAAGAGGAAAAGATTTGATCAAAAATGATGCTAAAAATCGGCCAGATGACTTATCTGTTGTTATAAAAAGAAAGGTTAAACTTTCTAGAAAAGACAAGGAAGAGGTTAATATTTTGTATAAAAAAGCTAATAATTATTTAGAAACTGGTAATGAAGAAGACGCCATTAAATGCTTTATTCAAGCTTTGAGTATTGATCCAAAACATAAAGATAGTATGCATAAACTGGGTGTTTTGTATTTACATAAGCAAATGTATAGCTCTGCTTGTGCAATTTTCAAAGAGTTATGTGAAATTGAAGAAAATGCAATTTATTTGAGTCATTTGGGGCTTGCGCTTTACAACTTACAAGAGTATGAAAGAGCCCTTGATGCTTATCAAAAAGCGGTTCTTCTTGATTATTCAAGAAGTGCTAGGTTTGTAAGTCTTTGTCAGGTTTATCGTTCTCTTAATAATAATAGAATGGCTTTAATTTCTCTTTCAAAGGCTCTTGAAATTGAAGAGGAGAATCTTGACTATATGTTTTTGTTATCTGAAATATTATTTGAAATGGAAAAATTTGATGAAGCAAAGGCTGTTGTTAAGAAGATTTTGTTTTTGAATCCAGAAAATGAAGACGCCAAAAAACTTTTAAGAAAGAAGCGCGGGTAGGGAGCTTAAGAACTTAAGAATTATTTAAAAACAGGTTGTTAGTTGGTTTAAAAACTATTTAAATCTGTTAATCTCAAAAAACATAGACTTGTTTATGTTTCTTTTACTCTGCACCGACTAATATTTTGGCTGGAACTGCTCTATAAACAGATCTTATGGTTTCTTTTTCTGTGTTGCCGTTTGCGTCTGTAAGATGCCTGTACCAAAGTGCCGTAAAGCCTGTGTGGCGTTTTTCTACTTGTTTTGTTTGTCCTGCAGGTAGGGTATTTGTAGTAATGTATTCGGTTGCCCCTGGTGAAGTGTAATTTGATAAATATGGGCCTTCCATTTCTACAGATCTTCCGTCGCTGGTTCCATAAAATGTAACATATAGTTCATAATTTCCGTCTACATAGGCCTGAAGTAAAATGTGATGGCCTGTGTTGTTTTTGAATTTTAAATCTTGTCCTCCTAAATATATTGTTGCATCAAGTCCATGCCCCATTATTTGTGAATAATATGAAACAGCATAAGTGTGTGGTCGTCGGTCCGTAATAGGAAGTCCACTAAATAATATTGCTCTATAAACAGTGGTTGAAAGCTGACAAAGCCCTCCACCAAATTCTGGAATTGTGCCTTCTTTTTTAATAACTAATTCTTTTCTATAACCAGTTGAGGCATTTACAGGTCCGAGGGTTGTGTTGAATGAAAAAATTTCATCGGGTGCGATAAGCGTTCCGTTAAACCTTTCTGCTCCAACTTTTATATTGTGGACTCTATTTGCAGGGCTTCCATAATAAGAAGTGTGCCCGACTCCTAGCCGTTCTTTAATTCCAAGTGCAGTAAGTTCTTCTGCGACTGTGATTTTAGGAGTAAGAGGCTCAATAGGAATTAAAACTGAGTTTTGTTTTGCATTTGAAGCGTTTTTTATCATTTCAGCAAAAAGTTCTCGCTTTATAATTGTTCCGTCTGTTCCTTTTCCAATTATTTGAATTTTTTCGTTTTCATCTTTTTCAATTATTACATCTTCTGCCGGTCTATCTAGCCATTTAGAAATTTTATCATCAATAAATAGGTCTAGGGCTTCTTTGTTTATGTCTATTTTAATTATGTTTTCTTCTTCATTAAAAATGATAAAATCTGGGTAGTCAATTAAACGAATTGTCCAGTTGTCGCTAAAAACAGGATCTATAAGGGTGATTTTGTTTTCAAGTTTTGACTTCATCTCTGGCAATAATTCTTCCAAATCTTCTTTTTTAATGTTTGGAAGGTCTTCTTCTAGCTCTATTTCATAACTGTTGTTTTTTAATAGCTTTAAATCTTCTAATAATGAGATTTTTAGCTCTTCAATGTTGATTTTAAAGCCTGCCGTCTCTTCAATAATTTCGAGATTTTTCTTTTCTCCTATTTTAAAGTTGGCATTTTTTGCGGATATGTCTGAGATGTCAAAACTTTCCAACAAAAAGGCATTAAGAGCTTCTTCGTTTATATTTATTAAAATACTTGTGTTTGTTTCGATACTTTTTGTAATCAGTTGTTTGAAAAAATCGTGTGATAAATCCTGTAAACTAATTGTTGACAAGGTTTCTTCAATCAAAAAATCGATTTCAAGATTAGAAATTTTTTCTTCGATCACTTTGTCGTTAAAAGAAAATTTGATTTTATTTTCTGAAAATATTTTTATTTGATTTTCTAATAATTCTTTTGCTTCACTTGTTTTTAATGTAGAAATATCAAGCCCTGAAACAAATGTTTTTGGTGGATAAGTAAGGTGAAAAGTCTTTTGATAAGCCAAAAGAAAAACTATCCCCGCTGTAGCGAGGAGTATAGTTAATAAAATTGTTATTAGTGTAGTTTTTAATATTTTCATAAATCTTTTTTCTCAGTTTCTATTGGTATTTTCTTTTTAATTCCTAAAAGTTTTCTTAAAATTGAATATTTTCTTTTAGGTTTATCGTTGTTTCTAGATCTAATTGATGCACCTACTACAGAACCGATCGCTCCACCAATTACGGCACCCATCAAAATTTTTTCTACTGTTTTGCTTTTTTTATTTTCGTTTTTCGGCAAAACTGGAAAATTTTTATTCTTTTTTTTCAATAATCTTTTAAGTATGCTCATAATTATTTTGCTATTTCTGTATTGTGTGTTTTCCTAAATACTTTTACCTTAATTGTTCCTGGGTAGGCAACATTTGTTTCAATTTTTTCTGCTACTTTTGTTGCTAAATTCTTAAGTTGTTGATCGTTTACAATTTCAGGATCGACGAATAAACGAACTTCTCTTCCTGCTGATATTGCATATGTGTTTTTTACTCCTTCAAAAGATCTGGCTGTTTCTTCTAATGCTTGAATTTTTTCGATATATCTATCTATTGATTCTTGTCTTGCTCCTGGTCTTGATGCGGAAATTGCGTCTGCGGCCATTACAATAAGAGCTTCTGCGCTTTGCGGTGCTTCCGAATTGTGATGAGTCCATGCGGCGTGGATTTCTGCGCTTGAAAAACCAAATTTTTCCATCAATTCTTTTGTGAGAAAATCATGAGATCCTTGAACATCAGGGTTTTGATCAATTGCTTTTCCTAAATCGTGTAAAAATCCTCCAATTTTACAAGTTTCGATGTTTAAGCCTAACTCTGCGCCTAAAAGCATTGCGATATATGCAACTTCCATTGAGTGTTTCATAATATTTTGGCCGTAAGATGTGCGAAATTCTAGTCTTCCTATTATTGATATCAATTCTTTGTCTTCAATTTTTAAATTCATTTTTTGAACTATTCGTCTTCCAATTGAATAAAGCTCTCTATCAACTTCTTTTTCGGCTCTTTCCATCGCCTGATCTACGGTTTTGATTGATATTTCTCCGTTATATTTTATTAAATTTTCTAAAGTTTTTTGTGCAATATATCTAGTAACAAGATTAAAGGCGGAAAGAGTGATTGTGTTTGGTTCGTCATTAAATATTATGTCGACATCAAGCTTAGTTTCTAAGTGAAGAATATTTTTTGCGCCTGCTCCTATTATTCTTCCTTTTATATGATCTTTGGGCACTATTATATTGACAACTCTTGATTCAACTGATGTTGCTGATGAAATTCTTTGCATTATTTCTGTAATAATTTTTCTAGCAATTTTCCCCGCATCATCTCGAAGGCTTTCTTCAATGTTTAGAATTTTATCTTCATAATATTTTTCTAAATCTGAACTTAGACTATTTATTATTTCATTTTTAACTTCTTCTTTGTTTGCCCCCACTATTTCTGTGAGTTTTTTGGTAGATCTTGCTTCAATATCTTTAACTGCGTTTTGGGCAGATTCTAAAAACTCATTTTCTGCCTTTAACTGAAGGCTTAATTGTCTGTTTTTGTCTTCGCGTTTTTTAATATTTTCTTCTCTTTCTATTAAAGATTCTTCTATTTTTTTTATGTGTTCTTTTTGTTGAAGCATATCTTTTTGAAATATTTCTTTTTCTCTTAATATTGTTTCATTTGTTGAAAGAATAATTTCTGAAGCTTTTTCTTTTGAAGCAAGAATTTCCTTACTTGCTCTTTCTTTTTTCTGTTCAAGAGAAGCTGTATTTATTGCGTTTTTAATAAAATATAAAGAAAGTGTAAGTCCTGAAGCCACTCCTAGAATAGGTGCAAAAGTATTAAATAGTATGTCGTTCATAAGTGTTGTTTTGGATAAAATTATGCTGATTTATAATATAGGATTTGCACTTTTTAAACAAGGTTTTGAACAGGTTTTAAACAATTTTTGAACAAACATATTTAAAATAAATTGTAAAACTCTATCGCTTTGCTTTGTTTTTCTTTTAAACAAGCCATAGATTATTATGAGCTTAAAAGGGCTTTTTGTAAAAAGCTACTATTACTGCATTCTTATAATTATATAATACATATAAATACAGGGTAGAAAGTATTGGCATATAAAAAAGTGTTGTTTTATTTTTAGAAGTTCATATAATGAGTTTAAAGATTTTTAAAGGTAATTAATTTTAAGTTTATGAAGATTTTATGTTCTCAGAGAGATTTGGACAATGCCTTGAATGTTGTAAATAAAGCAATAAATCCAAATAATACTCTTCCCGTTTTAAACAATGTTTTGATTTCTGCAAAAGATGGAAAACTCCATTTTGGTGCTACAAATTTGGAAATTGCAATTAGTTGTAGTATTGATGCTGAGGTAAAAAAAGAGGGAGCAATTACTGTTCCTGCAAAACTTATTACAAATTATGTGGCTTTGCTCAATGATGAAAAGGTAGAAATGGAACTTACGGATAGTTTAAATTTATTGATTGATTCATCATCTTCAAAAACTAAAATTAAGTGTATTTCAGCAGAAGAATTTCCAATAATTCCTCAAATAGAAAAGGAAAATTATTTAAATGTTAATATTGATCACTTTATTTCAGCAATAAATCAAACTGTTTTTGCGGCTTCGGTTAATACTTCAAGACCAGTTTTGTCTGGTGTTTACATGATGCTTGAAGGTAATAAATTGAAACTTGCTTCTACGGATAGTTATCGATTGGCTGAGAGAAAAATTGATGTTGCTTCTACGACAGTTTCTGAGCTTGAATGTATTGTGCCTGCTAGAACTATGTCGGAACTTGCAAAAATCATTAGTAAATCAGAAGAAAAAGAAGTAAGACTTGATATTAGTAAAAATCAAATACTCTTTTCAGTCGGTGGAATTGAGCTTATTTCAAGGCTTATAGAAGGCAAATTTCCAGATTACAGAAAAATAATTCCTGTAGAAGAAAAAACTAGATTTGAAGTGAGTGTAGAAGATTTATCATTAACTCTTAAGAGAGTAAGTTTGTTTGCGAGAGAAAATAATAATTCAGTTTTTTTGAATGTGGGAGAGGATGGAAGACTTCTTGTTTCAAGTGAAGAAACGAAACTTGGTGAAGAAAAATCTTCGCTTTTAGTTAAAATTCAAGGTATTCCAAATAAAATTTCATTGAATGCACAGTATCTTTTAGATGTTTTAAACTTTATCAATGATGATAAAATTGATATAATAATAAATGATAAAGAATCTCCTGCTCTCGTTAAAACGATTAAGCAAGATGATTATATTTATATTATTATGCCTCTAAAGGTTTAATTTTTGAAATTTAAGATATTTAAATATAAGGGATGAGAAATTTAGTTTCCTTTTTCTCGCGGGAGGAATTAAAGAATGCGAGTGAGCTTTTTCAAACTCATAAAAATGTTTCTTTTTCGGGTGCTTCAAATTCTTCAGGAAAGGCACTTTTAATTAGTGATTTTTGTAGAGACCCACGCAATGATGTTTCGAATGTGTTATGGGTTGTGAATGGAAAAGAAGAGGCAAATACTCTTCGTCGTGCAATGTCTTTATGGAGTGATCGTCCTGTTTTTGTTTATAATTATTTAGAAGAAGAAAAACGAAAAGATTTTTCTTCTAGTGTAGAGTTTGAAAGAGAAAAAATTATTTTGTTGATGGAATTTGTTTATAGAGTTATTACAAACAAAAATGCAATTTTTATTTTATCGTTTGATTCTGTTTTACAAAATTTTCCTGACTACTCAAGTGTTAAAAAAGCTTTTTTTAATGTGCAAAAAGGAGAGGCGTTTGATGCAGTTTCTTTCGTCGAAAAAATTATATCTTTTGGCTATGAAGTGAGCGATGAAGAACTTTTGCACAAAGGTTCTTATTATAGAAAAGGTGATAGTATAGTGATTTTCCCTGTAAATATGGAGTCTCCAGTGCGTATACAACTCAATTTTGATGATGTTGAAAAGATAGAAGTTTTGAACAATTTTGACTACACAAAAGTTCAAAAGTCTTTAGATAATGTGCAAATTTATTCATTTAATGTTGACTACTCGGATAGTAATATTTTGGAATATTTTTTTGATAAGGGACTTTTTATTGATGATGAAATTGATTTAACTGATGCGTATTTTGAAATGTGGAATTATTTTATGAAAGAAGCTACTAGCAAGATGAGTACGGTTTCTTTTACTTCTTTTAATGAAGATGATGATAAACATTTGCACTTACATTTTTTGTCTGTTTTAAAATATCGAACGGCTCCGGACTTTGGAAATGATTTAAGAGATAAGATAAGTGCGAAGTGGAAAGTTTTGTTTTTTACAAAATTTTTAGATGAAGCAAAAGCTTATTTAATTGATCAAAAGATTCCTTTTAAAACTGAGCTTTCAAAAGAAAATTTAGAAACAAGTGCAATTTTCCTCTTAGAGCTTGCTAAAGAAGATATTTTTCCTTTTGCTTTTCAAAATCCAAATCAAAAACTTTTAATTATTTCCGATATTGAAGTTCCGTTTATTCGTGGACTTGAAGAAAAAAAATCGAATAATAGAACGGTTTTTGATGATTTTTTAACAAGTCTTACGGCGGGATCTTATGTTGTTCATAGCGATCATGGAATTGCAAAATTTTTAGGTCTTCAACAAAAAACTGTAGATAATGTTACTAAAGAATATTTAGCCTTAGGATATGCAGAAAATGATAAACTTTTTGTACCGATTGATCAGGCTGATAAAGTAAATAAATATGTTGGCTCTGATGAAGCAATGCCGAAGCTTACAAGACTTGGTTCTGCCGAATGGAATACAATGACAGCTAAAGTTAAAAAAGAAACACAAGAAATTGCGAAAGAACTTTTAAAACTTTATGCAGAACGAAAATCTGCAAAAAGGCCAAAATATAATATTAAAGATTTAATTCAAGAAAAATTTGATAAAACTTTTCCATACGAAGCAACTCCTGGACAAATTAAGGCTATTGAAGATGTGAGAAATGATATGCTTTCAGATGTGCCGATGGATCGTTTGGTTTGTGGAGATGTTGGTTTTGGAAAAACGGAGGTTGCCATGAGAGCGGCTTTTACTGCTGTTTTAAATAAAAAACAAGTAGCATTGATTTCGCCGATTACGATTTTGGCAGATCAACATTTTAAATCTTTTGTGAAAAGAATGAATGATTTTCATATTAGAATAGAAATGTTGAGTAGATTTCGAACTCAATCTGAACAAAAGAAAATTGTTGAAAAATTAAAAAAAGGGGAAATTGATATAATCATTGGTACGCACCGTTTAATCCAATCAGATATTGCTTTTAAAAATTTGGGGCTTGTTATTATTGATGAAGAACAACGATTTGGCGTGAAACAAAAGGAAAAATTAAAATCACTTAGGAAGGAGGTCGATGTTTTAACTTTAACAGCAACTCCAATTCCTAGAACTCTTAACATTTGTTTGAATAAGCTTAGAGATATTACAACTATTACGACACCGCCTTATGGAAGGCTTCCTGTAATAACTGAGGTAAGAAAATATTCTACAAATTTACTAAGAGAAGCTGTTTTGAAGGAAGTTAATAGAGGTGGACAAGTGTATTTTTTGCACAATAGAGTTCAAACAATAGATGGTGTGGCGGAAAAACTTAGACAGCTGGTTCCGGAGGCAAAGTTTGTTGTTGCACATGGAAAGCTCGGGAGCTCAGAGCTTGAAGATAGAATTATGGCTTTTAAAGAGGGTAAATATGATGTTTTGGTAAGCTCTACTATTATTGAAAATGGAATAGATTTATCTAATGCGAATACTTTAATTGTAAATAATGCTGAAAGATTTGGCTTGTCTCAGCTTTATCAGTTAAGAGGAAGAGTTGGGCGAGGTAAACAACAAGCCTATGCGTACTTTTTGTATCATGGTCAGAGATTAAAATTAGACGCAAAAAAACGACTTAGGGCGATTGTTGAAGCGTCGGACTTGGGAAGTGGTTTTCAAATTGCGATGAAAGATTTAGAAATTCGTGGAGCTGGTGATGTTTTAGGTGCAAATCAACATGGAGTTATTAATGTGGTTGGAGTAGCACATTTTATTAGAATGCTTAATAAAGCGGTGGAAGATTTAAAATCAGGAAGGATGATGACGGATGGCGGAGATGAAATTTCCGATGTATCGATTGAATTACCAATTGCAGGTTTTATTCCAGAAACTTATATCGTTAATTCTAATGACAAAATTTCTGCTTATCAAAAACTTTCTTCGGCGGATTCAATGGTTTATTTAAAAGAAATAAAAGAAGAAATGATTGCTGATTATGGTAAAATGCCTAGACAAGTAAATAATTTATTTAGGGTAATCGAACTCAAAATTTATGCTAAAAAAGCGGGTGTTTTGAATGTTCGTTCTCAGATAAAACCGATGAGCAACGAAAGAGAAATTGAAATTTTGATGTCTAATAAGGTAAAGCCAGCAAATATTATTAGTTTACTTGAACATAATTCAAATTGGCAAATTATAGGGAATAAGCTTAAGATAGATATTTCGAAACTTGGAGGAGAAGATTGGTTTGAAGGGCTTATTGATAGCATGAAAAAACTTTCTGTTGAAGC
>Ga0334883_1002591_pt1 | contig 21781 bp, 23 predicted proteins | sample GraSluR1_MG_6_FD_207230 | JGI IMG/M metagenome (GOLD analysis project Ga0334883, IMG submission 207230) | Sludge microbial communities from methane-producing bioreactor in Wageningen University, Netherlands - Granular Sludge_09_05-R1 | ecosystem: Engineered > Bioreactor > Anaerobic >...
CTTCTCCTAATATTTCTTCTTTTAAGTCTTTTGTATAACTTTTTCCTCTCATTGTTTACCTCCAATCACTTTCTATATTATAATAAATATATAGGCAATTGTCCAAGATGTTTTTGGGGCTTAAGAGTTACTATCTTTTTATTTCTTATTATTAGATTTTTTGAATATTTTAGTAAAGTCTGCAGAATAATTACCCCTTTCAACAAATTCCAAAATATTGTTTCTGATTCTCTCCATTACTAAGTATGTAAAAGCAATAGTAAATATTTCTACAGCACATATATTTATTATTACTATTAAAATACTCAATTTTTTAAACAGTAACAGTATTATTATAGTAAATATTAATACTAGACTTAGTATTCTAAACATTAAGTTTAAAGGATAAAATTCGTTAATACCATACTCTAATATTTTTGTTTCATCTAAGTACTTATCATAATTCTTGTAATTCATTCTTGTATATATAAGGTTATTGGTTATGTATACCTTAGGCATAAACACAATAATTAATATAAGTTCTAAAATCAAAAGTATTATGAACCAAATTGGAGCTCCAAGCATTAACGAAAATACAGAAATAATTCCCACTAACAAAACGTAAGAGAATGCTTTCATTATATAAAAAAATAATATTTTAGTTTTTAATAATTTATTAATTTTCAATCCATACGTATTTGCAGTTATTAAAGTATTATAGTCTGCAATGAAAGATAAATTTACAATCATCTTAACGCCGGTTGCTGAATTTATGTCTGTAATTAATAGCATTGCTGAAAGTATTAACATAACTACATAGTAGTTGTTAAAAGGATACTTTAAAAATATCAACATTACAGCCATTAGGAATCCAAAAGATCTATCTAAGATAAATATATAAAAATAATCTTTAAAATTGAATTTATATATTGAAGCAAAAAGTGAAAATTCTTTGTCTATCATAGCTTTATTAAAATTATCTAAATTTAAAAATTTAAAGGCAATCTTTCTAACTAAGCTTAGCAGATAAAAGTTATTAACACGATATTGATAACCTTCTTTATTATTGTATTTACTGTCCATATTTTTTAAAATTGTTAAAGTAATAAAAATTGTAATAATGTCAAAAATAAACACTCCAATAATTAAATATATACCCTTGTCAACTATCAAATTCCCAACCCGATTCAAAGAATTTATTATATTTTCAAATAAACTAGGTATAATATTCTTAGATTTCAATTCTAAACTAAAAGTGATAAATAATTTAATAAAAAAATCTATGATACAATAAACTACAATAGTGATTGTAGTCATTTCAAATATATAACTGAAACATGAAAATAATCGTTTAATTTTTACATCACCAATTTGTATCATAAAACATGCTGAAAGTATTGCTATGTATGTTATAAGATACATTATAATTAACACCGCTATTTGATAAGCTCTAAAATTTGACACCTCACCTAAAATGACTAATAATACTATTATATTTTTTTCACAAATAAGATTTATAAACATATTACCAAATAAAATAACTCTAAACCGTTCCTTCTCATTTGGAATCTCTATTATGAAATCATTTCTATTAAATAATTTCCAGTCTTTATTGTCTATCTTTAATAATATAGACAATAGCGGAATTAGAACAATAAAAATATTTAATGACGGAACCTTTATTACATATGTTACTAAAAACATTGATAAAAATAATGTAGCATAACCCTTTGTAAAATACCAAATTCCATAAAGTATTTTATCTGTTTTATAGCTTGTACTAAGAAATTTAAACTTTTCATAAAAATAATTTTTATTTATATAAAAAAACAGACTAATATATAATCTTAATCCGTTTACTATACTCATGATATCACCTACTTTAAGTTCTATAACAGTCATAATGTCGAATATAGATAACTATAAATTTAGTATAGTTATCTATATTCAAATTTTCAAGCTATTGATCAAATTATTACATTGTTAAATAATTTGATTTATTTTGGAATTAAAGAGCAATTGCAGCTTTCTTAGTTAAACCTTTTATTGCTTGCTTTAGTCCTATCTTTACAGCTTGTTTCATTAATGCAGCAACTCCTCCACTCACAATACCAGCTACTAGAAATCCTGCATCAATCATCCATGCCCACCAAGCACTACCTGTTAGGTAATCATAAATTAGATTTCCTGTTCCCCAGCTTACACCAAGGACTTCAATAATTTTTAACAATTAAACAACCTCCTCCCCTAAATAATTATATATCTCAATTTAAAGAACACTATTATGCTTGTCCTTTAAAATTTGAGGAAAGTTTTGTAATAATAAGATATGTTTCATATAATTTCCATAACAATTATATACATATGCATGCATATAAATCAATGTTTTCTATAATGCATTATTTTACATAATACGACATAGACATAAAGCCACCCGAAGTGACTCTATATCACCTCAACTATCTCTTTTTAATCCTTTATTAAATTACAACCTCAATCTCCGTCCCATCAAGCAAACTAACTATTATCTTCTCACCTTCAAACACTGTCATCTTCTCTACCAATCTAAAATACATATCTACATCAAAATCCTCTACTATCTCTGCATCAGCTAAAATTCCCATAAACTGCTTTGTTCTGTATCTTACCAATACATTCTCACTATTTAGTTTATCCTTCCACATCTCAATGAAATAATCCTTATTATCCACCATAACATTAAAGGTATTTACAAAAGCTTGATATAAAACCTTATCATCTATGTGCTTATTTTCACAGCTCTTTTTCCCCTTAACTTTGTACTTATTATTACATCTCCAAACAACCCTTCTTAACCTTTCATCAGTAGAATTCCAAACCTTTCGTCCAAAGGCACTGCCACAGTGTCCACATATAACTCTTCCAGCAAAAGGATTCTCAACAGTGGCATAATCAAGCTTACTAATGTTATATTTTTCTGCAAAGGCTCTTCTTCTCTCCATCTCTAGCTGTACAGCTTCCCACATTTCTTTATCTATAATAGCAGGGTGGCTTTCTTCTACATAATACATTGGAACTTCTCCGTTGTTTACTGCTCTTTTTTTGGTTAAAAAATCAATGGTGTAAGTCTTTTGAAGTAGTGCATCACCTTTATATTTTTCATTACTTAAAATCTTTCTTATACTGCTTTCATACCACTTAGGTTTCCCATTCCAGTTAGGAACACCTTCTTCTTCAAGTTCTCTAGCTATTCTATTAGGGCCTTTACCATCGAGATAATCCTTATAAATTCTTCTTACAATTTTAGCCTGTTTTTCATTTATTACAAGGTTACCTTCTTCATCTTTATCATAGCCTAAAAATTTTGTGTGGTTTATATGAAGCTTTCCCTGTTCAAATCTTCTCCTTATGCCCCATGTGGAATTTTCACTTATACTTCTTGATTCATCTTGGGCAAGGGAACTAAGAATTGTTAATAAAACTTCTCCCTTTGAATCTAATGTGTTTATATTTTCCTTTTCAAATATTACTCCAATGCCTAATTCCTTAAGCTGTCTTACGTAGTTTAAAGTATCAAGTGTATTTCTTGCGAATCTGCTTATAGACTTGGTTATAATCATATCTATTTTTCCTGCTCTGCAGTCCTCAATCATTTTATTAAACTGCTCACGCTTTTTAGTGTTTGTTCCTGAAATCCCTTCATCTGCGTAAATTCCTCCGAATTCATAATCTGGATGATTTGTTATATAGGCTGTATAATAAGCTACCTGTGCTTCATAGCTTGATAACTGTTCTAATTGGTCTGTTGATACTCTGCAATAAGCTGCCATTTTCTTTTTCTGCGGCTGTATCTGCTCTGCCAGATTGTTTCTGTTTGCTCTTGCAGGTATAACTGTAATGTTTCTTGCCATCTCTTAATTCCTCCCTCACAATTATCGGTTCTTCTATATTAAGCCTGCTTATAACCTCATCATCAATTGATGTTCCACTGCAGGCGTCTTTTCCATTTTTAATATAGTTACTGCATTGCCATACAATCTTTCTGCTGGAATGCTTGCTGTTCCAAGTTCTTCTCCTTAGAGTAGAGCCGCATTTACTGCAATAAAGCATTCCTGTTAATGGATATCTGTTTGTATATTTTTTTGTATCTCCTGCTTTATTGCCCTTTGCTTTTGCTCTTTTTGCAATTTCTATTTGAACCTGCTCCCATATTTCTCTTGAAATTATAGGTGAATGGTTATCTTCAATATAATAGCTGTCAATTACGCCTTCATTTCTAACACTTACTTTTCTCAGATGGTCTGGTGTGTAGTACTTTTGAAGTATGGCATCTCCCTTGTATTTTTCATTCTTTAAGATATTTAAAATTGTACTTTCCTGCCATCTGCCGCCTGCAACGGTAGGCACTCTTTCTGCATTTAATTCTTTGGCTATAGTAAATGTTCCTTTGCCTTTTAAATAATCCTCAAATATTCTTTTAACTATTTCTGCTTCTTTAGGGTTTATTACTAAATCGCCGTATTCATCTTTGTCATAACCTAAAAATCTTGTGGTATTTATAATCAGCTCTCCTCGTTCAAACTTCTTCTTTACCCTCCACTTTAAGTTATCACTGATATTTTTGCTTTCTTCCTGTGCAAAAGAAGAGAGGACGGTTAGCATAAGCTCACCATCCCCTGATAAAGTTTTGATATTTTCTTTCTCAAATATTATTTCTACACCAATGTCTTTTAGTTCTCTTACTACTTGAAGCATTATCGCTGTATTTCTTGCGAATCTTGAGATAGATTTTGTAATGATTAAATCTATTTTCCCTTCTCTTGCAAGATTAAGCATTCTTTGAAACTCTGGTCTGTTATCTGTAGTACCGGTAATTCCTCTATCAGCAAACACACCTGCATATTCGTAATCAGGATTATTTGAAATCAGATTTTCATAATACTGGATTTGATTTTCTAAAGATTCACCCTGAGCATCGCTGCCGGTTGAAACCCTTGCATAGGCACAAACCCTTTTCTTTTTATTTTCCTGCTTTTTTACAGGTTCAATAATCCTAACACGCATTCTATCTCCTCCCTTCTATCAATTTGGTACTACTATACATCACTCTAAAGGTGATAGAAGTCAAGCTAAATAAAAGAAAAACCGCTACTTAAAACCTTAAGTAACGGCTACTTATTAAAAATCATAATTGTTGCATCAAAGCCTGCCGCCTTTAATTTCTGCACTTGATTTTCAGCATTTTCTCTTGACTTATAAGAACCGGCCATTACTCTATAAAGAGTTTGACCACTTTCTGCTTGGGTTGGTGCTGAAGCTTCGATATAATCAATCCCTAATTGTGCTAATATTGCTTTTGCCAAAGCCTTTATTATTTCATTTCTCTTTGAATCAAATAAATTATTATCTCCTGTATTATCAATAAAGCCTATCTCAACAAGCACTGCTGGAGCTTTTGTTTCTCTTAGCACATGATAGTTAGCCTCTTTAACTCCTCTATCTGTAAAACCTAAGGCTACAAGTGCTGTTTGTATCCTTTGTGCTAAACTTTTAGATTTTGTTCCTGGATTTAAATACGTATAGGTTTCAACTCCTCTAGCTTTTTCCGGCTGATAAGCATTTCTATGAAAGGATATAAAATAATCATAGGTATTTCTATTTTCAAATTTACTTCTATTATTAAGGCTTACTGTAGCATCGGTCGTTCTTGTTTCATCAACTGTAACTCCATGCCTTCTTACCTCTGCTGCTACAGCTCTGCCTATGCTTAAAACATCATTGCTTTCCTTTCTGCCATTATAAGTTGCTCCTGGATCTTCTCCACCATGTCCATAGTCAAAACATAATCTAGCCATTAATCTCATCCTCCTTATTTAACTGCTTTAAAACATCCTTTAGTTTCTCTGGTATTGGCAGTCCAACCTTAGCTGAATTTTCTATAATGCTTATACCTTCATTGGAAACGTAGAAAAAAATAACAGCAGTACGAATCGCACTACCGTTCTTAATCAAATGAACATCTATTATGTTTCCTATGCCTACCATTACAAAAATTAAAACCTTTTTAAATATCCCCCTAAATCCAACCTCACTTGATAGCTTTCTCTCTAGCACTGCTACCATGAGGCCTGTTACATAATCAATGACAACAAAGGTAATCAGTGCATACATAAAGCCATCAACTCCTCCTAAAAACCAACCAATATAGCCGCCAATGGCAGCAAATACTGCTTGAATAAAATTAATTGAATTTTTCACTGTAAATCCCTCCACTCTAATAAAAATCTTCTCCATAGTTTATTAAATCTACCTCAAACATATATTGAACTTTCATTGTATTTGCCTCAGTTTTCTCAACAGGCTGTGCAAGCTTGGTATGTGCTCCAATAGGTCTGCTTGTTAAAAGGGCTTGGATACATAATTGAACATAGTTGTTATAAGCATAAGTATATCTGCTTATCCATCTGTCAGTACCAAGGATATTATGATAATAATAATTACCATAACCATTTGGAAAACTAAAATACATTTTATAGGCTTCCAGTAAATTCCCTTGAGGAGTTATAACTTGATAAAAGCTTGTACCTCCTTGGGTGCTTGTGTAATATAAATAAATTCTATTAGCACTTCTATAAAAATTATAAACATAGCATCTTCTCTCAATGTTTCCACTATCCATTCCTTTTTTACCAAACCAAGTACAGTTGCCTATTTTAGGTTTGATATTCATATCCTGAACCTTATTGCCTGTGGCATCTACCCTAATCCATCTATTTGTATAAACAGTTTCATTAAATTGAGAATCTGTCCTTGAGGTATATCCCACAATATCAATACAGCCGTCAAAAAAAACACCATCACTTGATACTACTCTATATGTGAAAGGTATGTTATAAGCTGTATCCTTAAAACTTTGGCTCATATTTATATCAACGTAGCTTAGCTGTACCCCAACCTTTGTCCATTTATATATTCTCATGTAGTTCTCACTATTTATGCTGTAAAGGTAATACCCAATAAAAACAAGCTCTCCATCTGGTTGAATATAAGGACATACATAAGAAAGACCGTCATATTTTTTTACTGCATTATTACTATCTATAGTTAATGCATTTCCTTCTGAATTTAAAAGTTTAACAACCTTATCCCAAAACACAACATCATTTGTATTTATATCAAATGGAATCATAAGCCAGTGTCCTTTTAAGCTGTCTGGAAATTGAATATAGCTTGACTGTGTTAAGCTTGTATCCCTTGAATCTGCTAATATCCATCCCTTTGTTGCGCTTGTAAATTTTATAGTTCTTGCATAAGAAAATAAAGTATATACCGCCCAGTATCTCTTAGGATTTGTAGTATTATATACAGCATAATCTGAATCAGCTGTTTCCCTTCCATAGATTGCAGCTCCTGGATAAAAATAATCCTTATTATCAGGATCACTTTCTGCCCAGTAAATACTTTCAATTTTCCCATTTGCCGCATGGGTTGGAAAGTCAAATACAAAGTTCATCTTTATTTTAGAATCTGTAACTTCAAATTTTGATTCTGCTCTATTTATAGTTCCTCGCCTTGTGTCATTTCCAGAGTATGTAGTATTTCTATGGGCAAACCCTATAATATTTCCCATAATTCTTTGCTCATTAGCATTTTCTGGTTTATCGTTGTCGGTAAGATAAAGATACTCAAACCAGCTATAATTATCACATCTTCTGTTACCACCAGAACCCATGATTCCCTGAACAAAATGTCCTAAAAATGTATCTTTGAAAAACAAATCTGGTATTAAATTTTCTGTATATGCTTCCTTTATCTTCTCCTTAGTTTCTGCATTATAAAGTTCTAATAAAACCTTTCCTTTAATACCTCTCTGCCTCTTATTCTTTTTACTTTCAGAAGTCTCACCTGTAAGCAAATCTTTATTGTAAGCAATACTTTCGTAAGGCTGTCCTTCAATGAACATATCATCACCCCTCAGTTGTATAAAATTTTTATCTTTCTTAATTTACACACATCATTTAAGGTTGGTTTATCTAAAATATAAGCAAACCTCAGTTTCCTGTTTTGAGCAATCATTGCGTTTAAAGCTGTATAATCTATACTCGTTAATATTGAAGGATTTATTCCGTTTGTAAGAAATGCAGCAAAATCTGTAATATTAATACTTTCAAAGCTTGAAGTATTAATATTGTAGGTAAGCCAGCTTAATCCCGAATCAACACTTAAGGCTATTCTTATCTTTCCATTGGTTGTAACATCATTTAAATTTGAATCTTTCTTAGTGTATTGAACAATTGCTTCAAGTTTATTTATGGTTTTCCCATCATGTATGTTAAAATCATAGTTTTGAATAATTACCTTTGGTTTACTTGTTACTGTCTTTTCAATAAAGAATCTATTGCTATTTTTATTTGCCTTAATATCTGGATTATCAGTATAAATATAAAGAGCAGGTGAAGTTCCTGAAAGTCCTGCCATGGAAGCAGAAAGAGTATCAACACCGTAGGTTTTAAACATTTCTTCTGTAAGAGGTAAATCTCCAATTTTAGTCCATGTGCTGCCTTGATAATTTTTAACTCCATCACTATCCACCATAAGAAATTTCGTTATGCATGGAATATATGAACCTTCCTGCACTGTATAATTTTTGCCTGATAAATCAGATGGAGTAAAAATATATGATTTTCCTTGTGCTAATGTCAAGGATTGAGTTCCTACATTTGGATTTATAAAACTATTTGTACCGTTATTAGGTATTTTCTCAACAACAAGTCTTATTACTCCAGTTTCAAAAATAGAAAGTTCCCAAATAAGGTCATTGCTTCCCCAACTGCTATAGGAACTGTTTCCTTCAAACCTTATTCTGAAAAGCTTTGTGCTGTATTCTACTTCACTAACATAATAAAGATTGTTATAGCTAGCATCTCTTCTATTAATACAAAGATGTTCTGATGATGCCCCAAAACCTACCCAAGTATTACCGCTTGTATAAAGCTGTCTTATAGCTGAGCCATTGTAATTAAAGCTAAAGCCTATATCAGGAAGAGTTACTGTACTATCATCATTTCTTGTACCATAAAGTGTCATCCCTGTATTTCCTTTTGGAAGGGATATTTGATTTATTACTGGCATTATCCTCTCCTCCTAACCTTGCTTAAGATATGCATTTATTCCAAGCAAATCCTTATACAGTGTTGTATCCGGCACATTTGCAGCATAAATTACGCCATTTCCTAAGTCCTCTATATATCCACCTTCTCTTTTTAAAATAGGTTCCTTTACAGTAGCTCTATTATAAAAGTCATAGGTTCCATCTTTGTTTTTATCGTAGTCAGAACTGAACTCAATCCAGTCATTATCAAATATATAGCTGTTAGATTTGTTTTCATAAAATTCCTCAATGATTCCCATAACATTAAGTGTTACAGCAGGGTTGCCATGAGCCACATTTCCAACATTAAATCTGCTCTTAAAAACTTCAAAATTACAAGTATCCATTTCTCCTACTGTAGTGTCTAAATAATGCCTAAAACTGTGTCCTGTATTAAAACTGTATGTTCCAATCTTGATATTGAAAATGTTATAAAGGAAGGTATAAACTATTTCTACCCTTGGTATACTGGCGCTTAGGCCACCTTCAAGATCTCTTCCCTCAATACTTACCTGCAGGTTATTCTTTTCAATTGTAAATGTTCCACTTGAAACCTTCATCTCCACCATAAAAGTATGGTCTCCTGCCGTTACCTGTGGCATTGGAAGTGGCAGTCCTATAACATTATCTCCTGATGCTAACTTTTGAATTGGTTTAAAATCGTAGTATTTCCCATCTAAGGAAAACAGAATTGTTAATGTGCAGTCTGCACTTGCCTTTCCAGTCATAGTAATATTACAGTTTAAATTTGTATCTGCCTTTGCAGTTATTCCAACTGTCATAGCAGGATAACTGCTAGTACTGATTGTTATGGTATCGCTGTTTTTCTTGATTATTACACTGCTTAAAGTACCACTTATTGCACTGTTTATTTCATCTAAAAGCTTACTGGTGTCCAGCTTTTCAATAATTGTATTTAAAGGGTCTCCAAGCTCTATTTTTGTATTTATAGGATTAATTAAATCTGTCTTTTTCTTTATAACTCTAAGGTCTGTTGTTACAGCTATCTTTTCATTTCTTACCTTTATAAAATCACCAATAGCCACTTCGGTAAGATTGCTGTAATTCTTGTATTCCTCAGTTTTGCTAAGTTCCATAAAATCAATAGTTATAAATACCTTTGGAATTGCAGCCTTTTCAGCATATTCTTCTGCTCTCGCTCTAAGACTTTCTACATCCTTACACTCCTTAAACTCGACCCTTTTGGTTATAGGATAGGGAAGTAATTTGGCTCTTTCTCCTTCTACTTCTATATATCTTTCTGGCAGCAATAAATTATTTGCTCCTACTGCATATATCCTTGTAGCGAGCTGGCTTGTATCTTCAATAACCTTCATTCCTTTTATGTTTTTACCGTATTTTATTAGGATACCGTTATTTTCACCAATGGACTCTCTTATCTCTATATTGAAATTATCTCTAAAAAGTTCTCCGCCATAAATTTCAATAAGTCTAAAAACAGCATCTACTGCATTAACCTCTTTAACAGCAAAAGGTGCTATATTCTCTTCTAATGCCTTAAATAAAAATAGCCCTTGAAGTTCCGGAGGTATGCTTGCTTCAAGAGCTTCTTTCATATTTGCATTAAGCACCTTTGCTGATTCTATAAAATAAAAAGCAAGATCGTAAAATATATGTCTTGCCCATACCTTAACTTTACTTATTTTATCCTGTGTTCTCTCTACTTTATATATTCTAAAAAGCTGTCCATCAGCTTTAATAATATTGAGTTCCTCTAAATACTGTGCTTTTTTAGATTGAGCAGGGTATTCAATTTCTAAACTATAATCTCCATTTAACTCTTGATTTATCTCAGCCATAAGGCATTCATCTAAAACAGCAAGGCCATTGTTTTCAAAATTTCCTCTTGTCGTTTTCTTATCATATACATAAAGCATTATAACCACCGCCAATTTGGAACTACTTCTATTTTAGAAACACTTCCAGTCCACTCAAATTTATTAGAGCCTGTTTTTAAGGTTATGAACTCACCGTTTACCTTACTATTTAAGTTATCTCCTCCATCATTATAGGCATCTTGCAAAACTGAATCTAATATGATTTTTCCTGTTATATCATTCAAGGTTACAGTAGTTTCATTAACCTTAATGCTTACCTTCCCAGAACCATAAACTGATATTATTGGTTCACTTTTTAGTGTACCTGGATTTATTATTGAAGTTCCATTTTGAATAATAGTAAATATGTTATTCTGCACAGCATATTTAAAGGGTCTGCAATTAAATATTATTGGAAACACAGAAGTGTATTTGAATACTTGTTTAAAATCTATAGCATTAACTACTTGTGCTCTATATTTTTTATCATCTTGAAAACTAAATATTAAGTCACTTTCTCCTGCTGAAAAAAGCCATGCCTTTATATTATCAAGCTGCTCTAAAATATTGTTTCCCTTCACAGTGCACTCAACAGTAATAGTTATATCCTCATAAGTTCCCTCATCATATCTCAAATTTGAATCTCTTCCTGGAATATCGATATAAGATACTCTTCTTTTAGGAGATGGCAGAGATGGTCTTTTAGAAATAATAATGCCATAATCACTATAACTATTTTTTCCACCAAAATTAAAACTAAGCATTAAGCACCACCCCTTCCCATTGAAACTCTCTGCCTGTAAAATTCAAGTTCATAGGCAAGCTGCTCTATATCCTTATCTGAATTATTAATAAAGTTTTCTATACGAATTGTAAGTCCTCCACCGCTGTTTCCTTTTGCTTTTTCAATTGCTCTAGCCATAAGTTCATCAAGCCTATCAATAGGAAGAACTGCTTCTTGTCCTGCTTCACCAACACCAATTATACTAGGTCTGTTAAAAATACCTCCACTTGCATACCAATTAACATCTAGGTGTGGTACACTTGGAGGCTTTAAGCTGAATTCACCTTTAATACTGAAGTGTGGCAGTTTTATATGTGGAAATTTTATATCCAGTCTGTCAAAGAAACCTTTAATTTTATCTATCTGCTCCTTAACAAAATTCACTGCTGCATTGATTGGAGTCATTATTGCAGATTTAACATTATTCCATATACTGGCTGTAACTGATAAAATGCTGTTCCATACATTAGATACAGTATTTTTAATGCCATTAACAGCATTTGTAAAAAGGCTTGATACTCCGCTCCACATACTTGAAAAGAAACCTGAGATTGAATTCCAAACAAATATGGTGGTATTTTTTATTCCATTCCAAACTGCATTTAAAGCTGCTTGTATTGTATTCCATACAGTAGTTGTTACTGATTTTATGGTATTCCAAGCTGTGGTTAAGGTGGACACTATGGTATTTATTATTGGGGTAATAAAATTCACTATTGAGTTCCAAACCGTATTTATTATTGAAGAAACTGCATTAAACACCGTTGCTGTAACAGTTTTTATGTTATTCCATGCAGCAGTAATTGTATTTCCTATTGCTTGAATAATTGGATTTAGAAAACTGACTATACCATTCCAAACTGTACTTATAACCCCAGATACAGCATTCCACACTGTAGATGTTACAGTCTGAATGATTTGCCAAGCAACGCTTATAACAGCTGTAACTATATTTATATAGGTTTGAACAATAGATGAAATAATAGTCCAAGCACTGATAAAGATAGCTTTAATCACTTCCCATAGGAAAGCAAATCCTGTTTTTATACCCTCCCAGATAGTTTTAATAACATTTGCTATTCCCTCAACTATTGGAATTACCACAGCTTTTATTGATTCCCAAGTAGAAACTATTGCTGTTTTTATTGCAGTTACCGAATTACTAATGCTTATAGTAAGAGCCTGCCATATTGCACTTGCAGTATTTTTTATAGTATCCCAGTTTTTATACAAAAGAACCCCAACAGCAATAAGTCCAGCAATAACAGCTATTGCAATTCCAACTGGACCAGTTAATGCTGTAAATACAACACCAAGTGCCGCTGATGCACCTCCTGCTGCTGCAATAGCTCCTGAAACAGCACTTATAATAGAAGATAATGTTCCTATAATAGTAATTACCTTTCCTACTATTAAAATTACAGGGCCAATTGCAGCCACAATTAACCCTATCTTCACTATACTTTCCTGCTGTTCTTTTGATAATCCTTGAAATCTATCCATCAAAGGCTTTATAACTCCCATAAGCTTTTCAAGTATAGGAATTAAAAGTTGTCCGAACTGAATACCTAATTGCTCTGCCTGTTCTTTCATAACTCTAAGTTTATTGGTAGGTGAGTCCATAGTTCTTGCAAGGTCACCCTGTGCATTTTTAGTAGATTCCATTATAACTCCATATCTTGCCATTACCTTCTGCTGTTCTGTTAAAGCTTCACCTTGTTTTGCTATACCATGAGAATAAGCATATGTTTTTATTGTATTATCATTAACTAAAATACCTAAAGCCTTTAAAGGCTCTGCTTCCCCACTTATACCAGACTTTAATTTTTCAAATGCCTCTTCTGGTTTTAAATTATAAAAGGAAGCCATATCGTAAGAAAGCTGCGTTAATCCTTCTGACATCTTTAAAGATTCCTGTGCTGTAAGTCCCATACTGGTTAGCATTGAATTATATGTAGCTACATTTTTTCTAACATTATATGCATTAAGTCCAAGAGCCTTTGATGTTTCTTCAGACCACTTTCTTGCATCTCCAGCCATTGATCCCATAGCTACTTCAAATAAGTTTTCTGATTCTACTGCATCCATAGCCATTTTTGTTGCAGCAGTTCCTATTCCAACTAGAGGAAGTGTTACAGCAGTAGAAAGCTTACTTCCTACAGAAGACATCTTGTCTCCCACAGATTTCATTTTTTCACCTGCACTATTCATGCTTTGAGAAAGCTTATACCAAGCTGAACTTTTAGTATTTAGCTCAGTTGTCGTTTGCTTTAATTCCTGCTGCATCTTGTTTAATTCTGCTACTGCATAATTTAGTTTTATCTTAAGGTTTTCTGTCGCTTTAGCATCTTCACCCTTTTTCTCAACACTTTCTTGAAAGCTCTTATTTAGGGCTGCAACTTTTTCCTTTTGAAGCTCTATCTGTTTATTTAAAGTATCCGCTTTGAGCCTTAATCCTTCTTCAGATTTACCGAAGTCTCCAAGTTTGGAGCTTGCTGCTGCAAATTCACTTTGAACAACCTTTAGACTTCTTTGAATTTTTGCAACACCTTCCTGAAATCCTCTGTCATCAAGACCTACCCTTGCAACTACGGTATTTGCATCTCTTGCCATCATCTCACCTCCCTGCTAGAAAATAATGTTATCTATATAATCAATCTCCTCTTCTTCCTCAATTCCATTTACTCTTTTATACACACTAAAAAGTGCTTGTAATTTCTTAGGTGTACTTTTCCAAAACTGCTCCTCAGTCATTTTTAAAAGATTTGTTCCCAAATAGAAAAGCCACTCCCAATCCCATCCTTCTTGATTGGTGTGGCTTTCTATTCCCCCATATTTTCAGTTATTTCTGGCATAGCTATATTTAACGCTTCATTAATAGCTGTCCCTAATCTCTCCATATCATTAAGTGTAAGCATTCTGCCTACTTCTTTAAGAGTTACACTTTCATTCTCTGCTTTAATTGCTGAATATATCAGTGCCCTAATTGCTTTAATCTTTCGGTTCTGTAAGTCTTCAAAGGCTTTATTAATATCACCATAGACCTCTTCTAACTCACAGAAGGTGTTCATATCAAATTTAAGTTCATACTCTTTATCGCTAAGTTTGAACTTTATTCCTTTATTTTTAAGTTCTGATGCCTTCAATTTATCAACTCCCATCTGAATTTTGGGCAAGAAAAAACAGGGTGTTTTAAATTCCCTGTTGTAGGTTACTATATAATGACATTGTTAAAAATAATAACTAAATCACTTCATACATAAATAAATTCAGTTCATTATCTTCTACAGTATTTAAAGCAGTTTTAAAAAACTTAGTCTTAATACTTCTTTTATTTACTAGCTTCAATGGTGCATTGTCTCGAATTAAATACTTATGATTTTCATCTATATCTCCACCATAACCTATTATAAATACATATTTTTTACAACCTCGTTCTTTTTGAAGTTTTAAAACATCATTTTTAATATCCTTATCGTCATCTTTTATCCAGATTTTAAATTCAATTAATGAATCCAAAGTTCCATCTTCTTTTAGCAGGGCAAGATCACAATGATTCTTTGCGTTGCTAGGATACGGGTACTCCCAATAAACAGTAAATGGATACTCCTTTCTTAAAAGTTCCTTAAAAATCAAATAAACAAATGTAGTTTCATAAAGATTACATACTCCATGATGGCTCTTTTTATAGTAATTTGCATTTAATTTAAAAAGTTCATTCAATTCATGTTCTTCGCATAAAATAGCCTCAAGAGCAGAATTAAAAAAAGAATTTATCATCTACTATACCTCCTCATTAATTTCTCGAATTATTTTTTAAACACAAATACCTCTGCATAGTTATCCGCATAAGTTACCCTTTTGACTGGTGCCATAATAACAGCATCCATATTAGGGTAGATACTTTGTAAAGCATTTGAAAGATTAGATAACCTATTTAAATCTTTTATAGAAACAAAGAGTATTACACCTACATCATTCTCTGCTGGTTCAAAGCTTTTTTTAAGCTTTTCAGTACCTTCTGATTCATCACAATTTAAGTTTATTTTCAAATACTCAATTAAACTTCCTTTTGTAAGTGACTTAATATCATTAAAATCAACCATTCCCACACCATAGTCTTCTGACTCATATTTTTCTAACATATCTAGATAAGCCTCAATATGCTTTTGACTTATAAAAGCATCTACACTACTGCTTAATTCATCAACATTTATCTTAAGAGTATCCTTAGAATCTTCTTCTGTAAAATCATAGTTTCTATCTACTATACAAATCTCACACTCTCTCAATTCAGTAACGAATTTTAGTTGTCTATGTTTAAATTTTTCATTTATCCATTCAATATTTGTAAAGCATCTTAACTTAAAATCTGGCTCATCAAGTTGAAAATCAAGCAATTGTTTCATCTCCTCATCTATCAACAGTATTGTATTTTTACAATTTAATTCAAATTTAAAATGTAAATCACTTACACGCTTTATTATACCAAACATTTCCTTTAAGTTAAATTTATTTCATATAATTAGTTTATGGTATTTCAGCAGGCTCACTTGGCACTGCCGTAAACCACCCACTTATAATTGTGGCATCTACACCTTCAGCATCCTCATCTGCAATAAATCTATAATTACCATCAAAGTCCCTTGAATAAAACTTGCCTTTAAGCTTAGCACTCTGAGCCTTTGGCTTTTCTGCTTCAGTATCATATTCATCTGTTGCAAGTTCAAACTTTCCTTTTAAAAGCCATACATACCTGTACTTCCCGTTATTTTTCTTAGATTTAAAACCAAGTGCTATAGTTGGAGGCATATCATCCTTGTTTTCTACTAATATACCCTTTACAACCTTTGATCCCTGCAGTTTTGCCCTGCTTGTAATTGATAGCTGATTTACTTCAATTTCTACATCCACACCTTCAAAAGCAGTTATTATATCTTCTACAGTATCATCTGAATAAATATTTTCTGAATTTGATTTTGGAGAAAGTTTAGCACTTATTGCTCTTTCTAACTTTTCCGGAGTGCTGTAAGTAACACCAGTACTGTCATCCTTTGTTAAAACAGCTATATGAATATCTCTAAGCCCTATCTGTCTTGCCATACTTATTCACCTTCCTCTAAATAATAAAATTTAAAGCCTTTATGATAGATTTTTGTATCTTCTTCATAAAGGTCTATTTCATTTAATCTTTTGAACCCTGCTTTAAGCAAAAGTTCTTTTATATTTTTAACTATATCTGTATAATCAGCCTTTGACCACACATCTACTTGGATATAATGTGCTGTCAAAGCTTCTTCATCATCCTCATACTCTTCACCTGCAGTTAAATACTCATGAAAAGTAATATAGGTTTCTGTTTTTCCACTATACTTTTGAAAAGCTACTGGAATCTTAAGAGGTTTCAATGTATCCATAATCAACTTATTTATCATTCCTCAAGTCCCCTTTGCAGTTCTTCCATAATAATGTTATTTATCTCTCTTTTATTCTCAAGTACAGATTTCTCTGCCCAATGCTGTGCTGGAATTTTACTTGTCCCAAATTCAGTAAATTTTGAATAAAAAAATTCTGAATTGTCTCCTTTATTAGGACCAATCTCTACAAAGTCCACTCCATTTTCTTTTTCTATATCTGAGACCTTTATATTATCAGCCATATGTTTTTTACTTAAACTCGACCTTGGAGCATTTTTCTCCATGCTGGTTTTTACTAAATCCCCAGCTTTATCAAGTGCTCTTTTCTTTATTACATCTCCTCTTGCACCCAGCTTGTTTACCCTGTCTATAAGCTCCTGCATGCCTTCAAGTTCTATCTTAGCCACTGCTATCAACCTCCATAGCCTTGATTTCTATGAATTTATTGGCATATTTTATGTTATCGATAGATGTTATATTGTACTGCTTTCCTTTAAATAAAATCCTCATTGTAGGTTCAATATTTGGTAAATACCGTATAGTAAATTTAACAGTATTTTCAGCTTGAACAGCTGCAGCTTCAAAGTATTCTCTACCATGAAGATTTGTAACAGCTGCCCATAACTCTTTAAAATCTGTCCATTCTTCAACTTCAAAACCATTATCATTTACTGTAGTTGAGAAAGTTTGAAGTGTTATTCTATGTTTTAACTCCTCTGATTTCATACAGGAATCACCCTATTCATAGAAAGAAGAGCATTTCTTGCTTCCTCTAATTTTGTTTTTTCCTCTGGCCTGTAGTCATCATATAAAAGCTTCATTTGAAGAATAATTGCCCACTTTATTGCTTCAGGCACTTTATCTCCACTATCTCCATAGCCTGCAATTAATCTTACTCTTACTGCATTTACTGACTGAAGCTCTAATGTAGGCCAATGCTTTCCTCTATTTAAAACAGCCCTGCCTACAAAACCATCTAAATCTGAAATATAATTGTTTTCATCAAATAAATATTCCTGTCTGTTTGCATCATAATACTTTATGCTTTCTACCTTTTGCACCGGAGAACAGTTATAAAAGATTATAGCGTTTCCTTGTGGAAAGCTGTCAAGCACTAATTCCAAAGTCTGGGTTATATATTTTCTGTTTTGATAATTTTCACAATACTCTCTTGCCTGCTTTATAAGGCTCATAATTAGAATATCATCATCATTTCCATCAACTCTCAAATGCTGTTTTGCTTCATCTAAAGTAATTGGTTCAATTACTGGAGGATTTATTATTTTGATTGTCATCTTATCACCCCAAAAGAAAAGGAGCACTAAGGCTCCTTGATTTAACTGCTGTATCTGCTGTCTATAATAACATCTGCACTTGCAAAATTAGCTGCTTGAGAACTTGCCCCGATTTTAATTCCGATACAAGTAAATCCTTCATTTATATCAAGCTTTGCAGGATCTATTTGAAAAACAATCTGCTTATTTCCTGCTGTTTCTTCTACTGTATATCCTGCTCCATCTGTTTTTAATAAAGTATCTGCAGTCGTATTCTCATTTGCCCATACTGGTACACTGCTGATTAATGCCTTTGAATCTGTTCCTTGTGTATCTTTTGCCTGATATATGGATATTTGTGTTTCATGAGCTGCTGCTTGAGTAAGATTTACAATTACTACAGCATTTACTGCATTTTTTAAATTTACATATCTGCTTTCTATACCTTCATTTGTTGTCTTTGGTGAAATGATCTGTATTACTTTATATTTTTCAATAAACATAATTTTTACCTCCTACCTATCTGCTAAAGTTACAAAAGGACTTAGTGGATTTGCACCCTTGTAAGGCATAATTGGCTTATTCTTATAAGGCATTCCATTGAACTTATAGATGAATCTGAATACCTGCTCATCATATAAAAATCTTACATGGATAGATACATCAGAAGTTAAACCTTTTTTATCTATTCCAATATACTGGGTTGGGTCAGCTAAAATAATATCTCCCTTTTTACCAAGAGGTGAACACTGCTCTATTGGAATTATTGGTCTATTAAGTAAGGTACTGTACTGTGATGCTGCAGCTCCACCGGAAGGCATAAACACAGGTGCTCCACCAGCTCCAATATTAAGAGCCATAGTGTAAAGCTGTGGTTCTATCTCTTGATTTATATACCATACTGCATTTGCTCTAAGTCTTGCAGGCATTGAACTCCACATTTTAAGTATATTTTCATACTTAATTGTTCCTGCTCCTTGATCTTTTTCCTTGGGTACTGTAACTAATGCATCAGAGTTTAATATTCCAAGGGGCATTCCAACACCAGTACCATTAATGATTGCATCATCTATTTTAAAACTCATTTCATCTGCATAAGCTTGCCTTACTATAGCTTCAAGTGCTGTAGTATCTTGTAAAAGGTCATCGGTTACATAGCAAAGTGCTAAAAGCTTTTGAAGTGACATTTCAATTTCCCTAAACTTTGGCTTGCTTTGAGCTGCTGTTTCTGCTTCAGCTACCCAGTAAGCCTGTACACCTCCCCATCTTGAGCCATTGGCTCTGCTGTTTTCATCAATTCCAAGCGCCCTAAGTCTATTGGTATTAGCCCCTATTGGTATCATTCTTATTCTGTTTGCCACCTGACTTTGTGCCATCATGGATTCAAATAAGTCATTTATAAATTCATTTTCTAGTAAAAATCCTCCTTCTGAAGCTATGCTTTCATTAAGTCCTGTTGCTGAGTTCTGATAAGTTAATCTGTTGTCCATTCTTCCTCCGGGAGATGAAACCTTTGCAACGGCACTTAAAAATTCTCCCATGCACTTCCACTTCTTTTCATTGTGATTCTTTGGCTGAGCATATATTGGTTCATTCACTGGCGTCTTAGCCTGTTTTTCTCTTTCTGCATTTAATGCATCAATTTCTTTTTGTGCCTCAATTTTAGCTTTTAAAGCCTTAATTTCAGAAAGCTTTGCATTAATTTCATCAGCTGTAGCCTCCTCTTTATTTATAAGGTTTTTAGATTCTGTTTCTAAATTTGATAACTGAGCTAATAATTCTTTCATTTTTTCTGACATATACATTACCTTCCTTTCAAAATAATAAAAGCCCTAAAGTTCACACTCTAAGGCAAGTTTTGCTTTTAATAATTTTATTTTTTCTTCATCTTTATAGGTTTCTTTAAACCTTTGATTATACTGTTTTATAAAATCTCTAGTCCTGTTATTAACACTATTTTGAATAGCAAACCTGCTGAACATAAAAGAATTTTCCAATGGCTCTTCTTTATTCTTTTCATAAAGCATTCCATCTGCAAATCCTTCAGCTACAGCTTTTTTTGCACTCATCCAAGTTTCCTCATCCATCATCTGAGATATTTTTGCTCTTGATTTGCCTGTTTTAAGCTGATAGGCATTAATTATAGTTTCCTTTACTTCATCAAGCACATCAGCTCCATGCCTTAAATCCTTAGCTTCACCTTGAAAAGTTCCCCAGGGGTTGTGTAGCATTATTATTGATGTTGGAGACATAAGTATTTCATCTCCTGCCATAGCTATAACTGAAGCTGCTGAAATTGCCACACCATCAATTTTTACTTTAACCTTTCCCTTGTGTTCCTTTAAACCTGTGTAAATTCTTGAAGCTGCATAGACATCCCCTCCATAGGAATTGATCCAAACATTTATGTCTTTGCCTTTATATTTATTTAGTTCTGACATAAAACCCTTTGGAGTTACATTGTCATTTCCAAATAGCATCGACCAAAAATCATCGTCCATGACAATGTCACCATCAATTCTAAGCTCTATCTCCTCCTCATTTTCTTCGCTGTTTTTAAAATTCCAAAACGGCATTTTATCACTTCCTTTCATTAATCATATTAAATATTTCTTCCCTTAGTGCTTTAAGCTGCTCTTCCTGTTTTCCTGCTTCGCTCATATTGAGAGGTTCGAGATATCTGTCACCGTTATCAATAGGATTCATATTTTCAAGCCTTCTAATATCATTAACAGAAAGCCATCCCCACTGTCTTCCTTGTGCATAGGCTTCATATCTTGATTTAATATCTCCACGGAGTAGTCCACTGATATTAAATTCAAAATATCTGTTTTTTCTTCTTGATTCTTTTGATAAAAGCTGAAGATTTAAATTTTCTTCCCATTTTTTAAACCACGGCAGCATAGTGTAAACAATAAACTCTAAGCTCTGATGTTCAATATTGTTATTGGTGGATCTTGTTAAATCCTGCACCAGATGAAGTGGTACTCTGAAAATTCTGCACACATCTTCAATTCTGAATCTCTTGGATTCTAAAAACTGTGCATCTGTAAGCTTCATAGTTATTTCCTTAAACTGACCGCCGCCTTCAAGTATCATTGGAACTCCTGCATTTGAAAGTCCTGTGTAGTTCTTCTTAATATCCTTTTTAAGCCTTTGAAATGCTTCATCTGAAAGCTCGTTAGGATACTGAAAAATACCGCTGCTTGAGGCCCTGTTATGATAAAAGTTTCTTTCAAATTTGTCCTGTGATAAACCTATATCAATGGTTAAAGCAGCATAGGTTAAAGGTGTTATTCCAACATAACCATCTAAAGTTAAACCAGGTATATGAAGTATCTCATCTCTTGTTTTTGCCT
>Ga0334883_1002594_pt1 | contig 21776 bp, 18 predicted proteins | sample GraSluR1_MG_6_FD_207230 | JGI IMG/M metagenome (GOLD analysis project Ga0334883, IMG submission 207230) | Sludge microbial communities from methane-producing bioreactor in Wageningen University, Netherlands - Granular Sludge_09_05-R1 | ecosystem: Engineered > Bioreactor > Anaerobic >...
ATGTTTACTTGGTCGAACTGCTTATTGAAAATCAATTCACTATCATATGAAATATGTTGCTTTTGCCTTTCCAATTCAGCTATTATTTCGTCCGATGCCTGACGATTGGTCGAACCAACCCTAACATAGGTTCCCTTTTGAATTCCTTTGCCTTTTAAATAGTATGGAGGGGTATTTCCCTTGTGAATTATTATCAAAATAATATGTTTACCGTCTTGATTCAAGAACAAAATTTCGGGTAAAATACTGGGGGCACATTGATCATGAATAATATTACTTATCTTTTCCTCAGTAGCTATGAGGCTATCTTCATCCAAACCAACAACTTCCCTTGGATTATCCTTAATACCAATATAAATCTCACCACCTGCATCATTAGCGAAACTGATGATAGACTTCGCTAAATCATAATTTAGTGGAAGCTGTGCTTTCAACTCAAGCCTTCTTCCTTCGGGCTGTTGAATGATATCTGAAAGTTTAGTCATTACATTTATTTCGGTTTTTCACCAAACAAATTTAGTACATCTTGCAAAATCTATTTTTATTAAAAACTAAACAGCTTTTCTGGCTAAGAAAACTCAACAATCACTCACATGGAGTCATAAACGATAGTAAACCACAAAAAAGCTAAGGCCAAGAAAGTAACCCAATTATTATTTCAACAGCAAAGCTACGGTTTTATTCAACTCAGCAGCGGCATCCCGTATCAGGGATTCATCAGAGGGATATGGCAATGCTGCTTTTTTGGTCAGTTCCAGGGTGGTCACGCCAAGTGCCTGCTCATCGCCCGAAAAGCGTGCATAAGCATAATCAAATTGCGAAGAAACACTGAAAGGACTCACCAAAAATGGCTTTGAATGACCTGCTCCAACAAGCTGAACATAACCAATCAAACTGGCAGACTTTTGTAATTCATACTGAATAACTTCAGCCCTCGCAGTCTCCTGTTGTTCGGTATAGGTTGTCTGGCCGGTTTTATGAGGCGAAACTTCAATTTCTTCCAATACAACAATCATCCGATAGGTTGTTCCTGCAGCTTGTTCTGGCGTCAGGATAATCTTCTGCTGCCAGGGCGATTCAGAAAAAGTCTCCATCTCAAGAACCTGATCTTCAAAGCCCGTAGGTAAATTCACGCCGGTCTCATTTTTAAATCCAATCAAAATGTGATCTGCCATTGAGAAAACTGCCCTGCGCATATTTTTATCCAATTCCGGAAAGGCAGGATTAAGCTGCTGCACCTTTCCTAGCAAATCCAGTGCTTCCCGACTGCTGTTAGCATCGTTTGCCTCCAAAAGCTTCTCAGCCAAACGGCTATAGTATTGGGTAGTCTTTATCTTTGCCACCAACACTTCTTCTTCCAAATCAAGGGGTTTGTACTCCAGTTGCTGCTTAAGATCCCAGGGCAGGGATTGAACTGCACCCGCTCTTTGCCGGATATTTTTTAAATGGGCATACACTTTGGGCCAGATGTCAGGAGAACCGCTGGCTTTTAAGGCACTAACCGCTTCATGATCCGTTTGATTTGTGTGATGATACACCTGCTTAAGCTGCATGATTTGCGTGGCACTTAACCGGCCATTGCGGGCTTTATTTATAAGCAACACAAAAGCCTGGTCGTATTGTTCCTGATCTATCAATTTTTGAGGCGAACTACATTGAATAAAACCCAGAAGCACCACCAAAAAAAGTAGCTTACCACTTCTGTGCACTGACATTAAAAATCTCATAAGGCTTTAATTTTATTTGTAATACAAAAACAAGCTATGAACGCAACTGAATAAAAGTGTCCCCTTAAAACCAGCCGGGCACAAATCGCTTTAAAGTGTAAAAACATACAAATTTTGAACCAACTTTTATGTTTAAGGATTAAAGTAGTATTTTCGTCATTTCAAAAATCAGCAGGTTTACGTCCTGCAATGTCTTTAAAATCATACTATGTGGACAATTCTTACCCGTTTTATATTACGGAACCGTCTCGCGAATTTAATCGTCATTGTTTTGTTTACCGCTTTGATGGGATGGCTGGGCACGCGTGTGCAGATGAGCTACGAAATGGCGCGTATGTTACCCGAAAGCGACTCAACAATAATCCTTTACGAAAACTTTAAAAAACAGTTTGGCGAAGATGGCAGTGTGATGTTTGTCGGGCTTCAGGATGAGAAGCTTTTTGAGCTGAATCATTTTCAGGCCTGGTACGATTTAACCAATGAGGTTCGTAACATCGAAGGAGTTGAGGAAGCCATTTCTGTTGCCCGGATGTTTCAACTAGTGCGCAACGACAGCCTGAAAAAATTCGATTTTGTGCCTGTTATCAATGCTAAACCTCAATCGCAGGCAGAGATGGATTCGCTAAAAAATCAAATTTTTCAATTACCTTTTTACGAAGGGCGGCTTTTCAACAGCGAAACCCATGTGAGCATGATGATGATCACCCTGGATAAAAATGTGTTGAACACAAAAAACAGGGTAGCCCTCATCCATGAGATAGAATCGACCCTCAATAAATTTTCTGAGCAGTACGACATCAGGCTTTATTACTCGGGTATGCCATACATCCGAACGATCACCTCCGAAAAAATTCAACAGGAGCTGGTGATGTTTGTATTTCTTTCGCTACTTATTGCTGCTATCATTTTATTTGCTTTCTTCCGATCGTTCAGGGCGGTATTTTTTATCATTGTAATTGTGTTGATCACCGTTGTGGTCATGTTTGGAACCCTGTCGATCTTTGGATTTAAGATCACCATCCTAACAGGAATTTTGCCTCCTCTGCTGATCGTGATAGGTGTTGAAAATTCCATTTTTCTGCTCAACAAATACTACAACGAGTTTTCGATCCATGGAAATAAAATAAAGGCATTGAGCCGCGTTATACGTAGGATTGGAGCTGCCAACCTGCTAACCAATGCCACAACCGCCGCTGGTTTTGCTGCATTTACAATCACCGGAAATGCATTACTTGTTGAGTTTGGCATCATCGCTTCGATCAATATTTTACTTGCCTATCTGATCAGCTTATTACTTATTCCAATTATTTTCAGTTATCTGCCCAACCCCAAACCGCAACATATTCAGCATTTCGAAAAAGGCAACGTCAATAAACTATTGCAAAAGATCGCCTGGGTTATTCTCAACCGCCGCAATGTGGTTTATATCATCACAGTAATTGCTGTAATTGCTGGTGTACTTGGCGTGGTGAGACTTCGCACAACGGGCAATATGGTGGATGACATCTCGCATAAAAGCCGTTTGTATAAGGATTTGATGTTTTTTGAAAAACATTTTGTTGGTGTGATGCCTTTTGAAATCAGCATAGATACCAAAAAGAAAAAAGGACTCTTGCGTGCTTCAACCCTGCAAAAACTGGAGGCTCTGCAAGACAGCATGGCACTCTATCCGGAGCTGAGTAAGCCCGTTTCGATGGTTGAAGTGGTGAAGTTCTCCAAACAGGCATTTTTCAAAGGCAATCCGGCTTATTACGAACTTCCTACCAATCAGGAACGTAACTTTATTTTATCCTATGTACCCAATTTAGGAACCGGCGACAGCAAATCAATCATCAATGCTTTTGTTGACTCGAGCCTGCAAAAAACCCGTATCAGCGTACAAATGGCCAATATCGGTAGCACTGAAATAGATACACTTCAAAAAAAACTGAAACCGACCATTGATGAGATATTCCCGCCCGAAGATTTTGATGTTGACATCACAGGAGGAAGCATCGTATTTTTGGAAGGAACCAACTACCTGGTCAAAAACCTGATCTCCTCCTTATTACTGGCCCTGCTGGTCATAGCCATATTGATGGCACTCACTTTTTCTTCGTTCAAAATGGTGATCATTTCATTGATTCCCAATCTTATCCCACAACTGCTTACCGCAGCCATGATGGGTTATGCCGGTATTTCGATCAAGCCATCTACCATTCTGATTTTTAGTATTGCATTGGGTATCAGCGTTGACAATACCATACATTTTTTGGCGCGTTATCGCCTGCAGCTTTTCTTAAACGATTGGAAAATTAAGGAATCGGTGCTTGCGGCCTTGCTCGAAACCGGTTTTAGCATGATTTATTCCGCAGTAGTGTTGTTTTTTGGTTTTGCCATTTTCATACTCTCATCCTTTGGAGGAACCGAGGCACTGGGCTATCTGGTATCGTTTACCTTACTGGCTGCCATGTTATCTAATTTATTTGTGCTGCCATCCTTATTGCTAACATTGGATAAACGTATCACTACCAAGGCTTTCAGAGAACCGCTGATCGAAATTTTGGACGAAGAAGACGATATCGAACTTGACGATCTTGAAATTGAAGGTGATGAGGAAACTAAAAAGGGATAACTTTGTTAAGATTGCTTTAGGCCTGAATTATATCAGTACATAATGTAAAATATCTGCGTTGCTATAAAAATTTGAAATAGCTAATGAAACAAAATTTAAAAAAATGAAAGGAATCATTCTTGCCGGCGGATCCGGAACCCGATTGCACCCGCTCACCCTGGCAGTGAGCAAACAGTTGATGCCCATTTATGACAAACCCATGATTTATTATCCGCTGTCCATACTGATGATGGCTGGAATACGTGAGATACTGATTATCTCAACGCCTCACGATCTGCCACATTTCGAAAAGCTCTTGGGTGATGGCCAAAAGCTGGGATGTAAATTTTCTTATGCCGAACAGGCTGTCCCGAATGGACTTGCACAAGCTTTTGTTATCGGGGAAAAATTCATTGGCCATGAAAAAGTGGCCTTGATTTTGGGTGATAACATTTTTTATGGCAGTGGTCTGCAACAGTTACTTGTTGAAAACAATGACCCGCATGGAGGTGTGGTTTTTGCCTATCATGTATCTGATCCGGAACGCTATGGGGTAGTCGAATTCGATAAAAACAAACGTGCCATCAGCATCGAAGAAAAACCTGAAAATCCCAAATCGAATTATGCCGTCCCGGGATTGTATTTCTACGACAACAGCGTGATAGAAGTTGCCAAAAACATAAAACCAAGTGCCAGAGGAGAATATGAAATCACCGATGTTAATAAACATTACCTCGAAAACAATACGTTAAAGGTTGGTGTGTTGGGCAGAGGCACTGCCTGGCTCGATACAGGCACCTTCAGTTCGTTGCTGGAAGCTTCGCAATTTGTAGAAGTGATCGAAAACCGGCAGGGATTAAAGATTGGCTGTATCGAAGAAGTTGCCTTTCACAAAGGATATATTGATGGGGATCAACTTCTTTCGCTGGCACAACCCCTGCTAAAAAGTGGTTATGGTACCTATTTGATGAACCTACTTAAATAAGCTAATGACCCGCATACAACAACTTCAGCAAGAGATAAATACACTCATCAGCAGTCAAAAGTTCCAAGGCAACCCTCCCGCCCTTTATGCGCCAATAGCATACATCATGAAACAAGGCGGAAAACGCCTGCGCCCCGTGCTTACCCTGTTGGCCTGCGATCTTTTTGAAGGTAATATTCAGGATGCCCTGTATCCAGCACTGGCTGTTGAGATGTTTCATAATTTCACACTCGTTCATGATGACATCATGGACAAAGCCCCGCTTCGTCGTGGCAAAGAAACAGTATATAAAAAATGGAATGCTGATATTGCCATACTTTCCGGCGACACCATGTTTGCTATGGCCTATCAATATACCTTAAAGACAAAAGCACAGTTTGTTCCTTCCATCCTTCAGGTTTTTAGCAAGGCGGCAATAGAAGTTTGCGAAGGACAGCAGTTGGATATGGATTTTGAAAAAAAAGACGAAGTAAGTATTGCTGATTATCTGGATATGATCAGGCTAAAAACAGCAGTTTTATTGGGAGCCAGCCTCGAGATTGGGGCAGTAGTTGCACAGGCGACACCCAAACAGGTAAAAGCAATTTATGATTTTGGCACCGCGCTGGGCATGGCTTTTCAGCTGAAAGATGATCTGTTAGATGTGTATGGCACGCAAGCAGAATTTGGGAAAATATCTGGTGGCGACATCGCCGGTAACAAAAAGACCTACCTGCTCCTTAAGGCTCTTCAGCTGGCTGATGATCAGACAAAAGCCAGACTAAACCGGCTCTATAAGCCTGATAATACCATTGAAAAAGCCAGTAAAATCAATGAGGTAAAAGCCATTTTTGCGCGCCTCAATGTAAAGGGAGAAGTGGAAAAAGTAATGCAGACTTATTATCAGCAGGCCGTTGAAATCTTAGATCATCTTGAAGCCAATGAAGCCAAAAAGAATGAGTTGGCTGATTATGCGAGTTTTCTTTACAGCAGAGATTACTAAAGTGCCTGGTATTGCTGTTCAAGCTCTTCTTTTTCCAATTGCTTGATCTCCCACTGTTTCATCAATTGCTCAAGTTGTGTTTTTTGCTTGTCGTAAATCCCGTACCAGGCCGAATCGCTGGTTTGTTTGTGTGCATCGGGTGAGGCCAGCAGAGCATCCATCGTTTCAATTGCTTTTTCCTGCTGGTGAATTTTTTGCTCAAGTGTTTCTATCTCTCGCTGGCATTTCCGTAGGATTTTATCCAGTTGTTTTCGTTCTTCGTATTGGATTTTATTATTTGATTTAGGTGCGCTTTCATTTCGTTTTTTACTTTGTGCAATTTCCAGCTCACGCAGGTGTTCCAGCTTTTTCTTCTCCAGAAAAGCAAACACATCCCCATCGTGTACCTTAATATTTGGTTTCCTGAATTCATATACTTTTTGGGTCAACCCTTGCAAAAAATCCCTGTCGTGCGACACAATCAATAAGGTGCCCTGATATTGCAACAAAGCACTTTTCAATATATCTTTCGACATCATATCCAGGTGATTAGTAGGCTCATCCATGATCAGCAGATTTATAGGGAAAAGCAGCATCCTGGCCAATGAAAGCCTCGCCTTCTCGCCTCCTGACAATACCTTAACCTTCTTGTCGATAGCCTCTCCACTAAAAAGAAATGCTCCCAAAAGCGATTTGATCCGGGAACGCATTTCACCCACTGCTACCTCATCGAGTGTTTCAAAAACTGTTTTCTCCATGTCGAGCATATCATGCTGGTTTTGGGCATAATAACCCACCTTTACTTCATGCCCGTATTTTAGCTCTCCGGTATAATCCAATACTCCTGCCAGTATTTTGGAGAGGGTAGATTTTCCTTCTCCATTCCGACCAACAAAAGCAATACGTTCGCCTCTCGGAATAAGCAAATTGATGTCTTTCAGTACTTGCAAACTGCCGTAAGCCTTACTTAAACCTATGGTTTCGAGGGTAACTTTTCCGGAATGCGGTGCCGGTGGAAAACGAAAATGAATGGCCGAGCGGTCCATCTCGTCCACTACCACCTCGTCCATCTTTTCGAGCAGCTTCACCCGCGACTGCACCTGCTTGGCCTTACTAGATTTATACCTGAAACGCTCGATAAAACGCTCTATCTCCCTCACCTCACGCTGTTGGTTACTATAGGCAGCCAAATCCGTTTCGATACGTTGCTGACGAGCTTCCACATAAAAACTATAGCTGCCTTTATAGTCATAAATTCTGCCATTGCTGATTTCGATCGTACGTATCGTGATGGCATCCAGAAAAGTGCGGTCATGCGAAACCATCAAAATTGCCCCATTGTAATTTTGTAAAAAACCTTCCAGCCATTGGATCGCTTCAATATCCAAATGATTGGTAGGCTCATCAAGCAACAACAAGTCGGGACGTTGGAGCAGGATTTTTGCCAGCTCCACACGCATCTGCCAGCCATTGCTGAATTCGGGCATCCGGCGTTGCATATCTTCATGCTCAAAACCAAGGCCAACCAAAATACGTTCGGCCTCTCCTTCAATGGCATTAGCTCCCAGCAAAGCAATGCGCTCGTTGAGGAAACTGAGCTTTTCGATCAGTTTATGATAAGCATCAGATTCGTAATCTGTTCGCTGTTGAAGCTCATGTTCCAGCTTTTTGAGGTGTTCCTCCAGCTGATTCTGTTCTTCAAAAGCAGTCATAGCCTCCTCGATAACAGTAAGTTGGCTGATAAGCTCCTTTTCCTGTGGCAGATAGCCAATACTGGTGTCATCAGGAACGATCACATCACCTTTGTGTGGCTGCTCCAGGCCACACAAAAGCCGGATCAAAGTGGTTTTTCCAGCCCCGTTCTTGCCAACCAGACCGATACGATCCTTTTCACGAATCAAAAAAGTGATATCCGTAAAAAGGTCATCGCCCGTAAAATGCATCGACAAGTTTTGAACTGAAATCATAGTAAGGTATTAATGGTTGGCAAAAATACAGGAATTTTCGGAGTGAAAATATGCTGGAGAAGAAGTTGGCTATTATTACTCGCTGTCAGCAGATCACATAAAAAGTATAAAAATTTTATCAGCGATTTGTCCTTTTTAGTGGACAAAAGACTGATAAAACAATTAAAATAAACCCCAAAAGTTTCTGAGAATCTTTGGGGGTTTAAACAACTTAGTCGTTCAACTGAATACTTCCGCCATATAAAGTTTCACTGATATGCGCCGGATTGTTTAGATCTGTGAGTGCCATACCCGAAACCATAAAAACAAAAACCTCTACTGTTCGCCCAATCCAGTTATCGGGCAGGGTAATCTCTGCCGATTGCTGCTGACGTGTTGCACCTCCAAGCTGAGTGAAACCTTGTGCTGATTCAGCATCATAAATGCCGATCATCAACAAATCGTCGTTGCCACCTTGGTTGGTTCCCTGTTCGTGTTGCCAACTCAGGTTCAGGCTTTTGGCCGAAGCCGAACTCACTTGCAAACCGGTTGGAACATACAGATCACCCACACTCAGTTTCACCTTACTGAAATCAATGAACAAATCCGGGTATTCTCCACCAATAGCGTTTGCCAGGTTGTGACGCATTGCCTCGTTGTGAGGTGTGGTTTCAGACGCTGTCGCCCTCCAGCCAATACGTACCAGCGCGCGCTGTGTTGATAAAAAATGACCCATCAATGCAAAACGTGTGCGCACATTCTGTTGAAGATCAGTTCTGGGATTACTTACACTTTCAGGACGAGCTCTCATAATACTCTGCCCTTTCCATCTCGAGCCGACAAGATTGCCTACTCTTCCTTTGAAGCCTCCAAATTTTCTGACATTGAAAAAAAAACTTCTATTTTTTTGATGTTTTTCATTAATTGTTTACTTTTAACCCATCCAAAAAAACACCAGGCACAACCTGAAGTATTAGCCTGAAGGTGCAACCTGACCAAAACTATTAACCATGCGATTCCGACTCTCGTTAGTTGTGGCTGAACCGTCGCACGCCATTTTGCCGATCAATTATCAGTATCCCCTTTCGGCATGGATCTATAAGACTATAAACTATGGGAATCATGAGTTTGCCAATTTCCTGCACCAGAAAGGATTTGGCACAGCAGGCAAAGCCTATAAGTTTTTTACCTTTTCGCATTTGATGATTCCCCGCAAAGGGATGATGATTGCCGGTGACAGGATTATATTAAAAACCAACCAATTATCACTTGAGGTTGGCTTTTTGGCACCAGAGGTGATGCAGCATTTCATCAGTGGCCTGTTTAACAATCAAATGTTTCGGCTTGGTGACAAAAAATCCGTAGTTAGTTTCAAGGTAGAACAAGTGGAAGCCATCCCCCTGCCAACGTTTAAACCGGTGATGGAATATAAATGTCTTAGTCCGGTCATCATCAGCACCAAAACGACCGAAAGCCGCTATGCGCAATACCTTGCACCAGACAGGACGGAATATGAATCACTTTTCGTGAACAACCTCGAAAACAAAGCCAGGGCGGCAATCCATCACGGCTTGATTGAGGCAGGCAAGATTGAAGAAATCCAACCTACTTTTAAACTTATTAGTGCGGCACACTCCAAAAAGATAACCATAAAAGCCGACACTCCCAACGAATCACAAATCCGCGGTTTCCTCTACAATTTCCAGCTGCAAACCTCCCAGCTGTGGCACAAAATAGGCTATCTGGGTGGCTTTGGAGAGAAGAATAGTTTGGGGATGGGGTGTGTGGGGGAAGACACCTTTAAAAACATGAAATAGGGTAAAAACAAAATGATCGGAAATAAACTCTAATGATTAAAGGAATGACCAAAATAGATTTATCAATTCTTGAAAAGATCCCAGAACCGAACCTAAAGGTTATTCTGGAAATTGAACCATTAGCACCTCTCTCGATGGTGAGCGAGTTACCTGGTTCTTATTACAAAACATTGAAAAGTCCCGATAAAAAAATGCTTTGCGGACTTTTTGAGAACATTTTGGGTTGGCACATTGATTTAGCCGATCGAAAAGCTATAATCAAGGAACTCATAGCATTGAGGAAGAAACAAGCAAAAAAGAACCCTCAACTGGAATTTATTGACAAAACGAAAGGATCAACGTATAGCCCATTGTTGATGGATTACTTTGACATTGATTTACCTGTTATTCCGCAACAATTAAGTCATTATGATGATTTGTGGAGCAGAGCATTTCGAAGGACTGATTCATATAGGCACACTTTTGGAACCAGATATATAAATACTTCCTTCATAGAACAATGGAGTAAAATCAAAGAAAGGGTAGATAGCGACACGAAAAGGAAATCCACTGAAAAGGAAGGACTAAAAGACAAACTATTTAAAAGGTATATGGGGAATTTCCCAATGTATTATAGCACCCCAACTAAAAGAGAATTCATTCAATTTGGTGGTAATTTTCAATTAAAACTTTCAATTGATTCATACTTATTTGAGCAATTGGAAGCCCAACTTCAAACCACTAATATTGGATATTTGGGCAGTAGTGAAGGCTGGGTAAATGTAACCATTAAACAATTTCAGCTATGAATCATCCATTTATTCGATTTGCACAGGCTATTGTATGCGAAAACAATAATCTATCAAAGCCGGAGCAAATCAGCAATTCTCACATTCTGCAAACGCTATCTAGTTCGATGGATACTTTTAGATGCATTCCGTCGGAAGCATTTGAAGGAAAAGAAAAGATAACCTACACTTATACTAAAGAAGAAAGTGTAGCAGGAATAAAGGGGAAACCAGATTTTGGGATTTTTCTTTCTCCTCATATTATAACCACTGATAGTGCCGCAGGAACAACATGGAAATACATTAAAGAAGTTACTGAATTATTAGAAAAGGATAAGAAAAAAACATTTGGTGCATTGAATGCAACAACCCCAATGGCAGGAGATTATATGAGATTTACTGAAGCCGGAGGTACAACAAAGTCTAATGCAAGCCTAAATCTTCAGGAAATTGCTTTTTCCTTAATATCAGTAATTACTCCCAATAAACCATCAATTTATACATGGCAAGATAGCTCTAATTTTTGCTTGATTCCAGACTTGCCTGATTTTGACCAATTAATAGATTTCATTAATTTTTTTAGAAGAATGTATGTCACAAAAGAACGTGATTTCTTTATTGGTCGCGTGTACTCGAAAACAACAGGCAAAGGAGAAAACAAAAAGTTAGCTTATAAACCTGATCGACCAAATATCTTTAAAGGAAACTTTCCCAATTCACCAAAAAGTGCAATATTAGGTAGCGTTGCATTATTAGGTGCTATTGGTGAATTTACTAAAGAGGCAGACTCTTCTGAGCAAGCAAAAAGAGTTTTGGACAGCTTGAAAGGTGCAGCCATGTATCAAATAAAGAGTGGCGGAGCAAAATCATTCTCATACAATCATTATGTGATTGACATAGCAAAGCAAGGTAAGCTTAAATCTGTCATTGACAGTCTATATTATTCGAAATTGTACAATCAAGAAAGTCGCCTAAACAAGGATAATGAATACCAAAAATTCGATTTGTTCACAAGTCGCTTCCTTCAATTATTTAATCATGCAGCATTTAAGGATTTTCTGGCTTTTCGGGCTGAATATCCTAGCGAAGTAACAATATTGTTTAACACTTATTTTATAAAAATGGAAAAAATAGATCCAACAATTGTATCGTCAGCCCGTGTGTTGGGAAAATGGCTCAATAAAGTAGCCTATTTTACAGCTAAAGCTGAAGTAAAAGCGGGTACTTCTAATTATTGGGAGGAACTTCGCAGAGTGAAATCAAAAGCCTTGATTGAGTTGGAAAGTTCGACTTTCTCTGCCAAATCAGGCGATGCACTTATTGCACAAGCAGTAACCCGAGCGGGCCGATTATCGGGGCTCGACGCTCCAGAAGCCGCAGCATTATTTATGGAGAAAACTGCAAGCGGTGAACTGCCCCTCAAAAATGCAAAAAACCTTCTCATTGCTTTCTCGCGCTTGATTAACAAAGCAGAAAAGAAAGAAGTGCCAGTTGAGTTTAGCAAAGATGATTCTGATGAAACAGAAACAGATGACCACAGTGAAGAATAAATAAACCAATAAAATACAAATACAATGGAAATTAAAGGAATTTTAGTTACAGCTCTTGCCCCGTTCGAAAACCATATTGCAAACGGTGGCGAAAAATTGTTAGGCAACGCGTCTTCAATTAAAAGAAGGCCAGACGGACGAGTTTATGTGTCGGGTCAAATGCAGCGTCATGTGCTGTTTTCTGCAATTAATCGAATAAATACAACCGATCCCGCAAAAGGGGATACCTTCGTTTCAAATGGTGATGGTATCAGCAACTTAATCGAAAAAGATTTGCGTGCTGATATGGGCGGTTTTATGCATCCGTCAAAGGGCGATTACTCAGGAAGAAGAACAGCTCCATTATCAGTAACACCCGCTGTTGCGATAAATGAAAGTGAAGTGGGGCGTGACTTATTGATACGCATCAAGAATAACATCAAAGGAGAACATGTTTATTCCGATGGTTACATCATCAGAAATGATGATGATGCTGAAGAAGGCGGTGAAAACAAACAGGCTTTGGCGACAAAGGAGTTCAGCGAATACGACTTGATGCACATGAATTTCTTTTTGGATATTAGTGCTTTGAGTATTTCAAAAGCTTTCAAATACGAAAGAAGTTTCAATCTAGGAACAACCTATTTCAAACATGTAGGCGATGACGAACGGAAACGTCGCACCCGTCTTTATTTGGAAGCAACCAAATCGATGAATGACTATGCCAGCCAGGCCCGCAATGCGGTGAGTGGTGAGCCTCAAAAAGTATTGATTGTTTTCGATACTGTTTTAAGTCGCAAAGCAAGCCGATATTTCGTTACTGGCGAGCAGGAACAGAAAAATATCTTAGCTGAATTAGAAGCCAGAGGCGCTAAATATTTCATCGGCGATGACACTACTGATAAAAGTGTTTACACTGCCTATAACGATGCCTTGGCATTTTTAGCTGCAAATCCACTTTATGATCCTGCAAAAGGTACTGAAGTAGTAACATTTGAACAAGCATTCGGAGGTGAGTAATTTCAAGTATCCTATTTTGGCTAAACCTTCCGGCATTACCCTTGAGCAACATACCCAAGGTGTAGTGTCAGAAGGAAAGCTCTTGTTGGAACAAACGCCTTTTGTTGTTCAGAAATACCAAGAACGCATTGGGAAAAGTTTGGCAATTCGTTTGGAACGGGTGTGCCAATATCATGATTTGGGAAAGTCAACTAATAAATGGCAAATTGCGTGTCAGAAAGATTACGACGCTTTTCTTCAATGGCAATCCCAACATGGCGGCACTTTCAAGGAATATTCAAAAACGGAAAATGAAGGCGAGAATATTCGTAAGGCAGGAGTTCGTCACGAAATTCAATCTTTGCGATTGGTTGAAAAAACAAAACTGCCGTTGCCTCAGCAGGTAGCTATTGCTGCACACCATAGTAAACTGGGAAACAACTTTGAAGAGCGTTGGACTAACGAAGATGCGTCTGACCTTTGGGCTATCTTTAAAAGGGAGAGTAATCGGGTAATTGAGCAATACTCACTGGAACAAAGTGCAAAAACACTTTATGAATTTGCAGGGCCACGAGGTTTGCTTCAATTGGTTGACCACAGAGCTAGTGCGAAAGAAGAAGGAGGATTTGTGCCCGACTTCACTCAATTTAGCTATCAATTTCCTCACAAAGAAAAAAGAGGCGTTCAAAGACTGATTGAGCAACATTGGAAGGATGATCTATTACTTGTCCGCGCTCCAACAGGAGCAGGAAAAACCGATGCGTCACTACTATGGGCGCAATTACAAATCGAAAACAAGCGAGCAGACCGTCTGGTCATAGCCATGCCAACTCGTTTTACCTCGAATGCACTAGCAATTAATGTAGCTGAAAGTTTATCTGATACAGGGCTTTATCATTCGAGTGCTTGGTTCGCGAAATTTCAGGAACAAGTTGATACTGGGGTATTAGATAAACGTGAAGCAGATAAAATTCACGAATTTGCAAGACTTCTACAGACTCCAATAACTGTTTGCACCATTGACCATCTTTTGATAGCCTTGACTTTGACAAGGGAAGACCATCATTTGATTGCGTTCAATATGGCCAATTCATGTTTGGTTATTGACGAAGCTGATTTCTACGATGATTTTACGCAAGCAAACATTCTTGTTCTTCTCGAAATCCTTAAATGTTGGAATGTCCCTGTTCTTTTAATGAGTGCTTCATTACCTGAATCTGTTTTACCTTCTTATCAAAAGCTTGGCTTTAAAATCGACAAGATTATTGAAGACACTTCGGATAATACGAGAGATCGGTTTGAAATAAAATCAATCAAAGAATATACTGATTTAGAAGAGATCAGCGATTTACTCGATTTATGTGTTGATAAAGGGACTGTAATCATTTATGCAAACACTGTTGATAAAGCTGTAATGTTCTATGATTGGTTCAAAAAGAGAAAGGCAAACCCAATATTATACCACAGTCGATTCACAGAACCGCACAAAAAGGAAAAGGAGCAAGAACTAATAAATGCATTAGGAAAAGAAGCTTGGGCGAAAAATTGTGCTAATGGAATAGCTATTCTAACCCAGATCGGCGAAATGAGTATCAACATTAGTGCTGACATTATGATTTCGGAATTGTGTCCGATTGACCGGTTGACCCAACGTGCAGGTCGCTTGTGCCGTTTCGACAAAACAAATGTGGGAGAACTGTATGTATTAATTCCGATGAAGAATGATCTGGTTTATCCTGCACCTTACGGTGAATACGATCGAAAGATTAAAGCCTGGATTCCATGCGAAGCGTTTGTTAAAACATCTGAAATACTTGATACCACAAGCTACAGTGCCGAAAGACTTGTCAGTCTTATAAATCATGTTTATGCTGTACAAGACTCTTTTTCTCCAAAAGCGATTAACAATGCTAAAAGCCTGAAAGAGTATTTTTCATGGAATTGGTTGATTAATCCGGCTCAAAAACCAACAACAGATGAAACAGACACCAATTTTTGGAAAAGTAGAAATATTGCACCACAAGACACGGTGTATATTGAAAAACCATTATCAAATACTTTTTATAACTACTTCAGCTTTCAAAATTGGAAGCTTAAAAACTCATTGGAGTTGCCAGTTTACCTAATTGAAAAAGGTAAGAAGTTGCATATGATTGATCTTGTACCAATAAGGGTTAAGGAAGAATACGAGAATATATACGTGATCCGGGAAGGTTTTTACGATAAAGAGAAAGGAGTAACCTTTATTGAAGAGGATCTATTTCAATAATCAACAACACACAAAAACTTTTACCCATTCTTATGTCGCTCCTACGGAGCTTTGGGATATTTGGGGAAGATAAAATTTTACCAAACTACTGTTCCTACGGAACTGGCATGTTAAAATGAACGAGAAAACTATAAAATATTGGAAAATAGAGATATATGACAAATTTTGCAGCAGATGGAAAACGAAAAAAGCTCACACAAGCCATTCCTGTGTCGCTCCTATGGAGCTTTGGGATATTTGGGGAGGATTATTTTTACCAAGCTGCAGTTCCTACGGAACTGGCATACAAACTTGTAGCCGAATATTGCCTCGTAGAGGCGACACTATTTGACTTATTATGTATTTATATTTTGCTTTTTACTATATTTGAAGCCACATTAAGCTACTATAATATGAATCCTCAAGCTGTAATACTAAACACTTTAAACGAAAACCACTGGGACGTCTTTACCTTGGTCATGTTGCTCGAAGAAACAGCTTTAACAAAAAGTTCGCTTCATAGTGCTTTGTGGTATTTAACTCAAAATGAGGTGATTGTTCAGATTGAAAAAGGCAAATACCGCCGCAAGCATTTTACTGATGAAAATGTGATAGCCTGCTTTATGGCTTCTGACGGAGGTATTGCTTATTGGTCGGCATTAAATGCGCATGGGTTAACCGAACAGTTCCCCAATAAAACCTTTGTGCAAAATAGCAGGCGCAGAGGCGAACGTTCGGTATTTGGTATCGGTTCCCCTTTTCATTTTGTAACCGTAAAACCCGAAAAGCTTGTTGGTTATAAAAAGTTGGGGTATGGCAATCATACTTACTATATGACCGATATTGAAAAGACCATCGTTGATTGTTTCGACCTACCGCAACATGCCGGCGGATACAACGAGATTATTAAAGCTTTCAACAAAGCCGGTTTAAGTGCCCGCAAAATGGTAACCTATTGTAAAGCGATAAATAATATCGCGGTTACAAAACGGATTGCCTATCTCGCGGAGTTGCTACATAAACCTAAAATGGACTATTTTCTAAAATATGCAGCAGAGGTTTGTAATGAAAAACATAACCCGTTCGATGCAAGCCTGCCATCAAAGGGGAAATATCTTAATAAATGGAGGCTAATATTAAATATGGATGAAGAAGAAATCCTTGAAATAGCAAACTCATCATACTGACATGATAAAGCAGAAAGAAATCGTTGAAATAGCTATCAGAAAACAAGTCCCAAAAATGACCATTGACAAAGACTGGGTACTTGGGCATTTTTTGAATGCAATGTTTTCTTTTGCTGAAGTGCGGGACAACTTTGTATTTAAAGGTGGAACTTGCCTGCACAAATGCTTTATCAAAGATTATCGCTTTTCTGAAGACCTTGATTTCACCCTGCTTGATGCTGCCTTTGTTGTTAATAAACTGTTTATCAATAAGATAATGCATAAAGCATCGGAGGTGTCCGGTATTCATTTTCACCTCGATGATTTGCACCCACAACAATCAGAAAACATTCCACAGGGTTATAAAGCAGTGATTAAATTTTGGGGTGCAGACCACAACCCCAACCAACGTCCCTTGCCACCTTCCCGATGGCAGACAAGTATTATTGTTGACATCAGTTTTTCAGAAAAGCTTATGTTACCTGCTGTTGAAAAAGTGATCACACATCCCTATTCAGATGCTGATTATGTCAGAAACAATGCGGTAAGCTATGACCTTACAGAAATTCTTTCTGAAAAAATCAGAGCCCTGAAACAAAGAAACCGTCCCCGTGATGTGTACGATGTTTGGTATCTGAGCAAATCCCCAGATGCAATTTTTCCCGGATTAAAAAAATTATTGCTGGAAAAGTCGGAGTCAAAAGGTTTATCTATTAATAGTGTACGAGACTTTGTGAATCCAGAAAAAGCCTTGAGGAACAAAACGGCATGGAATCAAAGTCTTTCAAATCAGATCGCTGCTAAGGATTTACCTGATTTTGATGAAGTATATCATGAACTCACGAAATTTTTAAAAACATTGCTATGAACCTCGCAAAGGCAAAATTATGGCAGCCTCGTTAGAGGCAAAATTACGGTAGCCTCGTAGAGGCGGCATTATGGTAGCCTCGTAGAGGCGGCATTATGGTAGCCTCGTAGAGGCGAAATTATGGTTTAAAATCAACAAAATGGCAAACACCTACACACAAATCAACATCCATGCAGTATTTTGCGTAAAAAGGAGAGAAAACGTCATCACCCTGAATTTCAGCGACCAGCTGTATTCCTACATTGCCGGCATCATCAATAAAACCGGAAATTATTCGCTGGCCGTCAATGGATACAGAGATCATGTTCACGCATTTTTCGAATTGAATCCAGCATTGGCATTATCGGATGTAATGCGCGACATCAAAGCCAATTCATCCAAATGGATCAATGAAAACCGTTTTGTTATGGGGAATTTTTCCTGGCAGGTAGGATATGGCGCATTCTCCTATGCCCGTTCACAAAGAAACAACGTCATTAAGTACATTTTGAATCAGGAAAAACATCATTCCAAAAAAACATTTCGTGAAGAATACCTGGATTTGTTAGAAAAATTTGAAATCCCATTCGAAAACAATTATGTCTTCGAATTCTTTGAATAACAGCCTCGTTAGAGGCGGCATTATGGTAGCCTCATAGAGGCGGCATTATGGTAGCCTCGTTAGAGGCGGCATTATGGTAGCCTCATAGAGGCGGCATTATGGTAGCCTCATAGAGGCGGCATTATGGAAATGAACAGGTTAAAAAATTTTGTAAGATCGAAAAATGATGTTGAAATTCATAAAACCCCGGAAAATTCTGATGAAAATGAATTGTCATTTTGATTCAACCACCACAAATAAAAAACCAAACTATGCAACGCTATATTAACCAACTCATTGAAGACCTGCATGAAATTGCTCAAATAAAAAATCAGGCAGCCAACACTGAAACAGATACCGACGATGAGGCATTGCTCAAACATTTCGAAGACGTTGAGAACTACCTTCATGGCGAAGAAGTTCCCATTTCAGAAATCACCGGCATCTTGCCTGAGCAACTGCCACCTCCCGAAATGCTCGACGATACACAACAGGCACAATTATCGGTTGAAATAGAGAACTTTTTGGAGCATTATAATTTTGCCCTTGATTTCCCTCACAACTATCCTAACCATTTGCGATATCCGTTTATTAGGAACTTTTGGACAGAAAAACACATCCCCATGCAGGGTGGTACCAGCCACATCGAATTTTGCGAATACGACGAAACAAACTGCCCCTTTCGAGGCTATTGCAACTCATGTAATCAAATTGCTATTGAAAACAAATACCTCGATAGGGATGATTTCGAAGACTCAAACGAAATGGAAATAGAGTAATCTCAACATTTATCTGTCATGAACATCACCGGAACCCATTTTGCCTACTTTCAGATCTGCCATCGCAAACTCTGGCTTTTTGCCAATGGCATCAATATGGAGCAACATTCCGAGCTGGTTGACGAAGGCAGACTGATTCACGAAACCAGCTATCAGCAGCGGCCAAACCGGTATGAAGAACTGGAAATTGATGGCATAAAAATCGACTATTACGATCCGGCTAAAAAATGCATCCATGAAATCAAAAAATCGGCAAGCCTGGAGCCGGCGCACGAATGGCAGCTCAAATATTACTTGTATGTGATGAAACGACACGGTATTAAAGATGCTTTCGGAATCCTGGAATACCCGCGAACCCGTCAAACCAAAGAGGTATGGCTGAACAGTCTGGATGAAGAATCAATTGCCGAAATGCTGCTAAATATTAACGAAATCATCCAAAGCGAACATTGTCCTGAAAAGCAAAAAATGAAAATCTGCAAAAACTGTGCTTACCACGATTTCTGCTGGACAACTGAAAACACCGACAAGTCATGAAGAAAACCTACTACCTGATGAACCCTGGTCGTTTGTCGCGAAAAGACAACACCCTCAGGTTCACGCCTGTTGATGAAGAAGGCAATGAAGGCCAGCCGCGCTACCTGCCTGTTGAAAATGTGGATGAGTTTTATTGCTTTGGGTCGCTGGATGCCAACAGCAGTCTCTACAACTTCTTAGGCAAAAACCAGATCAGCCTGCACTTTTTCGATTATTACGAAAATTATACAGGCTCCTTCATGCCCCGTGAACATCTGCTATCCGGAAAACTACTGGTTAATCAGGTAAAACATCACCTAAGCAAGGCCAAACGCATGGAACTTGCACGCGCATTTATCAATGGCGCCGCGCATAATATTTTGAAAAACCTGATGTATTATCGCAACCGTGGCAAAGATCTGGACGATGCCATAGCTGACATCAAACTCTACAGCCAGCAAATTGATGTTGTACCAAATATCGAAAGTCTGATGGGCATCGAAGGAAATATCCGTCAGAGGTATTACAGCGAGTTTGATACGATCATTCAACATTTTAATATGGAAGGGCGCAGCAAACAACCCCCGCTCAACGAAGTAAATGCCCTGATTTCGTTTGGCAATATGATGTGCTACACGCAATGCCTGCGAGCCATACAGCAAACACAACTCAATCCAACTATTAGCTATCTGCACACACCCGGCGAAAGGCGGTTTAGTCTGGCACTCGATCTGGCCGAAATCTTTAAACCCATGCTCGTTGACCGGCTCATTTTTAGTATGCTTAATCGACGTGAGTTAAAAGCCGACGACTTTGATGCCAAAGTAAATGCAGTAGTGCTAAAAGAAAAAGGCAAAAAGGCCTTTGTCACCGGATTCGAACAACGCCTCAGCGAAACCATACAGCACCGAAGCCTTGGCAAAAGCGTAAGTTACCGCTACCTCATCCGGCTCGAATGCTACAAACTCGTAAAACACCTTATGCAAATCGAAGACTACAAACCCTTCAAAATGTGGTGGTAAAAACCCCTATTCCTTCATTCTATCAATAAATAATACTCTCATTCAATCATTAAAAAAAATGTACGTAATTTTGGTCTACGATATCGGGCAGAAAAGAGTTGGTAAGATGCTAAAGCTATGCCGGAAATACCTCAACTGGATACAAAACTCCGTATTTGAAGGAGAAATCAGCGAAGTAAAACTAAAAGAGTTAATTACAAAGTCAGGAGGTATTATGGACAAAGACTATGACAGTTTGATCATATTTAAATCCCGGCAAGAGAAATGGCTTGAAAAACAAATTGTTGGAAAAGAAAGGAGTAGTTTGGATCAGATTATTTAATTGTCGCTGATCAAAATAAAGTAGTTAAGGAACAATATCTCTCAAAGGTAAATCAGCTTTCGCTCTTTGACATCCTGAAAATAAGCAAGATAACAAATCTGTCAGTAAGCCGGTAAAAACATTGAATTGGACATTGACGCCAAAAAGTACAGAAATTTGCTATTTTTGCAAAACTAAACTGTTGAAGAACAGTATTTTTTATTGTTTTTACCAACGGCCTATCAATCGCACCAATCTGGAATTGAAACCGTTGGAAGTGGGAGCAGTAGGATTGCAGCAGATAAGCTATCAATCGCACCAATCTGGAATTGAAACTCCCGATGAGCCGCTATGGAGGCGGAAGGCCTTTTACTATCAATCGCACCAATCTGGAATTGAAACAACTTCCTTTGGAAGTTGGTAAGAGCACCGATAACAACTATCAATCGCACCAATCTGGAATTGAAACCAATTATGACGTGATAGTATTAAGGGTAAACAGCGGCTATCAATCGCACCAATCTGGAATTGAAACTTAATGTTTCAGGCCTTACAACCTACGACGGTTATGCTATCAATCGCACCAATCTGGAATTGAAACTCAACAGACCCAGGCACGCCTGTTTTAAAGACCGCCTCTATCAATCGCACCAATCTGGAATTGAAACTTTGATGCCACCTTTGAGCAGTTTGTTGACGAAACAGCTATCAATCGCACCAATCTGGAATTGAAACTCGGTTTGATCAGTAGCAGGGTTAGCCAGCTTGGTGTCTATCAATCGCACCAATCTGGAATTGAAACTTATACTACAAGTGATGAACTTGCCTTACACCGCACTATCAATCGCACCAATCTGGAATTGAAACATCCTACCTTGCCGGATGATTATAAATTGTATTTTTCCTATCAATCGCACCAATCTGGAATTGAAACGTGCTTCGCGCTATATTGCCCCGTTTCCACCTCCACTA
>Ga0334883_1002597_pt1 | contig 21745 bp, 13 predicted proteins | sample GraSluR1_MG_6_FD_207230 | JGI IMG/M metagenome (GOLD analysis project Ga0334883, IMG submission 207230) | Sludge microbial communities from methane-producing bioreactor in Wageningen University, Netherlands - Granular Sludge_09_05-R1 | ecosystem: Engineered > Bioreactor > Anaerobic >...
GCCAATCATTATGCCAACTGGGATCCTTTTACCCGAATCGATCCCAACGATCGACGTCAGGTTTGGATGATACCCAATTACTCCGTTTTCGATTTTCATGGCTCATTCGACATCCCCTTCGAAACAAAAGTTAAATTTCAAATTTTTGCCCATGTATTCAATATCCTTGATAAGATATACGTTCAGGACGCTGTTGATAATAGCAGCTATAATGGGTACTATGGTCAGTTCAATGAGTATTCACATACAGCCATGTCGGCTGAGGTTTTTCTGGGTATGCCCAGAATGGTTAATGTTGGAATGATGATTACCTTTTAAACCAAAAATATTATTTCTTTTTTAAGGAGCTCTTGGGCTCCTTTTTTATTCTCGTTTGTGCAAAAAATTATTTGGTAATAATAAAATGGCTAACTAAATTGTATCCCCTTTTTATACTGAATTGATTAACTAAATAAATTAATTAAACATTAAGTATATTCATAACATTCAAGCAGTTAAATACATCTAACCATTTTATCATGAATAAAAAACTAAAACACATTATTCTCCTTATGGTCTTTATGGTATGTTTTATAAATTTTACCATGGCACAGGGGGAGATAAGGGGAATTGTGGTGGATGCCAGCAATGATGAGCCATTGATTGGTGCAACAGTAATTATTGAAGGGACTTCAATTGGCACGAATTCAAAGCTTGATGGAACATTCTCCCTAAAGGTACCCGAAGGGAACCAGATTATTGTAATAACCTTTATTGGTTACTCCGAAAAGAAGTTGGAAATAACAATTAAGGATATCGTTGATCTGGGAAAAATTATGCTAACCAGTGAATCAGTTGGCATTGAGGAGATCATGATTGTTTCGTCAATTGTACGCGACCGCCAAACACCTGTTGCTGTCTCAACCATAAAAGCCGAGACTATCATTGAAAAATTGGGGACACAAGAGTTTCCTGAAGTTCTCAAATCAACCCCAAGCGTATACTCAACTGCGGCTGGTGGTGGTTATGGGGATGGACGAATCAACCTTAGAGGTTTTGATTCAAACAACATTGGTGTACTTATAAACGGAGTTCCTGTAAATGATATGGAGAATGGCAGGGTTTACTGGAGCAATTGGGCAGGTTTGGCAGATGTTACTCAAACCATGCAGGTACAAAGAGGGTTAGGTGCTTCACGATTAGCCATTAGCTCTGTTGGAGGTACCATTAACATTGTAACGCGCAGCACTGATGCACGAAAGGGAGGATCTGTATTCTACAGCATGGGTAACGATGGTTACCAAAAACAATCCTTTACCCTTTCAACCGGGCTTTATGATAATGGCTGGGCAATTACTGCTTCGGGAAGTAGAACAATAGGTGAAGGTTTTGTTATGGGAGCTAGGTTTCAAGGCTGGTCATACTTTTTCAATGTCAGCAAAAAGATCAATGATAACCATACTCTTGCTCTCAACGCTTTTGGTGCACCTCAGTGGCATAACCAAAGGTATACCCGGCAACTTATCCAAACCTATCGCGATCATAAGCATGGTATCAGGTACAACCCAGATATGGGTTATATGAACGGTCAAATCTACACTAGTTCCTACAACTTTTACCATAAGCCCCAAATTTCACTTAGTCATTACTGGAACATCCAACCAAGTACCATGCTTTCAACATCTGCCTACGTTTCTCTTTCGAGCGGTGGTGGAAGAAGAATTTATGGTGACAATGCCAACTGGCTGAGATTTAACTCTTCCAATGGTCTTCCATACAGCGATACTAAACTCACACCGGATGGTTACCTCGACTTTAATGCTGTGATGGCAGCAAATCGTGAGTCCATTTCTGGATCGCAAGCCATCATAGCAAATGCTATTAACTCGCACGATTGGTATGGAATGCTATCCACCCTGATTCATGATATTGACAACCTAAAACTTACAGGGGGGCTCGATCTTAGGTATTACAAGGGATACCACGGATACCAAATTGAGGATTTGCTTGGCGGAGAGTACTTCCTAAACAGCGGAAACAAAAACAGGGATGCTGGTACTCCGCTTTACGAAGGCGATTTGGTAAACTATCACGATATGGGTGAAGTATCCTGGATTGGAGTTTTTGGCCAAGCTGAATATGTAACCCCAGAATACTCAGCATTCATTTCAAGTTCCATTTCGCAAACCGGTTACCGTAGAACCGATTTCTTCAGCTATTTGGATGACGATCCTATGCAACAGTCGCCCTGGCATAACTTTTTAGCCTACAGCATTAAAGGGGGAGCCAACTATAACATCTCCCAAAACCATAATGTATTTGTTAATGGAGGATATTTTACACGCGCGCCCTTCATGAGTTACGTTTTCTTGAATTACTTAAACGATTTTAATGAGGGAGTAAAGCATGAACGGGTTCTTTCTTTTGAAGTTGGCTATGGTTATCGGAGCCATATTCTAAGTGGAAATCTTAGTTTATATCGTACAAATTGGATTGACAAAGCTCTTACAAGGCGTATAGGTGATGTTACAGCCAATATTTCAGGTCTTAACGCCCTACATCAAGGAGTTGAACTTGATTTTATCTTTAAGCCCATCAAAGAGTTAGAAATAAAGGGAATGCTTTCCTTAGGCGATTGGGTGTGGACTGACGATGTGATTGCTGATATTTACAACGAGAATCAGGAGTTGATTGGAACTGCTTCCGTTTATGCAGGAGGGCTTCATGTGGGTGATGCAGCTCAAACAACGGCTGCCATTGGTTTTGATTATGAAGTTCTTCCTCGCTTTAAGGTTGGTATGGATTTTAATCACTACGACAGGTTATACGCATTTTTCAATATCGAAAACCGCACTACTCTTTCCGAAAAAGGTATTGATGCCTGGCTGATGCCATCGTACCAACTCCTAGATGCAAGCCTTCGATACGATTTTAAAATGGGCAACCAAAATGCTTCAGTGTTTGGAAAGGTTAATAATCTTCTCGACACAGAAGTGATTAGGGATGCTAATGATGGTACGTCTCATGACTTTGACACAGCTCTTGTTTACTATGGATTTGGGCGCACCTGGAGTTTATCTCTAAGGATTCGTTTTTAGTAGAACTCTTACCGATATAATTAAATATTACAGATATGAAAAAATTAAAAATCTTACAAATACTCCCAGCTGTTTTGTTTTTAGTGCTGGTTATCTCGTGTGATCCAAACAAAGAAATTTACGATGCACTCGATGCAATGAAGGGGCCCTTTAAAAGGTCGGTTGAATACACCTTAACCGAAGCCGACTATATATCGTTTGGGGGAGTTATTAACACATACAAAGCGTTCAATGATACCATTGAGGCTAAGGGTTATATTCCAGGATTGTTATCCAAAAAATTTCGCGCCTTAAACCTAGGCAGTAGTGCACTTGTTACCTTTAACCACTTAATGCTTCACCCCATTTGGTGGGACGCTGGATTTGGCTACGAACTCACTTTTGCTGACTATGCATATATTGGTGTTGATAATGCCTTTAGTCAGACTAACCCTGCATCGTTATATTTACCAAATTTTTTACTTAAACAATACCCTGATGCTCAAGAAGGTAAAAGTGTTTCAATTATTTACAATTTTTCAACCGATGATGGCATTATCCTAAACCTTGAGGTTTATCAATTTTCGGGCGCTTTATGGGAACTTATGGAAACTATTGAAAACATACCCTATGTCGGGTATGAAATGACTCTTGAAGATTATGAAAATTTTGGTGGGAGTATCGCTCTATACCATAACTTTAGCAGCGATAACGATCCAGATCTTTACCTTCCTGCATTTCTCAAGTATAAGTTTCCATTGGACCCTATCTATTCCGAAAGGGTTATTAAATATAAGTATTTCCAAGGTGGTCAGAACAAAGATGTAATTGATCTATACTCTTTCGATGGTGTGATATGGAAAAAGACCTCATCCATCGAGCAGAGAACTGAGCAATACGTTTTTGGAGAAAATGGCTGGGCTTTCGATCCTACAGTTACTATTGAGTTAGTCAAAGATGACTATATGTATATGGCAATTATTGATCCTATTCCTCATCCCTATTACAATGATTTTGGCTATTACTATGGAGCAAGTGCCTATTACAGCAACTTCGATATCCGATTGCTGGGCAGAAGGCTTAATAAAAATGATGATGGTAGCTATGTTGATCCGGAATTAGGTGAGATATATGACACCGAGGGTGCTGAAGCTGCCATGAATGAAATGTTAAGGCGTATTGTTGAGGAAGCTTTTATACTTCTTCTGCAATACAAATATCCTAATGCAGTACCTCAGGTAGGGGGTGTTGATGTACACTATATCCTTCAGTTCGAAACCTTTGCCGATAACTTTATCCGTTCCTACCCCGAAGCAGAATATCAATGCGTTGAAGCTGGTAGTCCTCCTCAATTCATCCTTATTGAAGGTCCAAGAGACAGGCAATAAAAAAAAATTGAAGATAAAAAGCGAGGCTATCCATTTTTGTGATAGCCTCGCTTTTTAAAACCAAGTGTTTAAGCTATTATGAATTATCTTTTTACCATTTTAATAGCATGTTTAACGCCATCATTGCTTATTAAACAAACAATATAAAGACCCTGATTCAAATCGCCGGTACTTATTTGCATTGAATTCAAAGGATTTTCAATGTTTTTCACTACCTGCCCCAGTACATTATAAATAACTATTTGCCTAATAACAGTATAGCTATCAATGCGGATGTAGTCATTAAAAGGGTTGGGATACATCGAAATAAGTTCTTGGTTGTTTACCTCAACAGAATTACCCGTTGCAATAATATCGGCAAGAGACCGTGGAAATATTTGCATATCGGCATTGAACTGTGTAACAAGGGCTACCATATGAACAGGTTTTGTTGGGATAGGTGTACCAAAATAGTCCAACCCAGCACTCGCATTTGGTGTTCTTAAAATTCCTGTTCCGCTGGGGTCGAAAATGTTGTACGACTTGCTGGTGGCAAAGTTAAAATCGTCTGTATCGAACTCTACATTTTCTATATATACAAGCATCGATTGATGCTCTGTAGCCAACTCAATTAAGGTTAGCTGAACGGGTTCAATTAAATTGCCCGAAGAGGTTGCATTCCCCGGGTCCTCCACGGGTATAAACTGCAAAAGCTGGTTGTAAGAATTTAACGTACCCTTTATACCAGCAATAGCATCGTACAGATTATACTCTGTAGTGATTATTCCCTCGTAATCATCTATCACTATGGCTCCACTGCTATCCTGAATGTACTTCTGGTTTCGCTGACCATGTTGATGAGTGAGGATAACCTCGCCTGTGAGATGATACACCAATGTACCCTGATCTTGCTGACGAAGCGCTGCGATATTCTCAACTTCAATTGCCTGTGGTGCCTCCTCAACGTATACATCATCAATGTACCATTGATGAGCATTTTCGCCCTGGTAAACAAATGCAATATAAATAACTGATCCGGCGTAACTCGAAAGATCAACAATTTTTTGTGTGTAGGTGTTGATACTGCTGGCTGATTCGTATACCTCGACAAACTCTTGTTGTAATGGATTACCACTTCCCCTTGATATTTTAACTCCACTATACTCATAGTCTCCCATCAACCCATTTCGTTCGAAAAATTTAAGCAACATCTTACCTTCTTCAGGAATGCTTATCTGAGGTGTAACTAGCCAAGAATCACAAGCTTCGTTTGTAATGAAATTATGGAATGCCGCGGAACTCCCGCTATTTGCAATTGATGTCGATTGCCAACCCCCTCCCTCAAATGCATAGTGGTTCCAAGTTGATGGAGGTACAGATTCTTCAAAACCCTCAGACCATGGAAAATCTTCAACCACATTATCGCTAATTTCTACAAGAATAACTTCTTTTTCCATGTCATCGGAAATGATTATTGTCCCCGAACGAGTATAAAACCCTACCCTTTCTACGGAATAACTATGCGAACCCATTATTACATCATCAAACATGTATTCTCCTTCACCATATGTAATATCATCAAAGGTGATAATAGCATCACTAATATCATCCCCTGCTTCGTTGATAATGCTGAAACTTAAAACAAATGTTGGAACCCCATTTAAATAAATATCTTCCAACGATCTTGGAAATATCTGCACTACATCGTTGAACTGTGAAACAATTGCTATCATGTCTCGCGTTCCATTGGGTACTTCGGTTCCAAAGTAATCAAGCTGTGCGCTTTGGCTTGGAGTACGGATTACACACGTTCCGGTTGGATCAAAAACATCATAGTTAGTACTTGGGTTCAGCGTTTCCAACTCTGTGTCAAAATCAACCTCATTGATTCTCACCAACATGGATTGATAAGTTGTGTCCAGATCGTTAAAGGTAATTACTAGCGGTTCAACCAAATTTCCTGTCGATGTAGCTTCACCCGGGTCTTCGGTAGGAATTAATTGCAATAAACTATTGTATAGGCTTAACTTTCCCTTCAGCTCTGTTATACCATCATAAAGATTATACTGAGTAGTAATTATTCCTTGAGAATCGTCAATAATGATAGCTGCTGTATTATCCTGAACAAATTTTTGGTTGCGTTGACCGTGCTGGTGAGTTATAATTACTTCGCCCATAATCAGGTAAACGGTGCTATTGTCTGCTTCCTGTTCATATAACTCTTCAATATTTGCCACTTCTACTACATCTTTACCTCCCTGTGAATAGGAGTATTGGTGTAAAGAAAAAAACAACACTAGCATTATAAGTGTAAATTTTTTCATAGAACTAATTTTTAAGTTGTACAATAGTTTTTTAGTCTTCTCTGATGTTTTTTAAAACAAATCAAGCATATTGCATAAGGTTAACCACTGTTCAAATCTACATTTATTTTAGTTTGTCTCCAAATAAAAGATCTATCAATAAAAGTTATAAAATAAACTAACGCTTGCCTTTAATTTTTTTCTGTTTTTTTCCCTTCAAGTTACTTTTTGGCAACAATAAAATAGGGTTATTTTTATATTAAATTTTCATTTAAAAAAGGTTATCCTTCTATTATCAAAGCACTTAATACTTACACTTTGATACACAGGATGGTTTTGTAACAAACAGATTTAGTGATCGTTACAGTGTTAATAACTTTAATTAATTGTTTATTTCTTCAACTCCTAAAGCTTGGAATTTTTTGTTTCGGTTTCCTACCTTGCAAGCACTTTGCTTTTTGCTGAAAAAAATTCTACACGACTTTTGTTCAGCAAGTTAAATTTTATTGAATTTTTCAAAACATAACAATCAGTATGCAACAAATGAGTAAGGAGGAAAATGTAGCCACAACGAAAGATGTAAGGGTAAAGGAAGCAATCTATTCCTTTGATGAAGCCATGGCAGCAACCGTTCAGTATTTCAAAGGTGACGAAATGGCCGCAAAGGTTTGGGTAAGCAAATACGCAATTAAGGATTCCTTTGGAAATATCTACGAACGCACACCAGAAGACATGCATTGGCGTTTGTCCCATGAGATTGCCAGGATTGAGAAAAAATACTCAAACCCAATGAGCGCTCAGGATATTTTCAACCTTCTCAAGGAATTCAAGTATATCGTACCCCAGGGAGGCCCCATGACCGGAATAGGAAACCCCTACCAGATTGCCAGTCTTTCTAATTGCTTTGTCATCGGTTCCAAGGGTGATGCTGATTCCTATGGGGGAATCATGAAGGTTGATGAGGAACAGGTACAACTGATGAAACGCCGTGGTGGTGTTGGGCACGACCTTTCTCATATACGTCCTAAAGGAAGCCCAGTGCTGAACAGCGCACTCACGTCTACAGGTGTTGTTCCCTTCATGGAACGTTACTCCAACTCAACCCGCGAGGTAGCACAGGATGGAAGGCGTGGAGCACTCATGCTATCAATTTCCATTAAACATCCTGATGCCGAAAAATTTATCGATGCTAAAATGGAGCCAGGTAAGATTACTGGAGCTAACGTATCGGTAAAAATTGATGATGAATTTATGAATGCTGTTGTCGAGGGAAAATCGTATATACAGCAGTACCCGGTTAACTCATCAAATCCAAAATACAAGCAGGAAGTTGATGCTCAAGCTCTATGGAAGAAAATAATTCACAACGCATGGAAGTCAGCCGAACCTGGAATGCTTTTTTGGGATACGGTAATCCGTGAATCAGTACCCGATAATTACGCTGATCATGGATTCAAAACCGTATCAACCAATCCTTGTGGCGAAATCCCTTTGTGCCCCTACGATAGCTGTCGGTTAATAGCTCTCAACTTATACAGCTATGTCGAGAACCCTTTCACGGCTAAAGCCAAGTTTAACTTCGATCTTTTTAAAGAGCATGTCCATGCTGCACAACGCATAATGGACAACATAATTGATCTGGAACTGGAAAAGATCGATGCCATTCAGTCAAAAATCGACAACGATCCGGAGGATGAAGAGACAAAAAATGTTGAAAGAAACCTCTGGAGTAAAATTCGCCAAAAAGCCATACAGGGTCGCCGTACGGGAATAGGTATTACCGCCGAAGGCGATATGCTTGCCGCTTTAGGGCTTCAATACGGTTCCGATATAGGCATCGACTTTGCTGTAGAAGTTCAGAAAACCTTGGCCATTGAGGCGTACAGGTCGTCTGTTTTCCTTGCTAAGGAAAGGGGACCCTTTCCCATCTTCGATGCACAACTCGAGAAGAATAATCCCTTCATAAACCGCATTAAGGATGAAGATTTAGATCTTTACAACGATATGGTAAAGTATGGTCGTAGAAACATTGCCCTGCTTACCATTGCCCCAACAGGAACAACCAGCTTAATGACCCAGACCACTTCGGGTATTGAGCCTGTTTTTATGCCTTTTTATAAACGCAGGCGCAAGGTTAATCCAAACGATAAGAATGTAAAGATATCCTTTACCGATGAAGTTGGCGACTCGTGGGAAGAGTTTAATGTGTTCCACCATAAGTTTCTTACATGGCTCGATGTGAATGGCTACAACGCAGAAGATGTGAAAAACTTTAGCGAGGAAGAAGTAACAAAACTTGTTGAGAAATCACCCTACCATAAAGCTACATCCAACGATGTTGACTGGGTAAGTAAGGTAAAAATGCAGGGGATGATTCAGAAATGGGTGGATCATTCCATCAGCGTAACAGTAAATCTTCCCTCAGACATCACCGAGGAGATGGTTGCCAAGGTTTACCAAACCGCTTGGGAAAGTGGCTGCAAAGGCTGTACTGTATATCGCGATGGCTCTCGTGATGGCGTTCTGATATCAGCTTCGAAGAATGAAGAACAAAGCGAAAACACACATCCCTCAAAACGCCCACAGGTACTAGAATGCGATGTCATTAGATTCAAAAATAACTCTGAGAACTGGATCGCCTTTGTGGGTTTATATAGTGGTAAACCCTACGAAATATTCACCGGTATTTCAGAGGATGATGTCTTGCCTATACCAAAAGCGGTAAAGAAAGGTAGAATAATAAAAATAAAAGATGAGAACGGCAGCCGCTACGATTTCCAGTACGTGGATAAGTTTGGCTATACCAATACTGTTGGTGGTCTATCGCACATGTTTAACAAAGAGTTCTGGAACTACGCCAAACTTATTTCGGGAGTGCTTCGCAATGGCATGCCAATCCCCGATGTTGTCAACCTGGTTAGCTCTCTCAGGCTCGATAATGAAACCATCAACACATGGAATGCCGGTGTTGAAAGAGCTTTACGCCAGTACATTCCAAATGGTACTAAGGCAAAGAAAGGTCAACGCTGCGAGTGTGGTTCCGACTCATTGGTTTACCAGGAAGGGTGTCTGATTTGCACCAATTGCGGAAACTCGAAGTGTGGCTAGATTTTTTTCGTAACCCTCAATAAACTCAAGCCCCCCGCAAAAAATTTGCAGGGGGCTTTCCATTATTATCATGGGTTAAACCTTACTAACTGGCTGCCCCTTCTATTCTTGCCGCCTCAACCTTTGCCTTATCAATTACTCCTTTTGCCTTAGCATCAGCTTCATCGATTATCTTCTTTGCTGCCTTTTCTCCTTCACTTCTTATCTTATCAGCTGAAACTTTTGCTGCCCTTTCGGCAATAACACCCTTGCCCTTTGCCTCATCTTCCACCTTTTTGGCATTGGCATTTGCCTCATTCCTGACAACTTCAGCGGCTTTACGAGCTTCTGCACGGATGTTTTCAGCTTGTTTTTCTGCATCACTGATCAACTTATCTGCCTGCTCTTTGGCCTTACGACGGGCCTCCTCTTTGGCTTGGTCAACTTTTTCGTCAATCTTTTCCTTGACCTGATCTTTCACCTGATCCTTTAAACTCTGGGCAGCTTCGCCCATATCAAGTTTAATATTAGGATTGGTTGCCGTTCCGGTTACAAATAGGTTTAGCTTTACAACATCGCTTTGCCCAATGGATAAACCCTTTGCTGCTGCAAAGGCAGTAACGTTTTCCAAAGCCTGCGATGCAGGTCCAAGCTTCGAACGGGGCATCTCCAGCTTTATCTTATAGTCAATGGTTTGATCAATGCCCATGTCGCCACCAAAATTCATCTTTATTCCCGAAACCTCGGTATCGAATGGTTTGATATAAATCCTACCCTGTTTTACCTCCAGATTGGCCATAAAATCCTTTAGACGAGGATTGCTTATATCATCGTTTTTCAACAAATCGCCAATTTTGGTGAATGTTGGGGCATTCACAATGGCAATGCTTTTGCAACCCAGCATTCCCATTGCATTTATAGAATTGAGGTCAGGAGTCATTAAAGTATCAAGAATGGCATTGAGTGATAGTTTGGTTGACACATTTCCTGTAATATTCTTTACCTGTGGTGCCATGCTCTCGATCATGCTGAATGATTTGAAAGCCGAAGGAATATCAAAATTCTTGATATCCATGGCAAAGTCAATTTTTGGTTCTTCCATATTCTGAGTATTATACTCCCCAGATAGATTCATGCTTCCCTTTAGCATGTTCATACCTACATTATCCATTTGCACCTTTCCGTTGCGAATAATGATCTTTCCCTTGATATCATCAATATCAAGCTTATCGAATTTAACCCTCTTAATGTTGGATGTTAGCACGAAATCGATATTTTTTGGCACCTCAATAACCGACATTGGTATGGTATCCTGAACTTCTTCAGTTGTTTCTTCCACCTCTTCACCCATCAACTCGTTCAAATCGATAAGCGAAGAACGCAGGTTGAGAGTGCCCTTAATGGTTTCATCGTTGAAGACGAAGGGAATAAAGTTCTCTAAACGCCCGTCGAGTTGAAGATCACTGGAACCGATACGGGCATCGAATGATGCCAGCTGAACATACTTTGGGCTGAAATTCAATGTTGTTTCAACAATCCTCATTGTCTTTGGAAGGTCAGGGCTCTCAAATTCAAAGTTTACAAGTTTTAACGATCCATCTGCCTTAAATTTTTCGTATTGCTCATTCTCTATGTACGACATAAGTCCACCAAACTCCAGATTGCTCTCTAGTATTCCGGCAATGGACATGTCATCGAGGGGAATAACATCGGTGAGACTATTAAAATCGATCACGCCCACCATTGAACCGGCAACGTACATATCGCTCATGGGAGTGCGAACACTAAGAGTAACATCGAATGGGTTTCCTGCCATCTCAAGATGAAATTTCGATACATCAACAGTGGTCTTGTCCTCATTCACCCCATCGTATAAAATCTTGGTCTTGATACTTACGTTTTCAACCGATTTGGGTAAATCGGGGTATTGAAATCTGGCATTGTTAACCGCAAGATCGATACCAACGCTTGGAAGCGTTGTTTCGGTAACCGAACCCTTTACCCAGCCATTTAAGCTTAAATTTCCCGAGGTTTCAAGCCCATCAAAATCTGACATGTAGATTGCGGGCACCATTGAAAGCAAGGATTTAAACTCCGTTTTCGAGGTGGAAAAGGAAATGTCAACATCAATATCGTCAGTGGGCATTTTTACATCACCATCGAATTTTAGGGCAATTTCATTTATTGAGAAAAGGTTGTCCTTAAAGGTATAAATGCTGTTATTAAGATCTGCTCCAATTTCGGCATTAAAACCCACGGTTGCATTACGAACATAACGCAAACCATCCATAAAGAAATTGAAGTTGGCAATTGTGGTATTTATCTGCAAGTCGGTTTGGTCCAGCCCCATGTCGCCCGAAAGTGTGAAGTTGAGGTTTTCAATGGTTGCCTTCATGTCTGCCTCCCCGTCAATATAGCTAATTGTGGCGTTTCGTATCTCAAACTTCTCCAGGGCAACCCTCATGGTCATGGGTTCGCCTTCAACCTCCTCGATTGTTTCTTCCTCCTCCTGGTCGGGAAAAACAAAAATATCCCAATTAGCCTTTCCTTCAGGGGTAATCATTGCAGTCATTATCGGATTGATCAGCAAGATGGATTTAACCTGAATATTCTCCATCTTTATCACGCTCTTGATATCAACCTTCACGCTAAACTCATCAAAAGCCACCAGGGTTTGTCCTTCAAACTCATCAATTCCCACTATGCTTAAATCCATCAATCCGATATAAACATCGGGGAATCCCTTAAAAATGGAAACCTTAAAATCGCTAAACTCTACCTTAGCATTGACATTTTTGTTGATCTCCGTTTTAGCCAATTCAAGCAGTTGGGGCTTGAAAACAATGGGAATTACAATGGCTGCTCCAATGATCAGAATGATAATGATCAGAATGGATATAAAGAAAATCTTCAATACTTTTTTCATGACGACGAGGAATTAGATTCAGATTACCAAAGTTAAATCTTTTGCTTCAAAAGAAGCTGGACAATAATTGATTTTTTGGAAAATCAATTATTTATTGCTGATTATCATCCCCCTCCGATGTAAGGCTTACAAAAAGAATTCGGAGAATAAACAACATAAGAATGGGGAACAATACCGTTTGAAGAAGTCTGAAGAAAAAGTAGTTAAGGAATCCTATGTGAATTAGCGTAGCCAAACCAATGATAATGGTCATATCGAAAAGCATCAATAGCATGTTACTATTAGGCGATTTGAAGAATCTGGGAACATACTCTTGTAGATTTTCCTCATTAAAATTTCTAATAATAAAGTAAAGGCATAACGTAAAGAGCAGAGGTGAGATCACACCGAATAATACAAGTACATAAACAGATGACCATACATTGAAACTGTACAGGATCCCTCCAAAAAAAGATAACAGCAAATTGAACGAGAAACGAGGACCTGTCCCCACAAGGTTTTCGATCCAATACAGGATAATACTGTCCTTATTTTTTCCGATTTCGTCCAAAATACAATACTATTATGCAATTATAAAAGCAAAAGTAATAAATCAAAAGAAAAACACTATGCTTGAATAATAAGGTATGATAGGTAAGTAAAATATATTACTACGAAAAATGCGCCTTCCTTTCGATCGATCTTTTGTCCTGGTCCCACAATTACAAATACCAAAAGCAGAATGCTGGCAAGGCAGGTAACCAAAATATCAATGGTTGAACCTGGGTAAAAGGGCAAGGGACGAATAACGCTGGAAAGGCCTAAAACCATGAAAATATTGAATATATTTGATCCAACCACATTGCCGATGGCAATGTCCGAATTTCCTTTAAATGCTGCAACGGCAGAAGTTACCAATTCGGGAAGAGATGTGCCAATGGCAACAACAGTAAGGCCAATTAGCGCATCGGACACACCCAAGGAGCGGGCAATAGTTGTTGCCGAATCGACTATAAGAACTCCTCCACCATAAAGCCCTGCAATTCCAAGAATTACAAACATTACAGAAATGTATGTTTTTCGAACCTTAACCTCGGACGATGGCGGATTTTTATCGGCCTGCGCCGATTTGTATGTATAGAAAAAAAATATCCCGAGAAAGGTTAAGAGAATAATTCCATCTATTCTTGATAAGATTGATTCATTGGCACTATCAATCAGGCTATCGCTTCCAAGGATTAGAATGAGTATTGCTGCGAGTAAAGTGTAAGGTATTTCTACCTTAACCGTTTTACTTTGAACATAAATGGGTTTAATTAACGCAGCTATGCCTATTATCAAAAGGATATTCATGATATTGCTCCCCAAAACATTTCCTATGGCCAAACCGCTGGTTCCATTGATTGATGCTACAATGTTGACCACCAACTCAGGCATTGAAGTGCCAAATGCCACAACCGTTAGTCCAACCGTTAGTGCAGAAACCCCCAACCGAGATGCTATTGATGAAGCTCCTTCAACAAGCCCGTTGGCTCCTGCAATAAGAATTATCAAGCCTATTGACAGTAAAGCAATTTCAAGTAGCATATTTCAATAATTTGAATGAAGCAATAAAAATGAATTCTTTCATATACTTCTTTTTTTAAATGAGCGGACAATTTACAATTAACCGATTTTTCCATCGTTTCTCAAGTACAAAAAAGACTTGTAAAATTAACCCTTTTTTAATAATCCTTGGCTCATTCTTTTCAACAAACCTTTTGTTGTCGCAAAGATTTATAAATTTGTTCCCGAAACAGCAAATATTATGCTCTCAAAACGGCATGTACTAATTGTTCCATTGGCATTCCTCTTAAGCCTATTTTTTCCAAGGTGTGCCATCGTTGTATCTCCCACTGGTGGGCCAAAGGATACGATTCCTCCAATACTAGTCCGCAGCACTCCCCCCATATATTCAACAAATTTCAATCGTCAAAGGGTTACTTTAACCTTCAATGAGTTTATACAGCTCAAGGAAATAAGTCAAAAACTAATACTTTCGCCGCCACAGGAGCGTTTACCTGATTTCAGGGTTAGGGGAAAGAGCATAGAATTATCTTTCTTTGAACCTTTGTTGGATAGCACTACATATACTCTTTACTTTTCCGATGCCATAGTTGATTTAAACGAAGGAAACCCCCTGGTAAACTTCGAATTTGCATTTTCAACAGGCAATGAAATTGATTCTCTGCGATTAACAGGCAAGGTGATTGATGCATTTACCCTCGAGCCTCAAGTTGGAATTCTTGTAATGCTTTATGATAAGATAATGGATTCGATTCCATTACTTGAACGTCCAATTTACGTTACAAAAACAAATAAAGAGGGTAGTTTCTTCCTCAGCAACCTAAAAGAAAATGACTATAAGATCTTTGCCCTGAAGGATGGAAACTCCAATTACCTATTCGATCAGGTTTCAGAACCCGTTGCATTTTCCCAAGACACGATATTCAGTGCAATTTTATCGCCCCCGTTGGGCGATTCTCTTAGACAAGCAAGTGACAAATCGCTTACTCTACGATTATTTCAAGAGGAGAATAGAGCTCAATCGTTAACTGACTTTTCCAGAGTCTCAAGGCGGGGCCTGAAAGTGGGATTCTCTCGTAAACCAGAGGGTAGCGTATCGTTACTACCCATCAATTTCCCGTTAGACTCATCGGAATTGTGGTATCATTTGGAACGAGGTTCAACTGGCGATACCCTTACTTACTGGATAACCAACGATGAAATGAGTAAGGTCGACTCCTTGTTTATTCGGGTTAATTACTACAGAACTGATTCCATTCTAAACCTATTTGAGGTTAGTGATACCCTGCGATTTTTCTATTCAGACAAACAGCAACCCTCTCGAACGAGACGAAGGGAAGCGGAAGAACCCGAGAAACCTGAAACACTCCCCGTTTCATTCTCTGCATCTAAGGGCAAAGCTGTTCTCCCGCACGAACCATTAAGTTTAACTTTTAACTTGCCCCTTCTTTCGCTCAATAACGATATGATCCTTTTAGAAGATATTTCAGATAGCTTAACCATAAAATCTGAACCCAAAATCGACAGCTTGAACCCAAGGCTTTACCGGGTTGAACACCACTGGCAACATAACACAATGTATCGCTTCACTGCCCTACCAGGGGCCTTTACTGACCTCAATGGATTAACAAATGATACGCTAATCGTAAGGTTTAACGGTGTTAACCCCGATTACTTTGGAACCATTAATCTAAACCTTACAGGTGTAGTGCCCAATGTTATAGCTGAGCTACTCACCGAAAAAAGGGCTGTAGTTGATAGAAAAATTGCGGAAAAGGATGGTAAAGTTACGTTTGATTACGTTAGACCTGGGAAGTATATCATTCGATTTATTTTCGATGCCAATAAGAATGGTAAATGGGATACAGGGTGGTACTTAATGGGTATTCAACCTGAAAAGGTTGTGATGTATCAGGAGAAGGGTATTGTTACTGTTCACAACATCAGAGCAAACTGGGAGTATGATATTAACTTTAACTTGGATCAACACAAATAAAAGCCATGTCTGTACTATTAAACTTCGCCATTTTCCCAACCGATAAGGGTGATAGCGTTAGCCCTTACGTTACAAGAGTGATCCAAAAGTTAAGATCAATGGGCTTCCCCAGTCAGCTTACAGCGATGGGTACCATTGTTGAAACCGACAGTCTTGGTCAAGCTCTTTCTGTTATAAATGAGGCATACTCCGTTCTGGAAAAGGATTGCCAAAGGGTTTACGTGACTGCCAACTTAGATATAAGGAAAGGGTCTTCCAACAGAATGGTGGGTAAGGTTAAATCGGTTGAGGAAAAGATTGGCAAAACAAAATAAGGAATATTTTGATCAAAAGAATCATAATAGTTCTATTCTTCTCTCTCCCTCTGCTTGCCCTTGGGCAAGTTTACCTTGGGACACGGACTGGTTATAGCGTTTCGTCGGTTGAATTTGTACCAACACAAAAAGAAAAGTCCCTTTTCGACGATGGGTTTGAATTAGGGTTAAGCATTAAGCATTTCGACCAACAATACATTGGTTTCCAAAGCGAACTAGGTTTAGTACGAAGAGGCTACAGAAAGCCATTCGAAGACACACTAACATACAAAAGGATTAATTCTTACATTGAGCTGCCTATATTCATGCAGGTTCGGCTTGAGAATAAGGGACTTTTCATGCACTTAAATGCAGGCTGTTACGGAGCATTTCTTTTAAGTTCTGTTGAAGGGAATAATCGAACTGGAAGCTTTATAATGCAGAACTATGAGTTCAACATTCTAAGGGACAAACGCTTCGACTATGGTTTGATAGGTACATTTGGCATTGGGTATGAAACACCGTTAGGGGTTTTTCAGATAGATTTTCGCTATATATGGGGTTTGGGCGATCTTTATAATCATGATTATGAGGGCACTCCTGGACGATCTCCTTCTCGAGTTCAAAATCTTTCGTTCAGCTACTACTGGAAAATCTCCAAACAAAAATGGAAAAAGAACGCTCCTGATTAGGCTAATCAAAAAAATGATGATATATTAGACTATTTAATAAACTCATTTGCCATGCGTACTTTTATTATTATATTATCTCTTGCTTTTTGCGCTATTTCATCCATTGGGCAAACCGGATACGTTCAGGAGGGCAAAGCCTCTTTCTATGCCGATAAGTTTGACGGAAGAACCACCGCATCGGGTGAACGATACAGCCACTCCAAGAGTACCTGCGCCCATCTTTCACTTCCCTTCGGGACCCTGGTTAGGGTTACCAACCTAAGCAACGGAAGTGCGGTTGTGGTTAGGGTAAACGATCGTGGGCCCTTTGTTCCAAATCGAATTATCGATTTAAGCCGTTCTGCTGCCGAGAAGTTAGGGTTTATTGATCAGGGAATTGCAGATGTAAGAATTGAAGTTATTGATGAAAGCGGACAAGTTATTCAAACAGCAGAGTCGAAACCAAAGCCTGCAGAACCTAAACCAACCACTCAACCCAAACCCTCTGTTAGTGCAGCATCTGCTTCGCTTAGCACCTCTCAGCAGGCAAAAGCCCCTGAGGCTGCTAAGCAACCGGTACTAACCACAACACCTCAACCATCCTCAACCGATTATGAGCTGTACGAGCTAAATGTGACCCGCCAGTCACCAGGAGGTTTTACGGTTCAGATTGGAAGCTATAAGGAATTGGCAAATCTACTTCGTATAGCCGATGATCTTAAATCATCACTAAAAAAGGAGGTGAGAGTTCAAGTTGCCACAATCAATGGCGAAAAGGTTTACCGTTTAATGGTTGGCCAATTTTCAACGCGTCGCGAAGCGGAAGCTTTCAGGGAAAAAACCGCGAAGCTATATCCCGATTGTTTCGTTTTAGAATTGAAGTAGTTTGATGTGTATTCCCTACTTCTTCACATCGTAAAAACAAACTTTGGGTGAGTGTAAAACTCCCTCGGCAACGAGTTTTTTAATACTCTTGTCCACCTCTTTCTTCTCAATTCCTGTGGTTTCTGCAATCTCGGCTGCTTTCATAGGTTTTCCAGCCTTTTTGATTGTGTCTAGAACTTTGTCTTTTGGTTCCATAATTTTAAATTTTTGTTGAGCAGATATCTATTAAATTATTTGATTTCAAAACTTACTCCTTCAGCCATTGATCCAACCAACCCTTGAACTCTCTCTGCCAGAGAATGCCATTCTGCGGTTTTAGCACCCAGTGGTTCTCATCGGGGAAGAACAAAAATTTACTTGGGATGTCAAGCATTTGTGCAGCATTAAACGCTGCCATTCCCTGAGTGTAAGGAATACGAAAATCCCTCCCTCCATGAATTATTAGCATGGGAGTATCCCAGTTTTTCACAAACTTATGGGGGCTATGCTCAAAGCTCTTCATGGCAATCTTGTTGTCGGTTTCCCAGGGCGCACCGCCCATCTCCCATTGGTCGAAAAACATCTCCTCGGTGGTAAGGTACTCCATCTCGGAGTGGAAAACACCGCAATGGGCAATAAACGCCTTAAAGCGTTTGTTGTGGTTCCCAGCCATCCAGAATACGGTGTAGCCACCGTAGCTGGCACCAATGGCACCCAAACGATTTTCATCAATCCAAGGCTCCTTCTTCACCTCATCAATGGCAGCAAGTAAATCCCTCATCTCCTGACCACCATGATCCTTACTGATCTGATCTGTCCACTCCTGACCGAAGGTCAGCGTTCCACGGCGACTTGGGGCCACCACCACGTATCCATTGGATGCCATGATGGAGAAGTTCCAACGATAGCTCCAAAATTGGCTCAGGGGACTTTGCGGCCCACCCTCGCAGTAGAGCAATGCAGGATATTTCTTCGATTTGTCGAAATTGGGAGGAAGAATTACCCAGGTATGCACCATCTTTCCATCGGTCGATTTTATCCACCTGCGCTCAACGGTTGGCATGATTAGCTGGTCAAGTATCTCTTTGTTGATGAATGATACTTGTACCTCTGTTCCTGTGGTAGGATCGATACTGAAAATCTCGGCAGGTGAGGTTATGGAAACCTTGTTTCCTATTAGACTTTCGCTAGCAATGGCAAGCGAATGGTAATCGTGTAGACCCTCGGTAACGGGCTTTATCTCTTTGGTTTCCAATTCCATTTTGTAAACCTGAAAGGTTGCCTCAACACCTGCAATAAAGTACATGGCTTTGCCATCGGGTGTCCACTGAACGTTCGAAGCTGAGTAGTCGAATTCGGGGTTCATGTAGGTTTTCTCACCCGTTTTCATATCCATAACGAATAACCTATCCTTATCGGCCTCAAAACCGGCTCGCTCCATCGATAGCCATGCCATTCTATCGCCTTCGGGCGAGAAAACGGGCTGCTTATCGTAGCCCATCATTCCCTCGGTGAGGTTTTTGGTTTCGCCCGATTCGATGCTGTATAGGTAGATATCGGAGTTGGTGCTAAAGGAGAACTCCTTGCCGGTTAACTTTTTGCAGGTGTAAGCGATAGCCTTGCCACAGGGCGTCCATGCAATTTCCTCCATTCCGCCGAAGGGTTTCAGGGGTGTATCATATGGCTCATTGTGCATGATATCCTTGGCATTTAGCACTTTACCATTTGTAAAATCGGCAACGAAGATATGGCTGTAGTACCCATCCTCCCAAGTATCCCAGTGGCGGTACATAAGATCTTCTATGATCATTCCACTTGCCTTTGGTAAATCCGGATAAATATCGGCGGTGGATTTATCAACCTTTACATCGCTAATAAATAGAATTTTGTCGCTCTTGGGCGAAATGGTAAACCCGTTGATATCACCCTCGAAATTAGAGACCTTTCTACGATTCTTACCATTGATATCCATGGTCCAAATCTGTGCTGTTTCACCTTCGGTTGAGACGTAGGCAAGGGTTTTATCGCCAACCCAAGCGATGTTAAACTCGTGCGAAGGGGTCTTTGTTACCTGCTTACAATTTGAGCCATCGGCATTCATTACAAATATTTCAGAGTTGCTTCTGTTCAATTCAACAGAGTAGAATGATACGCTATAGGCTATCTTTTCGCCACTGGGCGAAACGGCTACCTCGCCTAGTCTACCAAACGACCAAAGCACTTCTGGGGTTAGCATTCCATCCTCAACCTCAATGTTAGATTGCCCAATAATGGGTTCGGCTAATTTTTGATTGGTGTTACAGGATAAAAAAATGAGACCAAGTGTTAGAATTAAAAAACTGTAGTTTTTCATAGTATTATATTTTTTGAAAATGATTTGAGGTTTATTCAAAGTCTTTTTTTTCCTGCCTTATGGGATTAGCCCAAACAATAAGTCAAATGTAACTAAAAAGTATAACTTAGGTTAACCATACTATTTGAATAGCGATGGTCCCAAGGTTTATATGGGTTTGTTTCCGGTTTAATTGAGCCAAGAAATCCATATGGATTAACCTGAAGGCGTAGGTTGGAGGATCTGAAACCAGAAATTCCTTTTTCCCTAAGCACATAATCGGTCGTTAAGAACCCTCCAGTTGCTCCTAGAGTAATTAACCACAAGGTTGCTTTTTCATTAGCATTGAAAAGAATGGCTGCTGCACCTCCAAATAGCGCACCAGATGATGCTCCTGTTACAATTAGGTTGCCCTGCTGGCGTGTATAGTCATAATTCTTTGTTCTGTATATACCACCTAATAATCCACCGGCGGCTCCCAGCATTCCTCCAAGTAAGTATGCCCTTGGATATTCACTTCCATCAACATTAAATGTATAAAGCAATGCCAAAGGGTATGTCAATCCAAGTCCTCCATAGTAGTTAACAATAGAAACATCGCCATTGGTAAACTTATTCTTTTCGTAGAGATAATTTCCCAAAAACATTCCCGCTCCCGAGAATGAAAGCATAGAAAGTGCGCCAAGATATGCGTCAAATTCAGTAGATATTAAAAGTGCTGTTGCTGCACCATAAGCATAACCCCAGGATGCTCCACTCCAAATGCTACTGGTTTGACCCCAAGTATAACCATACTTTTTGGCCAACCCATATCCCACAAAACTCTCCCCCAAACTTGCTGCAACGGTAAGCCCTAGGGTTGGTTTATACTCTAAATCGTCGCCCATGAATAACAACGATAAAGCAAGTCCGTGTGCTATGCCCATTCCTGCACCCATTGAATATGCATTTGCCATTCCATTGGTTACCACCTTGTCTCTGGTTGCAATAAGGGGGATATAGAATCCTCCACCACCAATTAAAAGATAGGATGCTATGTAAGGTTTAAATTCATCAGCACCAAGTGCTGCGGGAATTGCCCACCCATAAAAACACAGTGAGTAAGTCGCTGAGGAGACAATTAACCTACGTCGTGCTTCCTGGCTAATATCCTCTTCCCTTAACTCAATTTTACTGCTCATCAAATTAATTTCTTCGCAAATCATTTGAATTTCATCTTCGCTTATGGCTCGCTTATCTACTTGGAAAATCCCATCAACTTTATAGGTAACAATTAAAAAATGGCCATCTTCAGTTTTGGAAAGT
>Ga0334883_1002599_pt1 | contig 21731 bp, 14 predicted proteins | sample GraSluR1_MG_6_FD_207230 | JGI IMG/M metagenome (GOLD analysis project Ga0334883, IMG submission 207230) | Sludge microbial communities from methane-producing bioreactor in Wageningen University, Netherlands - Granular Sludge_09_05-R1 | ecosystem: Engineered > Bioreactor > Anaerobic >...
TCATGGTGGGCATCGATTGGCCTTGGACGCAGCGCTCCACCAGCTTGTACACCCCACCAAGGGCGGGATGATCTTTACTCGTCACGACTTCCGTTCCCACGCCGAAGACGTCGATGGGTGCCTCGGCCTCCAGGAGCGTGTCGATGCTGTCCTCGTTGAGGTCACCGCTGGCGACGATGCGGGTCGTGTGACGCCCATTTTCATCGAGAATCCCCCGTACCTCCTTGGAGAGAGCGGCCATATCACCCGAGTCCAGGCGCACGCCACGCAGCTCTCCGGGGATGGCGGCGGCCCGGCGCGCCCCGCGGAGCGTGTCATAGGTGTCGATGAGCAGGGTGGAGTGATCGGGAAAAGAAGCATGATAACGCCGGAAAGCCTCTTCTTCCGAGGGGCAGGCCATGATGAAGGCGTGGGCCGCCGTTCCCAGAACGGGAATGTCGCATAGCTTCCCTGCGAGGACGTTGCTCGTACCGCTGAAGCCCGCCAGGTAAGTGGCCCGAGCTGCATAGAGCGCGGCTTGCGGCCCGTGGGCGCGGCGGGTGCCAAACTCGACGCAGTTGCGACCGCGCGCCGCCAAGATCACCCGGGCTGCTTTGGAGGCGACACTGGTCTGGTAGTTGATCACCGAGAGCAAATAGGTCTCGACGAGCTGCGCCTCGAACAAGGAGGCCTTGACCCGCAAGATGGGTTCGTTGGCAAAGATGGGCGTGCCTTCTCGCACCGCATCGAGGTCGCCGCCGAAGCGCCATGCGCGCAGACGCTCGAAGAAGGCCGGGTCGGCGTGGGCAAAGACCTCGTGAGCTCGCAGGTAGTCTACGGCGGCACCGTCGAAATGCACCGTCCGCAAATAGTGCAGGCACTGCTCCAGGCCGGCGGCGATGAGGAAAGCGCGCCGCTTGGGCAGGCGGCGCACGAAGAGCTCGAAGGTCGCATCCTCCTCCATTTTCCATTGAAAGTAGGAGGCCATCATGGTCAGTTGGTAGAAGTCCGTCGCCAGAGCCAAGTTCTCCGGCGCCAAGAGTAAGGATTCGGGTAGGGGTGACATCGGTTGGCTCCGTGGTGGATATTGGCCAGGTGCGTTCGATGGGCGGTACTCTAGCGCCTCTGCGGACGCTGTGCCAGCGTGTGCCGCGAGGGTCGCTGCTGGGAATCTGGACACAAAGAATGCACGCACCGTTCAGGAGACGACGCTCGATGGTGCGATGCGCTGGAGGAGTGAGGTGGAGCACGACGTGCAAGGGTTGGTGGCCCAGGGCGAGTGGCGTCGCGCGGCTGATTTGGCCCGGGAGCAGCAGGATCTGGCGACGGCCGAGGCGCTCTACGTGAGGCTGCTGGACTATGGCAGCGCCGGGCGCGCGGCCCAAGAGGCTGGCGCCTTGGCGCGGGCGCTAGGGCACTATGTGCAGGCAGGCGATGGGGCCGGCATCGAGGCGGTGGTGGCTTTGGCCATCTCTGGGCTGAGCGACGACCTGCTCGCCATGGCGCAGATCTGTGCCCAGGCCTCACGCTTCGCCGCGGCCGGGCACCTCTATGCGGCTTGCGGCCGCTTGGTCGATGCCGCCGACGCTTACACGAAGGGCCTGGCTTTCTCCGCAGCGGGGTTGATCTACCAGCGGCTGGGCCGCTGGCGCGAGGCAGGTGTCGCCTTCTCGGCCCAAGTGCGCGTGAGCCCTGACGACGTCGAGGCGGCCCTGGGTCTGGCCACGACCTTCCAAGCCTTGGGTCAGCACCGGGAAGCGGTCAGCGCCGCTCGTCCAGTGCTGCGGTCGCTGCAAGCCGTCGGTGGGGCGCGCCGAGCCCAGGAGCTGTCTTTTGGCGAGCGGCTGGCCTTCTCCCTCGGCGCGCTGGGAATGCAGCCCTTGTGGTCGTCTTTGGCCCCCCTCTTTCCCGGCTTGCCGGCCGAGCCGACCCCGGGGCACTACGTGCAGATGGCCGAGCGCCATGGCCTGGGGGGCGAGGGCTTGGAGCGCTACCATGTACACCGGCCTTGGGTGGGGCCCTTCGCTGAAGCTTACTTGGCCCGCGACACGGCCACCAACCGCACGGCTTTGATACAAGTGTTGCATGGCAGCCATGCGGCACGGGCGGCCTATATTGGTCTTTTGCAACGTCTCTCTGATCCACCTTTGTCGGGCGTGGCGGCGCTGCTCGATGCGGATCAAGGGGGACGCTATGTGGTCCTCGAGGCACCGCAGGGTGTGACTTTGGCGGAGCAGACGCGCGTGCGTCCCTTGGGCAGCCCTGAGATCATGGAGCTGGGGCGTCAGTTGACGCGCGTTTTGGGGCAGGTACACCAACGAGGTGTGGTCCATGGGGCGCTGGATCCTTGGTCGCTGGTGGTGGGCGAGTTGCTGGCCCTGACCGTGTGGGGTTTTGGGGCCCAGGCCAGTCGTCTGGACGAGACCGTGGCGGGTGGGGATGATGCGGAGCGTCTGCTGTATCTGGCACCGGAGGTGGCCATGGGGCAGCCGCCAGATGTGCGGGCTGACGTCTATGGCGTGGGGGCGGTGCTCTGGCGCCTGTTGACGGGCGCGGTGCCGCGGCCGGGGCGCCTGGATTCGGGAGGGCCAGTAGATGGGCGCCTTCTGTCAACCCTGGGAGCGCTCGTCCAAGCCGATCCTGCCTTGCGTCCAAGCTCCATGGAGGAAGTTGCCGTGCTTCTGCGTGGCCTGGGCGCTTTCGCGGCGCCCGTTCCGGTGCATGGGGCGCCGCCGCAGGTGACGCCCGCCCTTGGCCAGCGTTACGAGGTCCTGGCCAGTGGTGAAGGGGAGCCAGCGCTGCTTTGGGACCGGTGGCTGGAGCGAAAAGTGTGGCGCTGGGCTTGGCTTGGGCGGCCACCCGGGGGATGGACTGAACGACTTGCGGCGGTTGCGGGGTGCCCGGATGGGGTGGCGCAACGCCTGTGGCGGGTGGATCCCGAAGCAAGAACGGTGGACTGCGAGGTGTTGGTTGGGAGGGCGGCGACGGCGGCGGAGATTGCTGCGGCTTTTGCCGAAGTGCTGCAGGCGCAGGTGGCGTGTGCCGAGCGCTTGCAGGGCGTGGGGCAGGGGCTGGTGCGTCCTGTCGCCGAGGATTTTTGGTGGTGTGAGGGGCGGTTGCGGTGGTCGCTGCTGCGCCAGCTTGCGGCGTGGGGAGCGGCAGAGGAGGTGGTCGGGGCGGAGGCCATTGCGCTGGGGCTGGGCGAGCTGGTCGAGGGGGCTGAGAGGGCGTAGCCGTGGCGAGTCCAGGGAAGAAGTCCTTCGTGGGCCGATCCATTGTGGTGGGCTATTCAACAGGGGAGAAATGTGTTAACAAGTCAGGCTAGGTTCTAGTTCGCGGCGCGGTATGCGTGGAAGCCCCTTATCTCCGCTGCTTGCCAGCATTTGGGGCCTCACCTAGAATACCCGGGTCAACAGAGTGCTCAGCCACTCAGGTCGATGTTCTGTTGAGGTTGGGAACCCGGCATGGCCGGCGGTGAAACGACAGGAGACTCATCCATGCTTCAGGCCTTCGTCTCGCTCAAGCAACAGCACCCACCGAGAACGGAGTCCGGTATGCAGGGCTTCTTTGAGGCTCTGGCTGGCGCGGTTTTTGGCGAACCCACTTTGTTTTGTACCAATGTCGATGCGACGCCGAAGGCCTACAGCCACGCGGCGGCCGTGCAGGCGTGCCTCGATCCGAAGTGCAAGTTTGCCGTGCTGCGAGGAGAGTCGCCGAACTTCTGGCAGGCGACCTTGCTCATGCCGGACAAGCAGGGCATGGGGGCGATCTTCTTCGACCTGGAGCAAGCCGATGGGCAGCATTCACCCAGCATCGATAAGATCTTGGACTTCTCGAAGAAGCTCTACCAGAAACTCAACCCGCGGCTGATCAGGGTTGGGGACTCAGAGGCGCGAGAGAAGCTCAAGAGCCGACATGGCTTGGTCCTGATGCCGGGCCTCGGCCGCATTGAGTGGCTGCAAATCGTTCATCCTGATGTCTATGGCTCGCTTTACAACCCCAGCGAGCTGGTGGCAGCGCCGGCTCATGACACAGAAATCTGGGAGGACGGGGGGCTCTTCCTCCGCGTCTATGGCGATCCCAAGGACTGGGATAACGAGGAGAATATCGCCCTCGCGAACTTCATTCCCGGTTTCTTGGCCGGCACTGCCAATGTGCAGGACGGCGAGAAGGAAAAGGAAAACGTACGTAACATCGAAAAGCTGTGGAACAGGGTCGCCAAGACGGCCGAGCGCGCCCACGAGATTTTTGCGATCGCGCCCGCGGCGGCGGTAGAGGCCCCCAAGGCAGCCGCTGCAACCAAGGCAGAAGCGCCGAAGGTGGAAGCGCCGAAGGTAGAAGCGCCGAAGGTAGAAGCGCCGAAGGTAGAAGCGCCGAAGGCAGAAGCGCCGAAGGTAGAAGCGCCGAAGGCAGAAGCGCCGAAGGTAGAAGCGCCGAAGGCAGCCGCTGCAACCAAGGCAGAAGCGCCGAAGGTGGCAGCGCCGAAGGCAGAAGCGCCGAAGGTAGAAGCGCCGAAGGCAGAAGCGCCGAAGGTAGAAGCGCCGAAGGCAGAAGCGCCGAAGGCAGAAGCGCCTAAGGTGGAAGCGCCGAAGGCAGAAGCGCCGAAGGCAGAAGCGCCGAAGGCAGAAGCGCCGAAGGTGGAGGCCGAACCGGTGGCCGTTGCCGAAGCCAAGCCAGCCGAGGAGAAAGTTGCGCCCGCCCGGCCGAGTACGGAGCATGTCCTCGCCTCTGTGGCGGAAGTGGCCCCCGAGGTGGTGGTGCAGGAGGGGACCTTCGCGGAGGTCAAGGCGACGGGTTTCGCTCAGCCGCTGTATTCTGGCCAAGACGCGTCCCATTCGCCGGCGCTGCGTTTTTATGCTGCCTGGGATTTTGAAGAACAGAAAGCGCGGGTTTTGCACAAGCTCGAGGATTTTGCGGCTTTCCTGCACGGTGAGTCCTTCACGGTACGTGCGCGTGACGTGGACAGGATCGTGGCCTGCATCAAGACCTATCACAAGCCAGCGCTGGTTTATTTGGCGTCGTTGGATGAGCTGCCGCAGCCGGCGCGTGACGATGCGCGATTGGCGGAGTTCAAGAATCGGGTACGCGCGCCCCATGTCGACGTGGTAGACGAGACGCATGAGTTGCATGTGTGGGCCTTCAATGCCCATGGCCGCTCGTTGGAAGAGATTTTGGTGCGCCAGTATGAGGATTGGCCGCTGACGGTTGAAGTCAAGCGCCATGTCCTGGATCTGCCAACGGCGGAGATGGAAGATGAGATCGCACCGGTGGAGGTGCTCAGCGCTGCACCTCTGGAGAAGGCGGCGGGAGGATCGCGGACGCTGTTGATGGTGGTGTTGCTCTTGGTGCTGATCGCAGCGGCGTTGGTCTTCGTTTTTTACTTTGATGCTGACTTCACGAAGCTAATGCGATTCTAGTCCGACGCGTGTGGCGTTGGGCAGGCAGTGAACAAGGGGGCGTGCCTGACCGGTGTGGAGGTCAGGTAGGTGCCCTTTTGTCTTGATGAAGAACCTTTGAGGAGCGCTAGCTATGGGAGCATTTGAGGGTGGTCTTTCCTTTCGCACCTATTTCGTAGAGGGAGAGCCGCCGAACGATTTTCATGAGGATTATTTGGCGCGGATCGCCAAGAACTGCTTTGTGCCGCTGCATGCCGATGGCGAAGAGGAGCGGCGCGTGGGATGGGTGCCCCTGCAGGAGCCTCTGGAGAGTGAGTTTAGCCGTGGTCTGGTATTCTATAACCAGTACTTGGTCTTGGGTTACCGAGTGGACAAGTGGTCGATTCCGGCTGCCATCTTCAAGGCCCATTATGGTCGGGCCATGCGCCAACGTCTGGTCGGGCGCGAGAACGTCAAGCCCAGTCGGCGTGAACGCGATGAGGTCAAGGCCGAGGTGCTGGGCGAGCTCAAGCGTCAGATCCTGCCGACGATGAAAGTGGTGGATATGGTGTGGAACATGGCGGAGCACACCCTCCGTTTTTGGACCCATGCAGGCGCATTGTGTGAAGAGTTCAGCGAACTCTTCGAGGAGACATTCTCTCTGCGTCTGGTGCCTGACGCGTCTTATACCAGCGCGATGCGGCTGGGTTTGGATGAGGCGGCGCTTGCCGCCCTGTTGGAGCTCGATCCGAGTCGTTTTGGCGACACGGCAGTGGCTTAATGAGGTGGCGTTGAATGGACCTATTTGATTGTATCGAGAGCACCCGTTTTTTAGGAGAGGAGTGGCTCATCTGGTTGTGGTATCGCTCTGAGCGTGAGGAGGGGCTCTTCACCTTGAGCGACGGTTCGCAGGTCGAGTTTCACTTCGATAACCAGTTGACCCTGGAGGCGCAGCTTGCTGAGGCGGAGCGCAGTCGGCTCAGTGGTGGCGCGCCGAGTTTCAGCACCGAAGCCAAGGAGGCGCTGCGCAGCGGGAAGATGGTGAGTCAGGCCAAGGTGCGCCTGGTGCGCGATGGACGAGAGTGGGTGATGAGCATCGTCGGGCGCAGCCTGGCGATTTCGGGGATGAAGATTCCCGCGGTGTTGACCCGAGAAGAAGACGAGAAGTTCTTCGAGCGGCAGGCGCTGTTGGAAGAGGGGGATGCTTTGCTGCGTGGGCTATTCGAAGCGTTTTTGCAGGTGCGTCTGGACTTGTCGGCGTGGAATGAAGAGGTGGACGCGATTCGTCGGTGGACGCGGGCGGGGCACTGACTCAGTGAGGGTGTGGGGGTGCGAGCGGGAGGGTGTCTGACCCATGCGTGAAGGCTGGATAGCGCTGATATTGTTGGCAATACTTCAGGGTGCCACGGAGTTTTTGCCCATCTCGAGTTCAGGACACCTCATATTGGCGCACGCAGTCTTAGAGGTGCCTGCCCCGGCGTTGCTCTTCGATATCGTCCTCCACGTGGGCACCCTAGCGGCGGTGGTTTTGGTGTATCGCAGGGATATTGCAGCCCTCCTCTTGGGGCTGTGGCGCGGACTCGCGGGCGCCTTGCGCCGCCAACCAGGTGCCATGGCCACGCCAGAAATGCAGATGGTTGGATACCTGCTGGTTGGAACCTTCGCGACGGCGGTGATCGGTTTTTTGCTCAAGGACTACGTGGAGAGCGTCTTGCGGGGGCCGCGGGTGGTAGGGATCATGCTGTTGATCAACGGTGGGATTTTGTGGGCCTCCCGCTATCGATGTCGTTGGCTATGCCGGGGGCGGCCCACGACGGGGGTGGATCTGCCGCGTGCCCTCTTGATCGGCGTGCTCCAAGGCTTGGCCGTGACGCCTGGTATATCGCGTTCGGGCACGACCATCACGGGTGCTTTGGTGAGCGGGGTAGAGGGTGAGGCGGCAGCGCGCTTCAGCTTTTTGTTGTCCATCCCAGCGATCTTGGGTGCGCTGGCATTGCACCTTGGAGAAGTCGACAATCTCTCTGGGTTGTCCTGGTGGCCGTTGCTGCTATCGGCAGGGATTGCAGGCGTCGTCGGCTATTTCTGTGTCTTGGCCTTGGTGCGCGTCTTGCGCGGCAGGATCTTCTACCGATTTTCTTGGTACTGCTGGGGCTTGGGGGCAGTGGCCATTGTCTGGTCCCTGATATGATGGCTGGGTCACGGACTCGAGAGCGCCAAGGTTGCTTTGATGGCGAGGATGAGGATGCCATCTTTGTAGGTGAGACCAGCTTGAAAGAAGGTTGAGCCAGGGCTTGCTTTGACCTCTGCGGCGAGTTTACCGCGCAGGCCGATCTCGAGACGCAGGAGCTTGGGGTCTGGCGTTCTTCCTAGGTAGGTGATGACCAGCTCCGAGTTGTCGTTGTCGGGCAACTTCAGAGAGCGTTGGCTTTGCTGCGGGGCTTTCAACTCGTGCCGCCCGAGGAGGTGAAAGACCTGGTAGCCTGGAAAGCCGGAGCGCAGCTCGTTCTGCAGGGATTCGATGTCAGGATCGACGAAAGGCTCTCCGGCGCTGGCGTGAATGGTTTGGATGTGAACGAGCACCTCGTTGGCTGCGGCCGTCGTGGCGAACGCAAGCAGTGAGCACAAGCAGATGAGGCTAATGGCGATTCGCATGGTGCGGGTCTCAGATGGGGCCTTGGCTGCGGTGACGCTGGAACCACTCGGCCTCTTTGATGATGTCAATGTTGTAGCGGCGCTGTGAATCGGTTGGCGTCTCCCAGTCATTCAGGAGGCTGCCGTTGTTCTTCTCGAGTTTCTCGAGGCGCTGTAAAATGTTGTGAATGGCGATGCGGAGGGGCGCCGCATCGAGGGTGGGGCTGCTGGTCTCGGGACTCTGCGAGCCGAGATACCAGATCACCGGGGTATTGGAGTGTGGGGTATAGGAGACTGAGCCGGAGGCTCCCCCTTCGAGATGCAGTGGTTCGACGATGACGATGGTGCGCTCTTTTTCTACCAGGGTGGTTGGCGCCTGTGGGCTGAGGAGCATGGGCAACATGACCAAGGCTGCCATGGCCAGTAAGACTGTGGCAGGGATGAAGATCTTGCGGTGTGCAGCGAAGTAGGCCCCGAGGCTCTGCATCACACGGTCGAGCCAAGTGCCAGGGTCATTCGGTGTGGCTGTGGCGGCCTTGGCGGGGTGGCTGGGAAGGGCAGCGGTCGCCGCGATAATTCTGGCGGTGAAGGCCGAGGAATCGAGAAGCTCTAGGGCCTGCTCGTTGTCGAAGCGCACCAAGTCGCCCATCTCCTGGAGGGCGGCCAAGCGTGCCTGATCGTCTGTGCCGTGGACCAGGTGCGCGGCGAGCTCGTGCGCTTCGTCCTCAGGCAACTCGCCATCGTAGTAGGCCTGCAGGCGAAGAGGTTCGAGAGCTTGGGCCGAGCTGACGGGATCACGTGGCGCTGGGTGGGAGGGTTGCTTAGCCATGGGATGGGGTGTCTCTTTTGGCGGATGACGGCAGAGCAAAAGGTTCACACGGGAGGTGTGAACCACGTGGAGAAAACGCTACAGGCAGAGCGATTATTCAAAGGGATGTGTGGGGAGAAACGCATGTTCGAGGCAAGGGGAGGGCGAACGTCAATTGGTGTTGGTCTGGTAAGCCTGGTGTCAGCTTGATATATTGGTGCAGCCGTTGCGCTCCTGCAAAGGGTTGTGTGTTGGTAATGGCGTTCATTCTGTAGACCGAGGGACTCATGTTGGAGGATCGGCAGCTCTCGCGAATGTTTTTACGTAAGGGCATCGTGGACGAAGCGACTTTGGAGCGCGCGCAAGCGCTGTGCACCTCGTCACGCCGATCGTTGTACGATGTGCTTCTGCAAGAGGGCTGGGTAGATGAAGAGCGCGCTATCGTCGTGGTGAGCAAGCAGCTCAACCTTCCTTGTGTATCCCTGAAGGAATTCGAGGCGGACCCGCGCATTCTCGAACTGGTGCCGGGAGAGGCCGCCGAGCGTTTGTCTCTCATGCCCCTAGGGCTCACCAACGACGAGGGTGAGAAGAAGCTCTTTGTGGCCATGATGAATCCTCTTGATCTCAATGCCATAGAGGAGGTGGGCAAGTTATCGGGCTTTCCTGTCAAACCGTTGTTGGCGGGTCCGCTTGATATCGCCCAGGCGGTCAAGCGCACTTATTCGCAGAGTAGTCCCAAGGGCGAGGTCGATTTGAGCTTCGTCTTGGACGATTTCCTCGAGGACTCCGTGTCGAAGCTCATGGATGACTATTCTGCGCTTCCCCCATCGGAGACACCGTCACCCTCTCCGAGTAAAGCCGCAGCGGGGGCCTCGATGGATCTGAGCGATCTCTCGCCGAGCGCGCTGCTGCGAGGTGCGAAGCGCGCCTCGTCGGCGGGCAAGTCACACCCTGAGACGCGTCCCGTCATCGCGATCAAGGCCAAGGCGGGCGAGAGTGATGGCGGTGCCTTCTCCCTGGATTTTGGTGATTTGGACTTGAGCGTCAAGCGCGAGAATGGTGCTGACGTGTACAACCGCATGACCCTGCCGGCGGGGACGGAGTTGCCTCCGGCGCTCCAGGAGGAGGTGCCCAAAGCGGCAGATGGGGGTGGTTTTACCCGGGTGCCTACGGTGGTGCGAGAGGGGGGGGCACTCAAGGAGGCACGACAGGGGGGAGAAGAAAAGCAGGCCCTCTTTGATCTGGGAGACGACTGGGGTGATCTCAATGAGGAGGAGAGTGCCGAGGTCTTTACCGGAGCCGCTGGCGCGACGAGTCAGCCCATCAGTGGACGGACGGAAAACTCTGGCATCCGTTACGTTGCCGATCCGAACCTACAGAGCCGTGCCCAGGGCGCAGACTACCTCGCCGATATCGGAACCTCTGACCTTCTGCGTGCCGTGGTCCGAGTGCTTGTTCGCAAGGGTGTCATGACTGAGGAACAGATCCGCGAAGAGGTGCGCCGTAGTCGGGGGATTGGCGGGCGTCGGGGGAGCTGACGCGAGGGCATTCCCCCGCGTCGGATCAGGGGAGAGAAGGTGCGCTTTGGCCTAGGCTTGCGTTGACCACCTGGCCCGGGGTTGGTAAATTGCCGAAGCGCATGTCAGTGCGAAATGTGCGCGACTTCTCAGCAGCAACGGGGTGAAAAAGCGATGTCGAATGGTGATGCGCGTCTGGGTGAATTACTTCTGCGTAGTCAGCTCATAACGCAGGGCCAGTTGGAGCATGCCAAGGGGCAACAACGCAAAGCAGGTGGGCGCCTGGCCGGCCATTTGGCAACCCTTGGCTACATCAAGGAGTCTGAGCTCACCAACTTTTTGAGTCGTCAGTTTGGAGTCCCCTCGGTTCAGTTGGCCGACATGGGGGAGATCAGCCAGGAGATTTTGAACCTGGTCCCCAAAGAAGTCGCAGAGCGACACCTGTGCCTCCCCATTAACCGCGCAGGCCAGTCGTTGATCGTGGCGATGGTCGACCCGATGAACATCTTCGCCATTGACGATTTGAAGTTTTTGACGGGCTACAACATCGAGGTCGTGGTTGCTGGGGAACAGGCGATCCGCGCGGCCATCGAAAAGTACTATCAGGAAGAAGAGTCGGGGATCGATTACGACGAGTTTTTCGATGGCTTCGATGCCGATGACATCTCCTTTGGCGAAGATGCAGACTCCGTTGACATCATGGATCTGCAGAGCGCGGCTGAGGAGGCGCCGGTCGTTCGCTTGGTGAATGCCATTTTGCTCGATGCGATTCGTCGTCAGGCGAGTGACATTCACGTAGAGCCCTATGAGCGGATCATGCGCGTGCGTTACCGCATTGATGGGGTTCTGCACGAGGTGATGACACCGCCAGCGAAGCTGCGCAACGCCTTGACCAGTCGCCTAAAGATTATGTCGAACTTGGACATTGCCGAGCGACGTCTGCCCCAGGACGGGCGGATCAAGCTGCGTATCGGTAAAGGCAAGGAGATGGATTTTCGCGTCTCTGTCTTGCCGACCCTCTTTGGTGAGAAAGTCGTTTTGCGTCTGCTCGACAAGAGCAACCTCCAGCTCGACATGACCAAGCTGGGCTTCGAGGCCGAGCCTCTGGCGCACTTCAAAGAGCAGATTCATCGCCCTTATGGGATGGTTCTGGTTACGGGCCCAACGGGTAGCGGTAAAACCACGACGCTCTACTCGGCGCTGAGCGAGTTGAACAAGACCAGTGAAAACATCTCTACCTGTGAAGACCCGGTTGAGTTCAACTTGATGGGGATCAATCAGGTACAGATTCACGATGGTATCGGGCTCAACTTTGCCGCGGCGCTGCGCTCCTTTTTGCGCCAAGATCCTGACATCATCATGGTCGGCGAGATTCGCGACTTCGAGACGGCTGAGATTGCAGTCAAGGCGGCACTCACGGGCCATATGGTGCTTTCGACTCTGCACACCAATGATGCGCCGAGCACGATCTCGCGCCTGCTCAACATGGGTATCGAGCCTTTCTTGGTGACGGCATCGGTCAATCTGGTGTTGGCTCAGCGCCTCGCGCGCCGGCTCTGCGCTGAATGCAGGCGCCCGGCCAAGCTGGATATGGAAGCGTTGCGCAAGTTGCAGGTGAGCGAGGAGTTGATCGGGACAGGGACCGTCTTTGAACCTGCTGGCTGCGCCTCATGCTCCAATACGGGCTACCGCGGGCGATTGGCCCTGTATGAAGTCATGGTTCTGAACGATGACTTGCGCCAGTACATCCTCCAAGGCTACTCCACGGCCGAGTTGAAGGCAGAGGCCATTCGACTTGGCATGAAGACCCTGCGTCAAGCGGGTATTTCCAAGATGTTGGAGGGGGTGACGTCCTTGGCAGAGATCATGCGCGTGACGGCACCCGACTAGTGGTCGTTTAGCTTCGAAAGCCTTATAAAATTTAGCTCGGCGCTGTTTTTGTTGGCCGTGTCGGCCAAGATGGCGAAGGCAGCGGCGGCGTAGCGATAGAGCTTGGCCGCCACTTCGAAGGCGCCGTTGTTTTCGGCACAGGATGCCGCCTGCGCGAAGGCGCTCGCCATGTCGCGATCGGCTGGAAGGACTTCTAGTTGGAGGTTGCGGATGCGCTGGAGGATGTGGTCGACTTCCTTGAACGCGAGCTTCTCTGCAAAGACCCGGGTGAGGATGCCGCAGACCACAGCCAGATAGGAGCGGGCGCCGAGTTGTTGGAAGAGCTCGGCGGCGCGGTGGAGCGAATGGCTCGCGTCGTCGAGATGGCCGCGTCCCAGTTGCACCAGTCCCATATTGGTGTAGAGGGCAGCCATGTCCTCGTCGGCATCTTGGTTTTCAATGAGGTCGATGGCCTGTGCATAGTAGTTTTCAGCCGCTTCGGTTTGCAATTTGGCGCGAGCCACTTCGCCGAGCCCATTGAGGATGGCCACCAGGCGCCGGCGATCCCCGAGCAGATTCAACGTTGCTTTGGCGGCTTCAAAGCGCACCTCGGCGTGGGTAAGCTGGCCAGAGAGAATCTCAGCCTTACCGAGCGTGACCAGGGTGTCTCCGAGTCCGTAGGGGTTGGACGCTTTCTGGAAGCGTGCCAAGGCTTCGTTGAGGTAGGTGGCCCCGAGTTGATGATTTCCCGCGAGTCCTTGCACGATACCAGAACTCAAACAGACCTCAGCCATGAGGTTCTGGTCGCCGCTTTCGCGGGCGAGGCCTTCGGCTTCTTCAATGGCGGTGACAGCGCTCTGGACCTGCCCGAGGCGCGCAGACATGAGGGCGAATCCCTTGAGGGCCTTGGCGCGAAGGTGGTCATAGCCTGGGGCTGGGCACATGGTGAGGGCCAGGCGGTATTGTTCCACCGCTAAAGTTACCAGACCTCTCCTGGCGTGGAGTTCAGCGCGTAAGAGGGGGACCCAGAGCTGATGTTTGTGACGCGACGCGGGAAACTCGTCGAGCGTCAAGATGTGTTCTTCCGCCTCATCGAGGCGGTTCAGTAGCAGCGACGCCTCGATGTAGACCCTGCGGGCGTCGAAGATCTCCCCGTCCTCAGGAACGCAGCTCTTCTCTTCGCTGCCGTCGTGGAACTCGAAGGCCCGTAGAAGACGTTGCCGCGCCAGGCGAGGTTGGTTGGTGTCGAGGCAGTAGCGGGCACTCAGCACGAGATGTCGCCAGGCGTCGGTGTGTTCACGGGCTTCGAGGAGATGGGTGCTCACCTCTAAGTGCAACAGGGAAGGTTCTTTGTTGCTGGCCGAGAGCTTGGCGTTGGCGCACGCGATTTGGCGCTTGCCGTAATCGCCAGCAGAACGCGCCCATTCGCGGAGCTGATCGCCGATCACCCGATTGCCAAAGCGAAGGCTCTCATCGGCGGCGTCTTCGATGCAGAGGCCATCGACCAGGGCGGCTTCCCAGACGAGGTCGATTTGGCTGGTGACGATGGCGTCGAGCCGCGCGAGTTTGGCGAGCAAATCAAAGCGGATGGGTTCATTGATGATGGCGGCCCATTCGAGGACGCGACGCACTGTGGTGACTTCGATCTCGGGGTGACTGGTGAAGCTATCGAGGAAGCTGCCCAGGCGCCGATCGACCACCTCGTTGATGCGGGTGGGGGGAGAGGAGAGGGCCGTGCGGCGGTAGTAGTTTTCTTGGGGGACGAAGTGCATCTCGTTGGCGGCCAGCCATTGAGTCAGAAGCTGAATGGCGAAGAGGGGATGACCATTGGCGTGCTCGACCAAGAGCGCGCAAGTCTCGGGGTGGAGGGGTACGAGGGCGTTGCAGAGCTTGGCGACATGCTCCTTATCCAAGGGGGCGAGGCTGATGCGAGAGACTTCGGCATATTGCGTCAGGCTTTCGAGCTGATGCCGGAAGGCGGTGTGGAGTAGCTGTTCCGAGCGAAGCGTCGCGATAATGAGTGCCGAGCTAGGTACGATGCGGTTTCTAGCGATGAGGTGGTGGAGCAGCTCAATACACTCGTCGGGGGCGTTGTGAATATCGTCGAGGTGGAGCAAGACCGTGCGCGAAGCAGAGTGGTGGCGGAGCACGGCGTCTGTGAGCAGATGACCCGCCTGGACATGCGTCGCAGGCGGGACGGGGCTGTCTTGTGCGTCAGTCAGCAAGTCGGGCTGAAGGTAGCGAACGAAAGCCGGCAGGAGCCATGGGTCCGAGAGATCCGCATGGAAAAGCTGGTGCCGGATGCTTTTTCGCAACGAGGCTTCATCGTTCCCCTGACAACCGATGATGCGTTGCAAAGCGTTGCGCAGGCTCGTGCCGCCGCTGGTCGCGTCAAATGTGATGGTCAAAGCGTGGACGACGCCCAGCTCCGACGCCCGTTCGCGCAGCCACCTCGCGAAGCGGGTCTTGCCAATGCCGGCTTCACCGTCGACGAGGACGATACGCAATGAGGAAAACTCATGCGCTTCTACGAGCTTAGCGCTTGCAGCGTAACGCTCGGGGGCGCGCCCGCAGAAGGGGGCTTCGCGGAAGCGCAGCAAACCCAGGCCAAGAGATTGAGGTGCGGTGGTGGGAGTGGGGCTAAAGCGGCGCGCCGATCGATAGCCGAGATTGGAGGCGCTGGACGAAGGTGTGTGCACCGTGAGCAGATCGGGCGAAAGCGAGTCCAGGACGGGGACGACTGGTGGGACGAAGTCCCGGCCCGACTGTATGGCTTTCAAGGTTCGTTTCACGTCGGCGGCGCTGTGTGGCCGAGCGGCGGGCTCTTTGGCCAAAAGCTGCTTGATCAGATCGGCGAGACCTTTGGGTAGGGTCTTGTCGCTGGTGATCTCCGGGATTGGCGCCAATAAGTGCAGTTTTAGTAATTCCTGCGGGGTCTTGGCCAAGAACGGGCGTCGGCCACAGACCAACTCGTAGAGCATGACACCGCAGGCGTAGAGGTCTGCAGCCGGGCCGATTTCCCCGCGCCGCGTTCGGATTTGCTCTGGGGCGAGGTAGGCCGGGGTTCCGACACACTGGTTGTGGTGAGTGACCCGAGTCCCCGTGCCGGCAGGCATAAAAAAGTCGGCGACAGTCGGTACATCGTCGGAGCTAAAGAGTACACCCCGGTTTTTCTCAGCGAAATCAGTCGGCTCGCTGCCGACCTCGAGGGTCGTCATGTCGTCGATGGCATGATTGGGAAAGGCATGGGTGGCAGAGAGGTCGAGCTCGAGCTGGGCGACGATGGCTTCGTCGTGGACGTCGTCATCGGTCATGCGGGCGATGCCAAAGTCCAAAATCCGGGGAAGAAGCTGCGAACTTTGCTGTGGCTCGAGGAGAACGTTTTCCGGTTTGAGATCGCGATGGATGATGCCGCGGGCGTGGGCGTAGGCCAGCGCCGAGAGGATGAAGTCGAAGAGCGCCAGGGCTTCATCGAGCTTGGGGCGGGTATTGAGATAATTTCTGAGGCTGGGACCGAGCACATGGGGCATGACGAAGTAGGGGCGACGCAGGCCTTGCTCGTCGATGTGTACCCCGTAGTCGAGGACGGGGACGATGCAAGGGTGGTTGAGCCTCGCCATGGCCCGGACCTCACGGGTGAAGCGGCGCAGGGCGCGGATGCGACGGGCACGGTCGGGCCGGATGAGCTTCAGGGCGACGGGTTGTTGGCTCTTGGGGTCTGTGGTGAGGAAAACTTCACCCATGCCACCGCTGCCGATCATGGAGTGGCAGGTGTATCCCGGACCAATGGGTGCAAGGGGGAGGGTGCTCATGTCGCCTTCAGTCGCATAGCGGCAGTTGATTGAGGGCGCATTGCCAAGCTTCCAAGACCTCTGGGTCGTTGGCGGGGCCCTCCCCAAAGATGAAGCGGACGAACTCACAGCGCGGATTGCCGACCTCAGCGCAGGCAGCGGCGGGGGGAAGCGCGAGGATCATACCGTAGCGATCTTGATAGTGGATGATGAGCAAGCTGCCGGCGCGCGAAGCGCAGTAGCCTGTAGCGTCGCTGAGGACGACGGCCTGGGGGATGCTGAGAAAGCGCTGCCACCAGACTTCAATCAGCGTGTCGATGGAGAGGGAGCCCTTTGCTTTGTCTTCTCGCCATAGGCGGCACTTCGTAGCGGGGTGCCAGAACGCATCGGGGCCGCTTGGCTCCCAGCCAGCACATGGTGCACTTTGTGAAGCGTGCACGTCGGGGGGGGGCTGCCCCTGGACCGGCATACCAAGCCATGTTGATGTGCTGGCCGTTATCAGGGCGATGCAGATGCGGGCGATCTTGGTAGAGAGCATGGGGTATTCACGTGCGTTGGTGCCCATCCACGAAAGGATGGGAAGCAGTGTAGCCTCAAGACAGCTAGAGTCTAGCTTGCTGCGGCGTGTTGCGAGGTCGGTGGGGGTGCGATTGGGAGTGGATTTCGTTTCGCCGGTAATCCTGTTGACACTCGTGCGGTAAAGGTGTGACATTGAGCCTCGTGGAGCTGTGCTTCGTGGGAGTTGCCATGTCTATGCATGGTGCGCTTCTCCAATGCCCACTGCGGCAAGGTGATAACGATGCACCTCTACGTCAGACGCGCGCGCCGAGGGCGCGGGTGTATTCACGCGAAAAGTTGACTGTGCGACGAGGATGTCGAGCCCCCGGGCGACTCGGGACGACGCTGAGCAGCGAGTGAGGTAATCTGATGCTCCTTTTGTGGATGTTGGTGCTGAGCAGCCTCATGGTAGTCGTTGGCCGGTGGCAAGGTTCTAAGTGCTGCAATGTAGTGTTGCAGGCGCGACCTTTTGCTCCATCTGATTGGACGCACAGACGCCTATACCAAACGAGGCAGGACCACCATGGCATGGCTCCCCAACTTGGCCTCTTGGGTCAGTTGGTTGTGCATAACCGCGCTATCTTGCGTGCTTTTTTGTGTGTCTTCTGGGGTCGGCGATCCACGCTTACCGATGCAGGCACAGGATTCGAATCCGGACGCCGAAGCGATTCTCTCACGTGTGTTGGATGGACGTGGCTTACGAGCTTTCCAGTACACGATGGGCGACTTGGATGGCGATGGCTCTGCTGAGATCATTGCGCATGTGATCAAGTCTCCACGGGGAGAGGATGCGTCCGAATTACCCGAGGCGGACTACAGCGCTTTGATGGTGGTCAGCCAGGGGCGCATGCCACAGGTGCGTCTGGAGATTCCCGATGGGATGCTCTGCCCGCATTGCCCCATTGGAACACGCGATGGTGGGGCAGTGCTTCCCCGACAAGAGATGGCCGTTCGTGATGGGCGGCTCCATCTTTGTGAGGCATGGGGTGGGGCGTGGTATGCCCGGGAATGCGTTCGGGCGGTCTTGGATGACGCCGGCGTGTTGCGCGTGGAAAACCATGAAGAGACCGCGGGTTGGTTGGATGGCCCCAGCGAGCACAGGCTGCGATTCGACTTTTTGTCTCAACACGGTGAGCGTTCCTACACGGCCGTGCCTATCCGCTCTGGTTTCCCGCTGCTGAAGCGCGAGGTGCGTTTCGCCTGGTTTGTGGCAGAGTACGTTGCGGCTGCGCCAGATCTGGACGAAGGCTTGGACGAAGGCTTGTGGGCGACGGGGTCAAAACGTTATTTTGTTGAGGGTTTACGAGAGGTGACGGCGCAGGAATTCGTGGCCAGTGAGGTAGGCTTTTCCATCCAAGCCATGTGGCGGGATGATGGTCTGTGGCTGGGTGTCGTCGTGCGTGATCCCGATGTGGTCGAGACTTCGGGCTGTGCAGAGGATCTTTCTGCTTATGCCTTTGATCATATGCAGTTATGGCTTGATCTCGGCGCCGGAATGCGTCGGCCGGGGGTGGACAGCGCTGGGGACATGTATCGCGCTGCTTACCAGGAAGACCCGGTGCGCCACAGCCCTGACGGCAACGTCCATGCTTTTGCCGTACTGCCGGGACAGGCTGAGGCCTGTGTTCAGCGGATGTTGCGGCTTCCAGATGGGGAGCAGACGCTGCCTATCATGGGTAAGAGCCGCCGCACTGCGCAGGGCTATGATGTCAAGATGTTCATTCCTGCAGTGTTTTTCGGGGTCGACTCCCTTTCTGGCTACGAAGGGCGACGTATGGGTGTGGGCTTCAGTGTTTGGGTGCACAATGTGAGCAGCGGCGGTGATGTGTTGGCCCACCGCGGATATGGAACGAGTGAGCTTCTGTGGGGTGACCCATTTACCTTTGGGCAACTGCTCATGCCGTCCTTGCCTCCGGGCTTGCCGGGCTATCCCCTGGACTGGGCGCGTTGGCTGGATTGATTGCCGTGGCGATGGAGTGCGCTGGTCTTGTTCTGCTGCCGGGCCTGAGCTACAAACGAGAGGCCTCGATTCGTTGCGAAGAGGCCCTGGTATAGGAGGCTTTGGTGTCACGTGTGCCCCCGCCCTCGAAAAAGTCTACTTCGCAGGAGCGCATGCAGCGCATTCGGGAACTGTTGGCCCAGGGAAAGGGTGAGGAAGCGGAGCAACTACTGACGGAGCTCTACGCCCAAGGCCGGCGTGGTTTTGGCGTGCTCATCGAGTTGGTGTTGGCCAACCTTCTTTGCAACGACTACAAGAGGGCCCAGTTTTTTTTACGTAAGGCCGAGCACTTGCGGGGCAATGATGCCAGGGTGCTTTGCTACAAAGGTTTTTTTGCGATCCGCGAAGGCTGTGTCGATGCAGGGCTCACTTGGTTTCAACAGAGTTTGGAGCAAGATCCGACCAATGTGGATGCCTATCGCTGGCGGGGCTATTGCTCGCTAGAGATGGGTGAACACGGGCGTGCTTTGGCCGATTTTGATCGTGCCATGGGGCAGCGGCGTGACGATGTGCAGCTCTATGTGCATCGCGGACTTACCTATCTGGAGCTTGGGCGTCTCCAGGAAGCCCTTTGCGATTTCGAGGCTGCCGTCGAGATTGCACCGGACAATGAGAGCGCCCACCTTTATCTCGGCCAGGTCCTCCTCGAGTTGAACGACCCGAGCTCAGCAGAGGAGCATCTCCATGTGGCCGTCGCTTTGGAGCCACGTGACTGGGTTGGCTGGGAGGCGCTGGGTTCCCTTTACGCGCAAAGTGGCCGTCTCGGTAACGCGTTGCGGTCTTTGTCGGCAGGCCTTGCCGTGGCGGGTGATATGCCGGAGCTGTTGCTGCGCATTGGCGAGCTGCTTCTGCAACTTGGTGAGTCAGCTCGGGTGCCAGCGTTGTTGCGGCGGGTGAGCCCCACTTTAGGCGAATCTGCTAGGGATGGGGATGCCACTGCGCTGGGACAACGGGTGGTCTTGCAGGCTCTGGCTTTGACTATGGAGAAGGATTTCGAGGGTGCTGCGGTGGAGCTGGCATCGATCCCCGACTTCCTCGCCGATGATCCACATGTGCTGGCACTGCATGCGCTGATAGGTTTCGCGCGAGGTGTCGTTGGGGGAAGGCATCTCGTGCAAATGATGGGCCTTTTGGCTGCTGACGAGACTTGGACGCGACTCCTGGTGGGCGCGGTCTTGGCCAGTGGCCTTTGTTCACCGGGCGAATTGGAGGCATTGCAGGTGCTTTTTCCAATGGCTTCGGATGCCAGAGAGGGCCCAGGGACGCCACTTGGCGCGACCTGGGTGCTGTTGGATGAGGCAGAGAAGAGGCTGAGCGAAGGTGATAGTGAGGCTTGTTTTGTCAGGATTGCTGCGGTTCTGAAGGACAATCCGACAATGGCGCGGGCATTCAAGTTGCGTGGGACTTGTCACGTTCTGACTGGAGATGGTGATCGGGCGCTGGCCGATTTCGATCGGGCCATCATGCTGGATGGGCAGGACGGAGAGGCCTTTCGTCTACGGGCAGAGCTCCGCGCTGGCCGTGAGGAGGGCGCTGAGGCCCTGCGTGACTTTGAGCAGGCCGTGAGTGTCCAACGCGATGCTGTCAACTTGGTGGCTTGGGGGCGTGCGTTGCTCAAGTCGGAACGCTTTGACGAGGCGCTGTTGGCCTTTGAGGAGGCAATTGAGCGCGAGCCTCGCTATCTACTCGCCTACCAGAGCCTTGGGGAGCTCGCCATGGATGCGCTCGATCTGTCGGGCGCGTTGAGTCATTTTGCGGCGCTTTGCGTGTTGGGGCCTGGTGAGCCCCAGCATTGGGTGTGGCTGGCCAATGTGTTTTACGAACTTGCCGAGTTCGATCAGGCTGAACACTATTATCAAAGGGCGCTGAGCCTTGATGCCACCGTGGCAGAGGCTTGGATGAGTCTCGGCTGTGTGTCTATCGAGCGTGGAAAAATCGAAGAAGCCATCGAGAGCCTCTCAGAAGCCATACGTCACCAGCCAGACTATGGTCGTGCCTATCTCAACCGTGGCATCGCCTATATGGACACTTCGCTCTGGGCCTTGGCCGAAGAAGACTTGCAGCAATCGCTGCGCTTGGACCACTTCGAGGCGGATGCGCGCTTTGCTTTGGCGCGTCTTTGTGCGCGTATGGGTCGTTTTCGTGAAGGCAGTGAGCATCTCTGCCATGCCCTAGCGGGAGTTCCAGACTATGCACGGGATGTTGTCGCAGAGCCGGATTTCGAGAATCTACGCCGCCTTAAAGAAGTGCGCCGTGCTCTTGCGATGGCCGAGGAGCGCTTAGGATATGAATGACTTCGTTAGGGGTGGTGGCTGCCCCCCTGTCGTGTGGTGAGTTTGTCTGATGGGCACGAGGATTGGCAGAAGGGCAAAGGTAGACTGGCGAGCGTTGTGGCAGGTTGTGCTGCTGGGCTTGGTCTTGGTGGTTTGGGTGGGTTCGCTGCGGGCTGAGCTTGCCGCTCGCCAGCAGCGGCCGGTGTTGGTGACTGGAGAAGAGTACACCATGGTCCCCGGGCACGATGCGTTACGGGTCATGTGCCTGGGTTATGCAACTTTTTGTGCCGATCTCATCTGGCTGCGCGCTTTGCAGTATCGCGGCCGCAGTGGCGAGCAGCGCCTGGCTCCATTTCTCGCTGACGCCATTCTCTATCTGGACCCTGATTTTGAAGCCGCCTATCGTTGGGCGGCGCTGGCGTTGATTTTTTCGGGTGGCATCACGCAAGAGGGGGTGACGGCTGCGGCTGGTTATTACGAGCGCGCCATGGAGCGTTTTCCTGACGATGCGCAGTATCCCTATGCTTTGGGTTTGGCCTGGGCGATGTGGTACCCAGTCTCTTCTCGTGAAGAGCGGGCCGTGGTTCGGGCCAAGGGCATCAAGTACCTTCAAGTGGCCATGCAGAAACGCAATGCACCTCCCGGCATTCCGTTGTTGATTTCTGGCTTGCTGTCCTATGACGATGCCGACACGAAGCTGGCCTTCTTAGAGCAGGCGCTGCTGTCGGAGGGAGATGAGAAGGTGCGGAGGGTCTTGGAAGGTCGTTTGCGTACCATGGCCCATACGGATCGGCTTGCGGCCTTTGAACGTCTTCGTCTTCAGCGTCATCTATGGTTAGAGCAGAACTATCCTTATTTGCCGCCGGGTTTGGCATTTCTGTTGGGTGAAGCCGATTGAGTCGTCAGCGGCCTTGGTTTGCTGTCTCGGGGG